>Ga0307507_10001515_pt1 | contig 51894 bp, 12 predicted proteins | sample 7_EM_MG_FD_207223 | JGI IMG/M metagenome (GOLD analysis project Ga0307507, IMG submission 207223) | Populus trichocarpa ectomycorrhiza microbial communities from riparian zone in the Pacific Northwest, United States - 7_EM | ecosystem: Host-associated > Plants > Roots > Unclassified | place... | reverse complement strand
AAGGATATATTATAAAGCTATTTGGGGGGCTAATTACCTAAAGAGCAAATAAGCAGGGTATAGTTATAACGTTAAGCACAGAAGCTAAGTTATTAGCCCTATTATAGACAGTAAAGGAAGCTATCTTTATTAGTAGGCTGTTTAAAGCAATAACATTACGCCTAAATAAGCCCTTAATTATTAAATGCGACAACATATAGACGCTTTAACTAATTATAGAAGACACGGCAAAGCTAATTACAAAGCTCTAATATATTAACATCTATTAACACTGGCTATGTTAGGAATATGCAATAAGATAAGTATAATTTTAATAGATAGCGATAAAGGAGATGATCGCTAATAGACTTATAAAGGCCCTACTTGTTACGGACGCTTTAAGTACAATATTACAACTACTTAGAGAGGAGTTAGAAGAAGCTAGTTGGTTAATTAAGGTATGGTCCAAGATGGAACCAGTAGAGCCATATAACGAGGAATGGTAACCAAGGTTATATAACGAGCTCTATATAATCTATAAGATCTATAAGGAATATCTTATATACCTTACGTACCTCACGTACCTCATATATAAGGAGAGTTTCTTAGGAGTACGGATGTGTATTTAAAGGACCATAGTCCCTACCTAGATAGTTCCTTTCTTTATAGTAAATCTTAGAATATAATTGGAGTTAATCTGTTAGGCAACCACTCCACCAGTTATTATCTTGTACTGTTATATTATTAACTTTGTTTAAATATCTATACACCTAGCCCATTAATAAACCCACTGTAGTTCCTACTATAAGGTTCCGTTACATATTTACTACCTAGTTATAGTATTAATAAGTTAAACAGTATGCCACCTAAAGCGCAAGTCACGCCGTTAAAGGCACCAGTTATAACTTAGTCCACAGCAGCTATAACCTTAGGCTTAGGAGGAGACACTAGTATAGAAGATACTAATTCGCAGCTAGTTATGGTGGGTTAGTTATAAGAAATGGTTGATTAAATAATAGACAATAATTAAATACTTAAAGAACGACTTAATAGAATCGGAGTAGCTAAGGTTAAGTTACCGTTGATTAAACGATTTTTAGGGGAGAAGTTAAAACTTAAAGGATTCCTTATATAAATGCACTTTAAGGTTATATAAGAGGGAGCTAAGTTAGTAACACCTATAGACCAAGTAGCGTATATAGGATTGTTCTTAACTGGAAGAGCACTTAAGTAATTTAAACCTTACCTTACCAAAATCCAAACGAATGGAATAATAACTACTAATTAAGAAGTATGGTTTATATTTGCTAATTGGAATGGGTTCGCGGAGAGGTTAACGCAAATGTTTAAAGACCTAGAAGCAATAACCATAGTGGAGAGAAAACTTCAGAACCTAGTATAACGCACTTTAGCAATTAAGTATATAATACAGTTTTAGATACTTGTAATATAGGTTAAGTAGAACAATAAGGCGCTTATGGCACAGTATAAGTAAGGACTTAAGGCAAAAGTCTAGGACGCAATTATCCTAATGGAAGATGCGGAAAGTCTAAAAGACTTAATAGATTAATTAATAAAGATTAATAATAGGATCTATTAAAGGGAACAAGCCAAGAAAGGGTAAGATAGAGTTCTATAGTTGTATAAGGCGCAGAGTACGTAATAATAGACGCAGAGTTATAAACTATAGAATGGTGGGCCAGAGCTAATGGACTTAAGCGGCACTAAAGAACCTAGACGATAAAGTAAGAAACTATGAAAACCTAGAGGTTAAGGATTAAGTAATTACAGGACTAAGGAGTAGAGGCTAAACCAGGGATCTTAGCAGTAGAAGACATTTAGGCAGACTCTATAGTAAGAAAAATGGTTTAAAAAAGAAGCTTGCATAAATTACGGAAAATAGGGTCATTTTGCTAAAGACTATAGAGGTAGTTAGAGTAACTATACAGTAAAGGGCACTAGGTTGTTAGAGTACAATAAAGTGGGTATAAGTGTATTGCGCAAAACCAAGGAGCGTCCAATTAAGCACTTCGCGTTTTATTATAATAACACATACCAAATTTATAAGGACGCTAAGTATAGCGCAAGCTATTAGCCATAAGAGCTAGAGTTAAGAGGACTTAAGGGAACTAGAGAGTTAGATAAAGAATAGGATTAACTCTATAAGCTAGACTAAGATATTATAGCAACATACGGACAAAGATTAGTAACAATAACAATGGAGTTGGAGTACTTATTAATTAATAGTGATAAGGAAGGAAAAGAGGCTAACTAGGAGCACTTAAACCTTAATAACGTAACAGAAGTAGAGACTAAGACTACCACCAAACATGGTTTAGTAACGGGTATTATAACATCGTTAGATATGGAATCCATCGCTTTATAAGACAAAAGGAGTAATATCTAAAGGCAATTAAGCAAGCAGATAACTGCTAGTACTAGCTTACTACTTAATAAAGGCAAAAGGCCACAGGCTTAAGATTTTTAAGACAAGATAAGACACACCTAAGAACCTATAACGGACGAAAACTAATAGGAGAGGGTAGTAGCTTAGTTTAGCAACAAATAAATAAGTATAGGACGCAAGTTTAAGAACTACAAGTTTGGGGAACAAGTAAGAATATTAATCCTAGGTAAACGCAATGTTTAGCCTAAAAATTAAAAAGTTAATATGGTAATTAAGAAGCAAGACGACTTTAAGGATCTAGCTATAAGATATAGAAAATAAGAAATAATGGATAAGTTTAGGCAAAGAATTATTATATAGCAAGAACAAAGGCTAGATAAGAGATTAGCTATGCTAGGACGTATAAGGGACAGAGCACCTATATAAAAAGTTACTAATAGGCCTAAGGTAGGGATACCTAGAGTAAAATGGTTAAATAAACTAGAACAAGAAGAGAATCTAGGGATTCCAATTAGATTTAAAGAAAGATATACTAAAGGTTATTATAACGCAGTGATGACAAAGTACTTTCTAATAGATAGACTATATACACTAAACTAGTTATATGGAAAGTGGTATAGGTAAAGACACAACAACAAATGGGAAGATTTCTACATGTAGCTGGACAAAAAAGTTATCTAAGACTAACCTATTACGGAGAAACGCATAAATTATATTAAAGGAGCGTTAATTATAATATTAAGGACCCTAGAAGAGGGATCTAGGGACTAGAGAAGCAAGTAATAGATCTTAGTACCCGTAAACAAAAGACTAATAGTTAGGTTAGCTAGATAGAGGTTTAAACTTAAGAATAAAGATAAGTTAAGAGTTAACCCAAGTCACTTAGCGCATTATATACTATTATAGATAGCTTATATGGATAATATGTATAACATATATTAAGTACCAAAAAACAAAAACCGGAAGTATCCTATAAGGATGTGTTAGGTACTAGACAAAAGAAAGTTTAGAGACGCTAAGTATATATATAGATGGCACCTAGTAGAAGTATAGAGTTAAGGGGACCTAATACTTTAACTAGGTAGATTTCTTATGGAAGAATGCCTAGACGGATAATAGTAGTAAAATTATCTAGAAAGCACTTATCTATGGCATATAGAGGAAAAAAAGTGAACTAAGTATTAGCTAAAAGAGGACTAAGTATAAACAGGATCTAGTAGCTAACAGTTAGGAAAAGGGGAGGCCTATAGAACCAAAGGGAGCCAGTAGTAGAGCCTTAGACCCTTAAAGAAATTTAAGGAAGACACCTAAATTTATAAGTTAAATAGCAAGATTAATAGTTTAAAGCGTTAGTAGATAGTGGAGCAATAAGGAATTATATATTACTAGTAGCAGTAGAAAGGATAGGGTTACTATATAGACAAAAGGAATACCTATATCCACTTATAACAATTTTAGGAGATTAGATAGCCTATAGAGGAGGTATTATTAATCTTAAAACAGGACCTATTTAGTTAACTATTAAAAAAAGACAGGTTAGAATGTCTTTTAATATCCTACAATTAGGAAAGAACAAGGCAATACTAGGAATACCTTAGTTACAGGAATATAATCCAAAGATTAATTGGGTTATAGGTTAGGTTAATATTAGAAATATTTAATAACGTAAGATATAACAGCAAACTAAGTTAGTATAGTACTAAGTCGGAGTAATATATAAAGAGACTAAGCGAGGCTTAAGTTATATACCAAAGAGATACTATAAGTATGGTAAAAAGTTATAGTTACTAGAAAGTAAAAAGCTGTTAGAGTATATAGTATGGGACTATAAAATAGAATTAGAACCAGGAACTAGTCTAAAGTTCTTTCTAATCTACAAGCTTACTAAAACCAAGTTAGTGGCGCTTAAGGAGTTTATCTAGGAGAACTTATAAAAGGGATATATTAGACTATTATAGTTATCAGTTAGGTATCTAGTACTGTTTATCCTAAAGAAGAACAAAAAACTTAGGATGTGCATTAACTATAGATAATTAAATAGCATTACACGAAAGGATAGGTATTTTTTACCCTTAATTAGTAAAATCTAAGACAGAATAGGTAACGTAAAGATCTTTACAAAGATAGATTTAAGGTAGGTATACCATTAGATTAGGATTAAGGAAGGCGATAAATAGAAGGCAGCCTTTAGGTTAAAGGAAGGACTATATAAACCATTAGTTATATAATTTAGGCTTATAAACGCACTAGTAATATTATAGAAGCGAATTAATAGTAAATTAGGAGAACACCTTAATAAATTTATTATGGTATATCTTAACGACATTATTATCTACTTAATAAGTGAGGAAGAATATGGAGAATACGTTAAGTGGGTCTTAAAGAGACTACAGAAGGAAAAAATGCTAGTAGTAATTAAGAAATGCGAGTTCTTTATAAGGAAAACCAATTTTATTGGATTTATTATTAAACTAGGAAAAATTAGTATGGACCCAAAAAAAGTTAAAGCTATAGTAAGTTAGCAAGAACTAGAAAACGTTATATAGTTAAAATTGTTCCTAGGGTTTTGTAACTACTATAGGAGGTTTATGGCATAGTGGTTAAAAAGTATTAAGCCATTTATAAGACTAATAAAGAAGGAGAAATTGTGGGCATAGGGAATTAAGCAAAAGAAGTTGTTTAAGGAACTTAAGGAGTTGTTTACCTAGGATCCAATCCTTAAAATCTACTAACTAAAGCTAGATATAGTTATGGAAACAGATATATTAGACTTCGCACTAGGAGCATATTTGCTATAGAAGTATTCAGACGCATAGCATCTAGTAGCGTATTATAGTCGAAAGATAATACCACTAGAGTTAAACTATAACATCTATAATTGTGACGGTGCTGGAGCGCGTCACCTGCTACATTGCCGTTTCCAGGGCAATTCGCCGCATTTCTGGGCAATCTACTAGCACTACTCGTAGAGCTAGCCAATCAGGATTTTCCATGCCCGGCATGGAAAATCGCCATTAGCTCGCTTGCTACTAGCGCCTTGGCGACCCCTTGTATCTTATCAGTCTCCGACAGTCTCCTTCTCCTTCTTCTCCTTAGCTTAGTATTCTTATATAGTAGCAATCTACAAGCTTCGGTTCAGAAGCATTTGTATAAGCCCGTCACAACAATAAGGAGTTACTAGGCATAGTTATAGTACTTAAGGAATAGAGAGCATTCTTATAAGGCATAGAAAAACCATTTATAGTTAAAACGGACTATAAGAACCTAACGGGGTTCCTAATAATAAAAGAGTTAAACCAAAAACAGGTTAGATGGGCGGAAATGCTTATAGAATACTATTTTGAGATTTAGTATATTAAGGGAACAAATAATACATGAGTAGACGCTCTAAGCAGAAAAGCTAAACTACAGAATAATAAAAAGCTATTAGGAGCTTTACTATAACAGGATTAAGATAGACTAATTAGGTATAATTATCCGAAGATTGCAGCAACTAGAGAGAGTTAAGTTTATAAGTTACTAGAGAGTAATTAGATATAGAGGATCTAAGAGGCATAAGTAGAGGATTTAGACTTAGAATATTATAAGAACAGGGAAGCAACCTATGTTCCGAAGATAGTAGTAGAAGAGTTTATAAGAGAGTTTTATAAGGGAATGACATAAGGATATAACGGAGCTATAGGCTTAGTGTTGAGACTTTAAGAGGAGTATATTATTTAAGGAATCTGGGGACTAGTAAGATAAGTTATAAAGGAATGTCTAGATTGCTAGAGAAATAAATTAATAAGGCATAAGCTATACGGAGGGCTATAACCTATTAAAACACCAGGAAGACTATAGGAGGTTATATTATAGGACTTTATTATTAAGTTACCAAAGTTAAGAGATCCTATTACTAGACAAGATCACGATATAATCTTAGTAATAGTGGATAAGCTAATAAAGTGGGGATACTTTATAGTATATATAGAAGAAATATCTGTAGAAGATATGGCTAGAGTCTATATAAAAGAAGTGTTTGTAAGATATGGAGCACTAATAAAGATTATATTAGATAGAGATCTAAGATTTATAGCAGTATTTTAGGAAGTATTCTTAGCTGAATAAGGGGTTTAAGCAGTAACGTTAACTACATATTACCCGCAAACAGATGGTTAAATATAAAGACTAAACTAGATACTAGAATAGTATCTAAGGCATTATATCAATCATGCACAGAATAATTAGGTATTGTTATTACCAGTTATACAGTTTGTATACAATACTACACCACAGGAAGGGATAGGCATATTACCCTTTAAGGTGAACTACGGCTACGAGCCTAGGTTATCGTTATTACTATAATAAGTAAAGAAAATAAGTAGCATAGCTAAAGAAAGAATGGAGACACTAATAAATCTTTATAATTACCTTAAAGAAACAGCTAAACTAGTATAGATAAGGATAAAAAAGTACTATAATACTAAGAGATCTAAGGGACTAGATCTTAAGGAGGGGGATAAAGTTGTCACGTAGTTCAAATAGATGAGTTCATTGATGAAATGGGTTGATAGATTGATGATCTGGTATCGTGTCTTGAGTGACGTGTCTTGAGGGCCCTAGAGCTTCAAGCTACGAAGAGATTTTACAATGCACGTGCTCCGTGCACGTGACTCGTGCACGTGACCCACGCCTTTAGAGAATACAGATTATCTAACACACCCCCTTAGCTTTAAGCTCTTTGAGGTCAAAGCTAGCCACCTTCTCGTGTCCGTTAATAAGTTAATTAAACCGTAATCTTATCTGAATCCTTCTGTCTTACTCTAATACTGTCCCTTAGGTCCTCTAGTTGCTTCTCCTTATCTAGCTGCTCCTTGGTATCCACTATCCCAATCATATTAACGAAGCTTTAAAACCTCTGCTTAGGCAAGGCCTTTATAAGTCTATCAGCGATTATCTCCTTTATCGCTGTCTATTGAAATTATACTTGTCTTATTGCGTATTCCTAACATAGCCAGTGTTAATAGATGTTAACGTATTGGAGCTTCGTAATTAGCTTTACCGTGTCTTCTATAATTAGTTAGAGCGTCTGTGTATTATTACATTTAATAATTAAGGGCTTATTTAGGCGTAACGTTATTACTTTAAATAGCCTACTAATAAAGATAGCTTCCTTTACTGTCTGTAATAGGGCTAATAACTTAGCTTCTGTGCTTAACGTTATTACTATACCCTGCTTATTTACTCTCCAGGCAATCGGCCCCCTAAATAGCTTTATAATATATCCTTATAAGCTCTTTCTGTTAACGGAGTTGTCCGTAAATAATGCATCGCTAGTACAGATAAATAATTGTGCTTTACCTCTACCGTCTCTTCCGTTGTCTCGTCCTTTGTCGCGTATTCCTTTGTCTCTCCCTCTACTGTTTATTCCTTCCTTGTCTCCTCTATAGTAGATTGCTCTGCTCCTCGTGCTATATAGGTACTGGATTACTCTGTTTACCGCTTAATAGTGCTCTTAGCTTGGGTTCTAATTAAACCTTGCCAGCTATAATACTGCAAAAGCAATATCCGGACGCGTTGTAGTGGCTGCATAAAGTATTAACCCCATTTTTCTCTAATATAGCATCGTAGAAGCTGCTTCTCTTAGTAGGGACATAGGATGGACTAGTAGGTCTATATTAGGGGACAGAAGCGTTAGACGGATTAATTAGTAATTAGTAGGGAGGAGTTCCAATTCTGCTATAGAAGTGTCTAGAAAACGCCTACTAAGATCTATCTTATACTAGTTAGCTATCTTCTCAATATAGGCTTTCTAGGATAGCTATAGGAGCCTCTAGCTATAATTATATAGCATATAGATTTCTAGGAACCATTTTGGCTTGCTAAAGATACTTATTTAGTATTCCTTATATAGCTCCTTAATTACTTCTTAAGCTTTCTTTTTATCTATCTTTCAGTAGCAGAAGACAATATTATTAATATAGAAGAAGACGACTATTCCACCTTTTAGCATAATATACGGCTTCTAAGGTACCTCTTTAAAGCCCAATTCGTTTAATAAGCTCGTGAGATTCTTCTGCTATAATAGTGGTGATTGTTATAGTCTATATAAGGCTTTTCTTAAGTGTAGTACTTTATCTGTCTTTCCTTTATTAAACCCTAGCAGTAGCTTTATATAGACGACCTTATTAAGATCACAATAGATAAACACATTAACTATATCTATCTATATCATCTCTAGGTCGAATTTTGCGGTAATTGCTATAAGGGTTCGGAAGGTCGTACTAGCTAATATAGTAGCTCTTATAGGTAGGTTTCCTAGGGCCTATTAATTTCCGCATACTACTAAGCGTGCCTTGAATTTCTGGAGAAATCCGTGCTTATTTATCTTGTAGATGAACACCTATATTAAGCTAAGGACCTGCTGTCCCTTTATATACTTTTTATCTGTTTCTTAAAACAACCTTATTTAATAATAGGATTAGAGGTGGGCTTATTAAGCTTCTTAAAACTAATCTTAAAGAGGATGCGTATTAAGGTCGCAGATTAACTAAGGTGGCGGAGGTAAGTTCTTCCTATATAATCTAATATCACGTATTCTGCCTAATTTTAGCTTGCTATTATTAAGTTAACTATTAAGGTTAAACTTCCTTCCTGCTAAAAAGGCGCCTTGATAGGCTAACATAATCCTTTTAATAATAAAGTCTTTAAACCTATTATTACAGGCTTCCTTAAACGAGTCTTTAACCAAGTTATTAAACACCCCCTAAGTATAAAACCCGTTTTCTACTTGGCTGACAATGTCCTAATTAGTACCTTATACATCTAACTTTATAGGATACTCGATGTAAAAGGCATATAGAGATTTTTCGTCTTCTTCTATTAGAGGTGGCGTATAATACGCATCTTTAAGAGCTCTTGCAAGGTTAAGATCTGCTAACTTATTAAAGGCTTAAACTGGCTTATTATTAACGTCTTCCTCTTAAATTAACGGTTTAAACACTTTGTTATTGTCTTCCAGGAGAACCTTATTCTTAGTTAGGGTATTAGGGAGTTAAATCTTCTTAATCAGCGTATCTAATTCGGCGTGTAGATCCTTTAAGATATCCATTTACTTTCCATTAAAGAATGTCTTCTTGTTAAAGATAACATCCCTAGTAGAGATAATAATACCTTTATATAGGATCTAGATCCTGTAGATATTAGTAGAGTTATAGCCAACAAGGTAGCCAATATAGGCTTATAGATCTAGCTTGCTTAGCCTTTTCTTCTTTAGCTAGGCATCCAACATTATTGCGTACGCCCTACAGCTGTAGGCTTTTAGGTGCGCTAATTATGGTTTTCTTAATCTCCTATTCGCTAGGTAGGTATAGAACCTCTTATATAGTAATTTCCATCCATTGCTTTCTTGTGGCGTTCGATCTCGAAGGTAGACTATATAGTTAACAATCTCATTCCATAGATTATACGGTAGCTTAGTAGTAATTCTTATTACTTATACTCTCTTAATAATTACACCCCCTAAGCGTTTGGCGGTACCGTTCTAAGCTTAGGTATATAGCGCTAAAGGCTTAAATATAATCCCTTAAGTCTATAGCTATTTAAGAGTTCTCTTTCTCCCTAGCTTATTATCTAATCTAATAGTATTAACTTTAAGGTTATACCTTAGATAAATCTATTAGATAAAATCTTTAAGTACTTATAGTGTCTCCTTCTCCTTACCATGCGTTATTATAAAATACGGGAAGGTTCTTCCTAAGAAGGTGTTATAGATAAACATAACTTATATAAATCCAGTATGCGCTTCCTTAAGGTTAGTCCAGTTAATATAGAGGTTAAAATAAGGTTTATTAATATTCTATTTTAAGAACCTTCTTAAGACCTAATGCTTAATTTTGGTAAAACTGTAATATTAACATTCTATTATCTTTAGGCCTTAAAGCTTAACTCCTAAGGCATTAAGACCTAGATAATAAAGGCTTATAGGTCCTAGATAACCTAGACGCAGGTGCTATAGATATGCATTACCTTTTAAGTCTAGACAAACGTCTCTTAACAATACTCTACGCTTCCATTAGTGGCATAGCAGTTAGCTTATATTAAACGCTAATAGACTTCCTAGTTAGATGTATTTAATAGTTTATTATCTATAACATTCTTCCATTTAATATAGGATTGTATTGTCCTTCTAAACTAGAAGATTGTTATTTCCTTTATTATTCTAATAGTACCCTTACTTTTAAAGTAGACGGAATAATACTAGATTCATATTAAAGTCCGTATAAAAGGCAACGTCCTTAAGACGTAGGATTCCCTTACTTTTGTCTAGTTTTATAACCTAGATAGTAATATCGCCGTAACCTAGTATAGACACTTCTAAGCTGCCGGCGATAATATATTTGTGTCTTAGAGCTTTCCTAAAATTATAAAAATAAGAGAGGTTATTAAAGATATAGAAAGTAGTTCCTAAGTTAAGAATAGTTAATAGCTTTAGCGGATGGAGTTAACCAGTGTATTATGATTTTAGGAATATTATATTAGCTTCTCCCTTAATCTTAACTATCTCCTAGCTCTCATCCTGTTATTATTAAGCCTTGTCTTCTTGTTCTTTAAGTCTAATCTTTATAACTTAGTTAGTAAGATTCTTATTCTTTTCTACCTTCTTTAGCACCCTTTTAATGCGAGCATCTCTAATTATAACTCCTTTAGGTCTCTTATCTTTAAATAAATACTAATAGTTTTAAAGGGAATGTCCTCGTTTCTTACATACTAAGCATACGGGTATTAGCTTCTTATAGGATATCTCCTTATCTACTAGTAACCTAGCTCTCTTTAAGCGTCTAATATATGCTAAGGTTCCTTTCCCTAAACCTTTAGTAGTATTAGAGTGATCTATTATAGCTTACTCTACAAAGTCTGCATTAAAGGTACTCCCTTTTATAGTAGTATTAGCTTTCTTTAAGGGTATTCTAAGTCCTTCTTGTAGCTCCTTTGCTACTCTACAGTATTTAGAAGATCTTAACTTCTAAGGGTTATTTAACTCGGTAGTATACTTTATATAGTAGGCGTCACTAAATGGTTAAATAACTTCTGCTAAATCTTAAAGCTAGATTCTATTAGACATTTAAGGGATCTTATACTTCTCTTTTAGTACTATTACATGTTCCTATTAATTTAACTACTAATTTAATTTTAACAAGTATTTAAACCCCTTAAGGGCTTTTATATACTAGTATTATACCTTCTTCCTAATAAACAACAAGGTAGGTTCTGTATTCTCCTTTAATTAAAATAGCCATTCTTTAACGGTTAAGGAAGGGTTAAGCAGTAGCTTCTTCTAAATTAATACTATAGATATAATCTAGGTGCGGATCTGTTAAAGATAATCTTCCTATCTTAGGAAATACTTTATATCCTAGTTATAGTATCGTCTACTATTCTTATACGCTTTCTGTTAATTTGTTGAGAGCTATATATATAAGGTTGCATTCTTGTTAAAATCTGTAACCTTTAGATAAGGTGGTTTTTTAAGTAAACCTTCTTAAGGTGCTTCTATAGCTGGGTTAATGTGGGCCCAAATTTGCTAATCTACAAGGGCTTATAGTTGCTAGATCCATTGCTCCCAGTCTTCTAGTTTATTAAGGATGATTGTGGTTAACGAACTTAACATCAGTGGAGTTATTTTAACTGATAGGCAAAGGAGGATTTGAGATAGTATTTTTGTTGTTAGGATCGTCCTTGTCGTCAGGATCGTCCTTTGACGATTAAGGTGTTAGAGTCTCATAGAATCTCGTGGAGTCTTGTGTCAGAATCGTCCTGTAACACTTAAGGTAGGATTTCTGTCAGAGTCTACGTCCTTAACGATGAGGTGTCAGAGTCTGACAATAAGGTAGAATTTCTTCAAATAAGTGAGTGATAGCTAAATAGCTTCTTGAGTCGGCGGACCGGGCTTATAACTGTCACGTAGTTCAAATAGATGAGTTCATTGATGAAATGGGTTGATAGATTGATGATCTGGTATCGTGTCTTAAGTGACGTGTCTTGAGGGCCCTAGAGCTTCGAGCTACGAAGAGATTTTACAATGCACGTGCTCCGTGCACGTGACTCGTGCACGTGACCCACGCCTTTAGAGAATACAGATTATCTGACAAAAGTATGGCTACTATACAAAAATTTTAAAAGTTGACGATTAAGTAAGAAGTTAGACTATGTTAGACTAGGACCTTTTACAGTTATAAACAAAATCTTAGAAGTTATATATAGACTTAACTTACCAGCGAGAATGAGAATCTACCCTATACAGTATATCGCAATATTAGAGCCAGTATACGGGAATATTAAACCACCAGTCTATAAGATAGATATATATAGAGGGCAAGAAGAAGACAAATGGCAAGTTTTAAGGATTGTTAGTTATAAGGACGTTAATAATAAAACGTGGTATAAAGTAAAGTAGATAGGCTATAATGAGACTACCTAGGAGCCACTAGACAATTTAAAAAATGCTATAAGAAAGGTATAGGAGTATTAGAAGAAAATGGGTTAGGCAGTATTAATAAAAAAGGATCGCTAAAGAATAAGTTACCTAAGGGGGACCTAAGAGGAGCACCTACCAATATATTTGGAGTTGTTCCCTTCTCTATTAGAAGAGAGTCCATTCTTTTATTACTAAGTTCCTAAAGACCTTATTCTATAAGTTTCCACTCCTTAAAACAAACCTTCTTACGAACTTTCTTAAGATAAAGAAGACGGGCGTAAGCGTTCCGACAAGCCTTAAGGGCATAATGCTTCTCGTCTTAAACACAGGTAAGATAAAGTTTGTTATCGCGTTAAAGCTAATAGATCTTGGCCAAGGCCTCTAACAGTTTACGATTAAGCTTTATAGCAGTAGATTAAACCTAGGACCCTAGCAGCAATTAACAAGGGCACTTAAAGGCTATTAAGAGTAATAGAACGCGCATATTTAGTATTAGATATGGTTTAAACATCGCAGGATAACTATATGTTTGCTTACGTACACTTAGTATAGGAGGACGGTTGTCGGTTAACAGGCGACGCTATTGCAACGCAAACTAACCCGTCTTTTACACAACGAGAATAGGAAGGTATAACTTTACCTAGTAATAGTATGGATGTAATAGTGTAAGACCAACATTCAGTAGAGGTAGAAGAAGGGGCCTTAGGTATAATAAGCAACAATATTAACCAAATTAATTAGACGGACATTATACCTCTAGTAGACAACTTAGAGATATTAGAAATCTTTAAGGACGAAGATAAAGAGGAGGGAGATAGTGTTATGGATGCTTTAAGTAAAATGTTATAACTACTTAGAGAGGAGTTGGAAGAAGCTAGTTGGTTAATTAAGGCACGGTCTAGGATAGAACCAGTAGAGCTATATGACGAGAAATGGTAACCGAGGTTATATAACGAGCTCTATATAATCTATAAGATCTATAAGGAATGTCTTACGTACCTTATATACCTTACGTACCTCACGTACAAGGAGAGTTTCTTAGGAGTATGGATGTGTATTTAAAGGACCACAGTCCCTACATAGATAGTTCCTTTCTTTGTAGTGAATCTCAGAATACAATTAGAGTTAATCTATTGGGCAACCACTCCACTAGTTGTTATCTTGTACTATTACATTATTAACTTCGTTTGAATATCTACACACCTAGCCCATTGACAAACCCACCGTAGTTCCTGCTATAAGGTTCCGTTACACTACCTAAGTAGAGGTTTCAAAGCTTTATTAATATAATTGGGATGGTAGATATTAAGAAGCAGCTAGATAAAGAGAAGTAACTAAAGGACCTAAGGGACAGTATCAGAGCAAGACGGAAGGATTTAGACGAGATTACGGTTTAATTAACTTATTAACGGACATAAGAAGGTGGCTAGCTTTAACCTTAAAGAGCTTAAAGCTAAGGGGGTATATTAGATAATCTATATTCTCTAAGGCGTAGGACACGTATATAAGTCACGTGTATGGGGCATATGCATTGTAAATCTCTTTATAGAGCCCTAGGGGCCCTAGGTTAACAATAAGGACATTAATTAATAATTAAGTCAAGATCATTAATTAATTAACCCATTTTATTAATGAACAGTTCTATACGAACTTCGTAATAGTGCTACTAGGCTCTCTTATAAGATAGTTTTTTATATATAGTCTGGGGTCCTTTTAGTCTTTCCCAGTTAAAGCTTATATAGGGTAAGTAGCCTATTTTTAGCTAAATAGGTGCAAACCCTATAGAGTTATAGGGTAGGGTTGCCTAAGTATAGTCTATTAGGGGTAGCAGTTCAGCCTAGTTATTTTAGAAGTAGTTAATAAAGGGCTGAAGTCTTTAGTCTAAATATTAATTTATAATCTCTATCTAACCGTCTATTTGGAGGTGGTATGCTATAGAAAGCTTTAGCTTAATGTCTAAGATTTAGGTAAACTTATTCTAGAAAGCCAATATAAATTATGGCCTATAATTAGATATAATAGTATCTAGTAGTCTGTAAATTTAGTAGATATAGTAGATATATAGTTAGGCTGCCTCTTTAGCATTAATATTCTTATAATAAGGGATTAAGAATAGGTACTTGCTAAAGCGGTTGACTATAACTATAGCTATATTATATCCGCTACGGTCTATAGGTAGCTTATGGAAATCTATAAAGATATACTGCTAGGGGCGCTCTGGTATTAGGAGTGGTTTTAATAGTTTTAGGGTCTTATCTTGTAGGATTGTAGATCTATAGCAGCTGTCGCAGTTCCGTATGTAATGGTTAATATTTATAACCATTCTGGGCTAGTAGTAGCGGTTGCTAATAATTCTACAGGTCTTATTTTTTCTAAGGTAGGCTGTAGAGACCTGGGCATATGCTTCGGCAATAAGCTAAATCCGTAAGTTCTGTTCCTTTGCTACTACTAGCCGTTTCTAATACTTAAGTAATCCATTTTTGAGGGACTATGGGCTGGTAATGTCCTTTGCTTTTTTATAGTACTCCTATAAAGAAGGGGCTGTACGGTTTACCTATAGTAGTTTATTAATAAGGTTAAGTTCTATAGAGTTAATAGGATATATCTTAGCGTCTAAAGGGTTTATATTTAGTTCTGCCCATATTTAGGGGTTAAGATACTCTGGTTATAGTAGTATCTAGGTCTATAGTAAAATCTTTGCAGCTATTTAGTTATTTAGATCCTATCTACGCCTTATAAGGGCATCTATACAATTTATAGCGCCTAGCTAGTATATAATTAGGAAGTTAAACTAGGATAGGATGCTACTTAGTATGCCTACTAGGCTATAAGGGCCTTATAATTAGAGACTACCTAGATAGGCTTAGGGGTCCCTTCTAGCTATATACACCAGTGCTAAAAGCTAGAGATAATAGCTAGCATTTCTTTATTATGGATGTGGTAGTTTAGCTCCGTATCTACTATAGTCTTTAAATAGTAAGTAATAGGGTGCTATTCTCTGTCCGTCCACTTTTAGAAGTAAATACTAGCTATAATACCGTCTAAGGCATTAGTCTTTAGTATTGAGGGCCGTTTTGGGTTAAAGTGGGTAAGTAAGGGAGCAGAGACTAGTTGTTTCTTAAGCTTATTAAAGGCCTGCCTATATATAGTGTTTAAGTAAAAGGGCTGGTCCTTATAGGTAAGTAGGCTTAGGGGCTAGGTAATCCTACTATAGTTCTTAATAAAGTGTTAGTAGAAGTTACAGAACCCTAGGAATAACTGCACCCCCTTTATAGTCCTTGGGGGTACCTATTAGTTAATTATAGCTATCTTTTCTAGGTCTACCTTAATTCTATCTATACTAATAATAAACCCTAGGTACTTTATATACTTAACACTAAATTCTAATTTCTTAATATTGGCCTGGAGGCCGGCCTTACGGAGCTGTTATAGGATTTTGTGGACGTGCTCCTTATGCTCTAACTTATTCTTAGAGTAGATTATAATGTTATCTAGGTAGGCTGTATAGAAGTTATCTAGGTAGTTAAAGAGTATATTATTTATATATTGCTGGTATATAGCCAGTCCGTTAGTTAGTCTAAAAGGAAGTACTTTATATTTATATGTTCCGTAATAGGTCTAAAATATAGTAAGATCTTTTAATTTAGGGTCTATTCTAATCTGGTAAAAGGCCTAATAGATATTGAGCTTAGTAAAGATCTTAGCTCTACTTATTTGGGTTAAAGTCTTATTAAGTAAGGGTAGTAAGTAGCGGTCCTTGTGGGTTATATTATTTAGTTTATAGTAGTTAATGCAGAAATAAAGTCCTTAATTTAGCTTTTTAGTAAAGAGAATAGGCGAGTTAAAAGGGGCTTAACTAGGTTTAATAAAGCCCTTATTTAGGTTATTAATAAGGTACTTCTTTATAGCCTATAATTTAGTAATAGACTACTAATAAAGGGGGCTATAGCTAAGTATGTATTCCTTATCTGGCTTAATCTTAATCTTATAGTTATATGGTTGGTAAGGTGGGAGTATATTAGATACTATCTTGGAGAATACGTCCTTAAATTTTTAGTGTTAATAGGGTAGTTTCTGTTCTACTAGCTCCTCGTTTATAAGCTCGCCTTCCTATTTACTAAGCTTATTTTCCTTTTCCTTAATTATTTAATTAATTTTATATAAGCTGGTAGTAAAGGCAACGATATTAGGTTGGACTAAGTTCTAATAGAATCCTACGGCGCTAATATAGCAGATATTAACTGGTAGGAGGTCTATAGGTTTCTTTACAGACTGTTATTAGGCTGTATTTTACGGTTTAGGGTTTATAATCTTTTTTAGCTCCTATTCTATCTTCTATAAATTATCCCTCTAGTCTATACATTTAGTGTCGGGAATGAGGCAAGTTGTCGTCACGCCAGGCATATTGCCGTCACGTGTTGACGTGGCCCCAGCGTGGTAAGGAACCTTAAGTTCCTCACCCCTTTCCTTATTCCTATTAAGAATTAATTAACAATCATTATACTATCTATAAACTATAGCTACGTGATATTACCTTTGTAACCAACACTGATCAGTAGTTAACTTTACTGTTATACTATAGAACAGCTAGGTATCACTAAGAAGAGACAAGCTACTGTACCAGTGCTACTCGTGCTAGAGGAAGCTATCTTTTAAGGTTAGAACTGGTCCTAAACCTTAAATAGAACTCTTCTACAAATCTAAGGATCTAAAGGCCAGAACTGGTCCTAAGCCTTTCTAAGATTATAGATTCTTACGTCCATCACATAGAACAACACGCTTTACGGGTCTTCGCGATTTAAGGCTAGAACTAGTCCTAAGCCCTATAACCGTAAATATACGTCACGAACGCGTACCAAATGACAAACGCGTACTAAACGATAAATATATATTACAAACGCGTACCAAACGACAATCCCTACACTAATAACACTTCTCTCCCTCCGAAAACATGGCTACGCCTACTTTAAATAACTGGAAAGACTTCTTACTACTAGGGGTAACTAAGCACGCGAAACTTATTAATAAAGATTAGGACGAATTTGCCTTTAATATAATAACTTATACTGTAAAATAAGTTAATAGCTTTCTCCTACACCATATTATATTCTACCGAAATAGATGCTACGCTGACTTATAACTATAGGAGTATTTTAGGGAGGATTTTATAGAATGGACTGCTAATACCTAGGCACTTGGCAACGTTAATATTATTTAGGATTTTTAAGACTTCCTCTATAGGAATAGGGTATACATTACTGAGAACGGTAACCTAATTACTAGTAATATTTAGGCCGTTATTATTAGTATAGAAGAACTAATATAGATAGAAGCTAAGATTATATGTTAACTACGGAAACCTAAAAACAACCTATATTCTTTAGAAGGCAACTTTAATTTGTATTAAAACCCCTAGAACGTTGACCCCCTACTTAAAGCTGCTCTCCTACCTAGAGGTGCTCTCCTACTTAAAGTTGCTCCGCCTCTACCTCCTCTACTCCAGCTAACCGGTAAGCCTTTACTACGAGAAGTCACAAATCTGATAAAGGTATATTTGGATAAAGAGAAGAAGTTTAGAGGAGAACTATACAATATACTTAGAGCAAAACTATAGGTCTTTTATAACTGTTGTAATAAGGTTGGAATTTAACGCTACTAGTACTATTACGCTTTCTCTGTTATGTTAAAGGGACGGGTAGCAATATTCTATTACAACTATATTACGGGTAAAAACTATAGCTTTAATATAATGCTTTAGTTTACTAGAGCCCACTTTAAGACTAATAAGAATTGCTAACTTTATATGTCTAAATAGCAAGAGACTATGTTTTAGAGAGTTATTGCTTCTAACCTAATAAAGACTTATTTAGAGTGCCTTTAACTACTCTTTAATAAACTCTAGAAAATCTAATGTGGCCTTACTAAAACCTACTAAAATAAGAACAGCCTAAGGGACTAGGTTATCTTAGTATGCTATAGCGTTTCTAAGTGCAACTTGGCGCTATACAAACCTGCGGATACGTTTAAAGGAGTATATGCTAAGCTACGCTCCGCTGTAGGTACTATAATGCGAACACAAGAATCTTAATAGCTCTATACTAAAAACCCTATTTAAATAAGTATTCCCGACTAACACGATTATAACTGGACTGATTAAATATATGGTGGCCATGGTAGGGAATATAGAAGAGGGTATAATCAACGTTAACTATAAGGCAACTGTGGAGGTCCTTATAGAGGTTTATTTTAAAGTGATTACCAAAAGAAGTACTATGTTTATAAAAAGCTAAAGTGCTAGTTAACTAGATACTCCCTTAATAAGCAAAAAGAGGCATATAATAAGTTCCGTTAGAGTGTAAGAAATGTTAGAAATTATAAAGTTACTATAGCCTACTTCTAAAGCTTTCTAGTTTAATACGAAGGTGTAGAAGACCTTAAGGGTAAGGTTAATAAGGTTAAACAGCTCCTTATAGATATGGAAATTAAGGACTACTCTCCTAACCAATACTTTACAGAGTATAGTGAGGTAGATGGTATATAAACTGTTACTGTTCTTAACAACCAATCTACGCTCTATTCTATTACGAAATTAGATATCTTTAATGAGCTAAAGGAGAGTTCTACGTTTTCCTTTAATAATAGATACTTGGCGTATGTCTTCTATGGTATTATGCCGGATATAGGAGCCGCAGGAGTATCTATAGTAGGAGAATCTCAAGTTCGAGCTCTTTAGCAGCTTAATAGCTCTATTTAGATTAACTAATTAACGGCAGGCCAACATATAATTCGCTTTAGTAAAGGTACTGCGATTTCTCTTAGTATAATTAGGGTCTAAACCCCCTTAGGATATATTACTTTCTATATTGTTTTTATAAACACTCCGTTTCTATTTTGCATTAAAGATATAGATAAGTTAGGCGTTAGGCTTAATAACCTTAAGAATATACTTGTTTAGGGAGACAATTGGGTGCCTGTTGTACGCAAGTAGGGTTACCCCTAGTTGCTCCTTTATTAACTAGAAAAGAGTGTTGCTTAGAGCCACTTAACTAAGTTAGAATTACGCCAACTATACTGTTGTTTTGGCCACCTATCTGTTTATTAATTGCTTAGGGTTCTTTAGTAAGTAGGCCATAAAGTCAAGGTTAAGGCAATTAAGTATTTTATAAAGTACTGCTATTACTGCTAAATAAACCAGAAGTCCCCTGGCCGATTTAAGTTTACCCTTAAAGATAACTATAACTTTAACTTCTATATTATTATTAACGTTATATATCTTAGCGGCAAGCTAGTACTTTAAGTTATTGACTTTTTAACCTCCTTCTAAGCCGCGCGTTTCTTAAAAGATATATTAGCTAGAAATGCATAGGATACCCTTTAGTTATACTAGATTAATATCTATTTAGGACCCCCTAATTAAATTATCTATAATATAGGAAAGAACTTCTTATCTATAGAGTTCCAATAATAGATAAAGGCGATAGTAATTAAGGTCAAGGAAGTCCCTATTAAGGCATATAATAGTATTAGAAAAGTGGAGCGATATTACACGCTATTATGCCGCGTATATAAGATTATCTCTTTAGAACTAAAGAATACTAGCGAAGAACTTACCTTATAAATGGCTGTTAAAGCTGTTAACGATTCCGCTGGCCTAAATAGACTTATACCTACGTTGCTAGTCTTTGGCGCCTACCCTTAAATAACTAATAACTCTTCACTATCTCCCTCCGTTGTGCAATAAGCCGAGGCTATTTGCAAGGCAATAAAGGAGGTGCGACGTCTTTATACTACACACCAGGTCAATAACGCACTAGGAATAAGAAATGGCCCAAATACCTTAACTACGCTTAATCTGCCACTCCAGTCTGAAGTACGCGTATAGCGTGAAAAGGGAGGATGGTTAGGCCTATATTAACTTATTATAATTAATAGTTAAACTTGCACTATTTAGATGCCTTATAGACCCACTTAATTCCGTTTAACTGTTATTAAGCCTTACTATAAAGATGATAATTCTAAGCCTTTATAGGATGCCCTAGAAGATGCCCTAGAGGAGAACTATAATTAACGTACTTTAGAAGGCGACTACAATCCCAATATAATATTAGTAGATGCGCTATAACTACAACGCGGTAAAGGTCGCCTAAAGGGATTATAAAATCGCCAACATCTTGTTAATTTTGAAGAGCAATTTATTGCCGCCATTAAAAATGGAGTTGAGTTATTAATGGCCTTTATAACAGCTAAGGAGAAGGATGACTTTGAACTCGCAAAATAGCTTTAAAAGGAAGGTTATATTATAACTCTAGGAGCTCCTTTCTAAGCATCTAATAAGTAGGAGATTGAGGGTCTTATTATAAGAGAAGTCTTTAAATTTAAGAAGTATGACCCTACCAAGTTTAATAGAGTTCGCATCTTTAAGTTAAGAATAGTTAATAAGATTAAGGGCAAAGCTACTAACGCCCTATTTAAGAAATTAAGGCTTGTTATCTAAGGCTATAATAATAATGGCAAGGAGGTAATTTTTATACAGTCTCCTATAATTTAATGAGCTAGTTAGCGAGTTATTATTGCGCTAGCTCCCTCCTTAATAAAGAATAGAATAGCGGTTTATTTGCGAGATATTACTTAAGCCTATACCTAATTAAAGACGCACCTTTAGCGCTTGATATTGGCATACCTTTTAGAGCAAATTCGCCACCAGTATCCTGAAGATACGATTATAGTTGTGCTTAAGCCATTATATGGGATTGTAGAGGCAGGAACTTACTAGTGGGCTACCTATAGCAAGCACTATAAAGAGAAGCTTTTAATAACTACTTTTATATTCAATCCCTGCTTCCTTATTACAACTACAGGAACTCCATTTGGAATCGTTGGCATGTAAACTAATAATATAATTATTTTAGGAGACAACCAATTCTTAGCTCTTAAAGAAGACGAGCTAGTAAAGGCAAATCTTATAGCAAAGCTAAAGGAAAAGCTTAGTTTAATAACACTATTACTCTTTAATAGATGCATCCTCTCCCTAAACAAGGATTCTATTGCTTTGCGCCAGAAGGGTTAAGGCAAGAAAATCAACGTTATTAACACTAATTCTCTAAAGCAAGGATATATAGAGTAACGCGCTTGTAGAGCTTATATTGCTTCTATCTGTCAACCTAAGGCTTTATTTAATCTCTCTGTTGCTGCCTAATACCAGGAACTAACTAAGGACGACGTTCTTGCCCTAAATAAACGCCTTTTCTAGCAAATAAACTATCTCGATTGGGGACTACTCTATATGCCTATTAATCTTCCTACCGCTAAGCTCTTTGTATTTGTTAATGGATTGTTTATAAATAATAAAGATTTTAGCTCCTAGTTAGGATATAAAATTATTATTATAAATGAATTTACTGGAGAGAATGACTTTATAATCTATGGCAATCTTATCTATTAGAGCTTAACTAAGAGTAAGCGTGTTACTTAAAGCGTTCTAGCGTTAGAGATATACGGAATGGTCGGCGGAGTTAATATGGCAATTGTAATTAGAACTACCCTAAAGATAATTATAGATCGACTCGAACTTCCTATTATCCCTACAATTATATGCACCGATTTATACTCCCTCTATAAGTGCTTGGTTAAGCTTGGTACTATAAAGGAGAAGCGCCTTATAATTAATATTATAGCACTTCGTTAATTCTACGAACAGCAAAAACTCTTTAAGATTTAATGGATTAACGGTTAAGATAACCCAGTAGATGTAATGATAAAGGCAAACCTAAATAAGGCTCTAGAAACGTTTGTTAACACAAACACTCTATATATATAAGTTAAAGGTTGGGTTAAAAGGGAGTAGGAGTATAACATTTTATAGACCCTGACTTAAACTAGCTAATTAGGATTTTCTATCCCTAGGATGGAAAATCGCTATTGGCTTGCTTACTACTAGCGCCTTGGCGGCCTACCTGTCTTTGTGTTATCTGCCAAATTCTGCTAACTACCGCATTGTCGCATATTGTCGCATATTGTTTGGTATTGTTGTATACTGTCTGGTATTGTCGCATCCTGTCTGTTTGTATATATATAGATGGCAACTATAAAAAGAAGAGTTGCCAGTGTCGGGAATGAGGCAAGTTGCTGTTACGCTAGGTATATTGCCGTTATGTGTTGACGTGGCCCTAGCGTGGTAAGGAACCTTAAGTTCCTCACCCCTTTCCTCATTCCTATTAAGAATCAATTAACAATTATTATACTATCTATAAACCGTAGCTACGTGATATCACCTTGTGTAACCAATATTTAGTATAGCGTCTAATACTCCTTAATATTCTTTATAGCTACCTAGGGCCTAAATTCCCTATAGGGAGCTCTGCTAGCTTCTTACTAACTTTTTTAACCTTTAGTGCGGATGGCATAAGATAGGTAGTCTAGGGGCGGTGTAGTATATAGATCCGTTACGGGTTAAACTACATGTCCTTTTTAAAAGCCTAGTCCCTACGTATAGTATTGGCCTAGTGTATAGTGTTTATCTATGGCCATATAAGGTTCTCTATTATAATACTAATCTCTTTTATAAAGGAAGGTATTAGGGGCATAGTTTTAGGCCAAATAAGCTGTCTGTTCCGTATATTAAGCTATAAACCTAAATAGGCTAGCTATTTTCTTTTTAAGATTATATTATAGCTTCTAAAGTCCGTAATAAGGAAGGGGGTATTATACTACCTTTGTCTATTAACACAGAGATAGATCTGTAAGATAGTTATAATAGGTAGTCCTACCTATCCGTTATACCCGTAAATAGGAATTAGTTTGGGTAGTTCCTTAAGGGGTACATTTAAAAAGTTAGCTAGCTTTATAGTATACTATATATCTATTAAGGTAAAGGCATTTGCTCTAAAGTTAGCTAAAGCAGAGGTTAAAACTTAATATCTATTGCGGAATAAAGTATAAGGGATAGTATAGCTTCTTCTACTAACTAGCTAACCTAGATTAATATATAATATGTTAATTCCTTTTAACCCTAGAGGGGAGTCTTACTCTAGGGTTTCTCTTTTTCTAACTTTATACTATTTTCCTAAATTAACAGGACCTTATTTATCTTTGCTGCCGTTAGGTAGTTTTTTATAAAGTAGTTTTTCTAGCTATATAAGAAGTAGGCTCCTTAATTGCTAAGGGCCTATCTATGGGGGTTGCTATATATAGGTTAAGTATTCACTAGACCTATAGTAGGGCTAGCTATATAGCTAGCCGCTAGGTTATTAACAGGCGATATAGTTGGTGCTATAGGGATTGCAGATCTTACTAGGGCGCTATAGCCTATTTTTATAGTACTTGTATTCTAGTTAGCAGAGCTTCTAGTTTTATACTGTTTGGTATATACCTTAATTTAGTAGAGGCCCTAGTTAATAGCTAGGCACTAGTCTATAAGTTCCTTTAGCGTCTATACGGTAGTATAAACCGGTAGTATAGCGCGCTGTAGGTTTAGGGTAAGCTTATTAAAGAGGTCTAGCATTAAATCTTCCTAGGGGATTTAAGCCTATTTAGCTAGGTATAGAAAGCGGGTCTAGAAGGCTAAGAAGGTCTCTATTGTTTTTATATTAAGGGCTTTATAATTAAGGTGGGCGTTTTATATCTTAAAGGGGTCCTTATAAATAGAAGATAGGTAGTTAATTATTTCTTCTTTAGAGAGGAAGGGGTCTGCTAAGTCCTAGGCATATTGCGGATATAGATATATCTATATATCCCTACTAGTACGGCTAAAGACATAGGCCATTTTAGCTTAGGTAGTAGGGAAGTAGTCTATATTAACCTTAAGCTTGTCTTATAGTTAAAGCTTTTAATTATTAAATATAGGGTTAGTTCCGTCTGTAAGTAATAGGGGGTCTATAACCTTTATGGACCGCAACAATGCTAATACTGTATATTAGGCTAGGGTTTTAAGGACTATAATAAGTCTCTAGGTATCTAATAACTCCTTACTAGGTATAGGGGTGCCTCTAGTCTTAAGTAGCTCTTAAAGCTGTTTAATTTTGGTATTAGCTGCTATAAGCTCTTCCTAGGGGGTTAAGACGGCGACTGTTTTACTATTAGAGGTATTTATGGGTCCTACAGCGGCTTTACCAGCTGCTGTATTTCTTGGCATAGTGGTAGGGGTATTAGGTAATTTCCGGTGTTTGTTTATTTCCTAGGGGGGGTTCTGGTCTGTGTGTGTCCTATTCTTAGGTTTCGCGTTCTATTTGTGTTCTTTTGGTTCTTAGGGGTTTGTCCTGTCCTTATGGTCCTAGTAATGTCCTTAGGGTCCTGTTCTATGTCCTTATAGATATATTTAAGTTCCTTCTTAGGAAGAAAGAGTGGTAAGAGCTTTAAATAATGTTAGCGACTTAGTTAATTGAGGCATAAGCACAGTAAGAAGGACGTATGCAAGCCTATACGATTGGATTGTCTATAAACGAGGATTTAAAGCTAGAGAAAGGAAAAGAGAAGAAGGGTAGCGCCGCTTAAGGTTTTATACGATCGTCCGGTCACGTGACTGCGACTATCTAAAACAGTAAGAAACTGTCTGCGATAGTAAGAAACTATCTGCAACTATCCATCACAATCCACCGTTTTCTACCAGCGCCGTAATAGGAATATTAAGCTACTAGTCTATAAGGCAGATATATATAGAGGTTAAAAAGAGGACAAATAGGAGGTTTTAAAGATTATTAGTTATAAGGACGTTAACAATAAAATATAGTATAAAGTAAAGTGGATAGACTATAAGGAGACTACCTAGAAGCTATTAAATAATTTAAAGAACGCTATAAGAAAGGTATAGAAGTATTAGAAGAGAAAGGGTTAGGTAGTATTAATAAAGAAGGATTACTAAAGAACGAGTTACCTAAAAGGGACCTAAAAGGAGCAGCTATTAAGGTATTCAGAGTTGTTTCCCTCTCTATTAGAGAAAAATCCATTCTTTTATCGCTAAGTTCCTAAAGGCCTTATTCCATAAGCTTTCACTCCTTAATATATACCTTTTTACAGACTTTCTTAAGACAAAGAAGATAAGTGTAAGCATTTTAACGAGCCTTTAGAGCATAACGCTCTTTATTACAAATGCAAGCTAAGCAAAGTTTATTATTATATTAAAGCCAGTAAATCTCGGCCACCGCCTCTAATAGTTTACCGTTAAGCTTTATAACAGCAGATTAAACCTAGAACCCTAGTAGTAATTAATAAGGGTACTTAAAGACTGTTAAGAGGAATAAAACGCGTATACTTAGCGTTAAAAATAGAACGGACATTATAGGACGACCGCATGTTCGCTCGCGTACATTTAGCGTAAAAGGACGGTTGTCGGTTAATAGGCGACGCAATTATAATACAGACTAACCCCTCTTTTGCATAACAAGAATAGGAAGGCATAATCTTACCTAGTAATAGTATAGATACTACGGTATAAGACCAACGCTCTACTAAGGTAGAAGAAGGAGCCTTAGACATAATAAGTAAAGATATTAACTAAATTAATTAAACGGATATCACACCTCTAGTAAACAACTTAGAGATATTAGGAATCTTTAAGGACGAAGATAAAAAGGAGGGAGGACGCTTTAAGTATAATATTATAACTACTTAGAGAAGAGTTAGAGGAAGCTAGTTAGTTAATAAAGGCATAGTCCAGGTTGGAACTAGTAGAGCTATATAACGAGAAGTAGTAACTAAGGTCATATAACAAGCTCTATAAGCTCTATAAGATCTATAAGGAACGTCTTACGTACCTTATATACCTTACATACTTTATATATAAGGAGGATTTCTTAGGAGTACGGATATATATTTAAAGAACCATAGTCCACCTAGATAGCTCTCTTCTTTATAGTAAATCTTAGAATATAATTAGAGTTAATCTATTAGGCAACCACTCCACTAGTTATTATTTGTACTTATTATATTATTAACTTCCTATTTACCTATATACCCGGCCCATTAGCGAGTTTACCATAGTGTTTCCTATAAGGCTTCATTACAACTACTAGTAGGTATAGATTTGCTTTATAAAAGGGGGTAAACTTTAGATAGAGCCTTATATAGGGCTTTATATATATATTTATACTAGCAATTAATTATAGAGTTTATAAAGATAATTATATAGGAAATTATATAAATAAATATTTATTTATTTATATAGGTATTTATATAGGTATTTATATAAATAACTAATTAATTAATTATAATGGCTTATAGGCTAAGGAGTCCTCTAGTAATTCTAAATAGTATATAAAATCTAATAAAAGGATACCTATAAATATACCCCTTTTTAACCTATTAGGGGCTAAACACTTTTACTTAGCTAAAGGTAGCTTATAGGCGAATTACTAAACCCTCCTACTTACTCCTCCCTTAAATCTTTTAAAGATACCTTAAAAGTATAATATATAAGGTAGACTTATTATAAAGGTATATAGGCTAGGTAAAGGTAGAGTATATAAAACTAGCTAAAAGAATATACTTTACCTTTACCTAGCCTATATACCTTTATAATAAGTCTACCTTATATATTATACTTTTAAGGTATCTTTAAAAGATTTAAGAGAGAAATAAGTAGGAGGGTTTAGTAATTCGCCTATAAGCTACCTTTAGTTAAGTAAAAGTATTTAGTTCCTAATAGGTTAGAAAGGGGCATATCTATAGGTATCCTTTTATTAGATTTTATATACTATTTAAAATTATTAGAGGACTCCTTAGCCTATAAGCCATTATAATTAATTAATTAAATATTTATATAAATACCTATATAAATACCTATATAAATAAATAAATATTTATTTATATAATTTCCTATATAATTATCTTTATAAATTTTGCAATTAATTACTAGTATAAATATATATATCTATATACCTATATATCTATATATCTATATACCTATATATCTATATATCTATATACCTATATATCTATATATCTATATACCTATATATCTATATATCTATATATCTATATAAAGCCCTATATAATAATAATAATTCATTGCTTAACGTCCGATTTGGATCCCTATTGGGCCCACATGGACTACTCCTTATGTACATATGGGGAGAAAACTCTATTTAAGAAAACCCCGTAATCTATCTCCCTACCTTTTAGGACTCGCCTGCGAGGCGCCTGTAAGGCGCCTACAAGTCACCTATGGTGCTCCTACTACCTTACTTTTTGACCTCCTTAGGAACCACTGCTGCCGTAATAAGCCTACGGACGCGCTAGTATCGCAAACTTTACTCTACTACTATAGAGTTATTAGGGGGGGCCTATCACTCGCCCCCCTACCCTCTATTGCCATTTCCTTTACAACCCAGAACTAGTTTAGTACATTTTGGCTAATAAGCCACTAGGTAACTGCCTTAAGGCCTTTTTATATTAAGAGTAATGTCTTATAGTTCTCTATGCTAGCTACTAAAAGTATTACTTCTTAGTTAGTGCGTAAGGGGCATAACAGTATTATATATTTTGGTATCTGTTTTAGCCAGCTATATTTACATCTTAGGCTACCTACTAGAATACCTACCCAGTAGAGCCAGTCTTTTAGTCCTATTATTCCTATTCTTAAGAGTATTACTATTATATTTTCTACCTTTATTAGGCCTTCTTAAAGCCCTAGAGTGTTTACCCCCTATAGCGTTAACTATACTATAGCTTAGGCTCCCCTTACCTTAGTTAGCCTCTATACCTTTCACTCCTATATACCTCTCTAGCATTGGTCCAGCTAGTATTATATTACAGTAAATAGTTTCCTAGCGTTCTTTTATACTCTACTTTGGCTCCTTTCTCTCTCTTACTATTATCCTTACTAGCCTCTTACGCGTCTCCCTTTCTCCTCTATATAGGCCTAGGCCCGAAAGCAGCACTATTCTTTTTCTGCTTTCTTTACCTGTTTCTCCAATATATCTTCCCTACTTTAGGGTTATTGGTTTATTCTCCTATAAGGCGCCCTAAGGTCCCTCTATAGTTTATTTAGGCGTGTCTTAATATACTTTATAATATTAGAGTTGCGTTCCTTTTACGCCCTTTATATTATAGCGGCTTTAATATATAGTTATAGGGGGGGAATATTAGCTTCCTTCTTAAGCAGTACTATAGCCATTTACTTATATCCGCCTGTTATACTCTAGAGGTAGGCTGTTTAGACCTTTTAGAGTGGTTTAAGGAGCGATTTAGGGGGGCCTTTTTTAGATTCTCCAATGGCCTAAATACTGGACCTATATATTATGGTTGGCCAGATAACTGCTATATATATTAGCAACTCAGTCAATCGAGGTATAAGTACGGCAGGAGGGACGCGCAAGCCTGTATAATTGGTAGTCTATAAACGAGGATCTAAAGCTAGAGAAAGGAAGGAGAAGAATAGCAGCGCCGCTTAATATTTTATGCGGTCCTTAAGTTATGTAACTCACGTCTACCATAATCTATGTCTGCTAAGATCCACTGTTTTCCACTAGCGCCGTAATATTACCCCCCCCTCCAAAAAAGCCTGCCCTTAGGCTTTGTATGTCCGTATTATGTCCGTGGGGTGTTCTTATCTATGTGCTCAATAGGTAGCCTATTATTTTTGCTATATTAGCACTCCATCTACTCGTCTAGATACTTTGGAGGTCCTAACTTATTAGGGTATTAGTTATAGAACTCTTTAAGCTTTTGGGGGCAGCCTATAAAGTTCCAAGTAGGGTACTAGGTTGGGTCTGGATTGTAACCTTTCTATTAGATATAGTATTTTAGCCTTCCTTGTACTAGTTTATAGGCTAGTATTTTGTTAACTTCCTATTTATTATCGCCATTAACTTAAATTAGTAGGGGAGGCTTATTCTTTTGTCTAGGTAGTGGATTATTTGCAGCCTTTTATAGCTTATCCGGCGAAAAGATAGGGTAGACTTTAATTAAGTCTGGGAGCTTAACCTTATATAAGTTGCCTTTTTTGTTAAGGATTTTATATAGTCCTGCTATCTTATAGTCTAGCTTGCGGCTAGGCCGTTCTGTCTTTTAGTTCTTTATTGTAACCTAGACCCTATTATCCATGGTAAAGTTAGGCTTGCGCCTGTGCTTATTTACCTGCTGTTTTATTAATCTCTAGGCCTTTTCTAGATTTGTATGGGCTACTATCTAGGCTTCTTTTAAGTGTTTGGCGTATTGCTAGGCTTCCTTATAAGACAGTCTTTCGCGTATGGTTTGTGGCCCCTCTGGTCTTTCCCAGTTAAAGCTTATATGGGGTAAGTATCCTATTTCTAGCTGAATAGGTGCAAATCCCGTAGAGTTATAGGGTAGGGTTGCCTGGGCGTAGTCTATTATGGGTAGTAGTTTGCCCTAGTTGTTCTAGAAGTAGTTAACAAAGGGCCGGAGCCTCTGGTCTAAGTATTAATTTATAATCTCTATCTAACTGTCTGTCTGGGGGTGGTATACTATAGAAAGCTTTTGCTTAATACTAAGAATCCAAGTAAACTTATTCTAGAAGGCCGATATAAACTGCGGCCTATAATTAGATATAATAGTATCTAGTGGTCCGTAGATTCGGTAGATATAATAGATATATAGTTAGGCTACCTCCTTAGCATTAATATCCTTATAATAGGGGATTGAGAACGGGCGCTTGCTAAAACGGTTAACTAGGATTATTACCATATTATATCCGTTACGGTCTATAGGCAGCTCGTGAAAGTCGATAGAGATATACTGCTAGGGGCGTTCTGGTATTAGGAGTGGCTTTAATAGTCCTAGGGTCTTGTCCCGTGGAATTATAGACCTACGGCAGTTATTATAGTTCTGTATATAGCGGTTGATATCCGTAACTATTCCGGGCTAGTAGTATCGGTTACCAATAATTTTGCGGGTCTTATTCTTTCTAGGGTAGGCTGTAGAGACCTAGGTATAAGCTTTAGTAATAAGCTAGGTCCGTAAGTTCTGTTCTTTAGCTACTACTAGCTGTTCCTAGTGCTTAAGTAGTCCGTTTTTAAGGGACCATAGGCTGGTAACGTTCTTTGCCTTTTTACAGTACTCCTATAGAGAGGGGGCCGTACGGTTTGCCTATAGCAGTTTATTAATAAGGTTAAGTTCCGTGGAGTTAATGGGATATATCTCAGCGTCTAAAGGGTCTATATTTTGTTCTACCTGTATCTAGGGGTTAAGGTGCTCTGGTCGTAGTAGTGTCTGGGTCTATAATAAGATCTTTACAGCCGCCTAGTTACCTAGGTCCTGTTTACACCTTATAAGAGCATCCGCACGGTTCGTAGTGCCTAGTCTATATATAATTAAGAAGTTAAACTGAGATAGGATATCCGCCTAGCGTGCCTACTAGGCCGTAAGGGCCTTGGTTGTTATAAAGTATTCTAGGGCCTTATAATCCGAAACTACCTTAATAGGCTTAGGGGTCCCCTCTAGCTATACACGCTAGTGCTAAAAGCTAGAAATAATGGCCAGCATTTCTTTGTTATAGATGTGGTAGTTTAGCTTAGCATCTATTATAGTCTTCAAATAGTATACAATAGGGTGCTATTCTCCATCCGGTTACTTCTGGGAGAAAACTCCAGCTATTGCGCTGTCTAAGGTATTAGTTTCTAGCATTAAGGGCCGTTCTAGATTAAAGTGGGCAAGTAGGGGAGCTAATACCAGCCGTTTTTTAAGCTTATTAAAGGCCTATATACATATAGCGTTAAAGTGAAATAGCTGGTCCTTCCTAGTAAGGCGGTTAAGAGGCCAGGCGATCCTGCTATAGTTCTTAATAAAGCGTTGGTAGAAGTTATAGAAACCTAAAAATAATTACACCCCCTTTATAGTCTGTAGGGGTGTCCACTGGTTAATTATAGCCGTTTTCTTTAGGTTGGCCTTAATTCCGTCTATACTAATAATAAAACCTAGGTACTTTATATGCTTAACACTAAATTCTAATTTCCTGATATTGGCCTAGAGACCAGCCTCGCGGAGCTATTATAGGACTTTATAGATATGCTCCTCGTATTCTAACTTATTCTTAGAGTAGATCATAATGTTATCTAGGTAGGCCGTATAGAAGTTATTAAGGTAGTTAAAGAGTATATTATTTATATATCGTTGGTACGTAGCCAGTCTATTAGTCAGTCTAAAAGGAAGTACTTTGTATTTATATATTCTATAATAGGTCTAAAATATAGTAAGATCTTTTAATCTAGGGTCTATTCTAATCAGGTAAAAGGCCTAACGGATATTAAGCTTAGTAAAGATCTTAGCTCTACTTATTTACGTTAAAGTCTTATTAAGTAAGGGCAGTGGGTGGCGGTCCTTGCGGGTTATATTATTTAGTTTGTGGTAGTTAATACAGAAACAAAGTCCTCTATTTAGCTTTTTGGCAAAGAGAATAGGCGAGTTAAAAGGGGCTTAACTAGGTTTAATAAAGCCCTTATTTAGGTTATTAATAAGGTACTGCTTTATAGCCTATAATTTGGCAGTGGACTGCTAACGAAGGGGGCTATAGCTAAGTGTATCTTCCTTATCTAGCTTAATCTTAATCTTATAGTTGTACGGTTAGTAAGGCGGGAGTATATTAGACACTGCCTTAGAGAACACGTCCTTAAATTTCTAGTATTAATAGGGTAGTTTCTGTTCTACCAGCTTCTTGTCTATAAGCTCGCCTTCCTATTCGCTAAGCTCATTTTCCTTTTCCTTAATTATTCGATCAATTTTATATAAGCTAGTAGTAAAGGCAATAGTATTAGGTTAGACTAGGTTCTAGTAGAATCCTACGGCGCTAATATAGTAGATATTAACTAGTGGGAGGTCTATAGGTTTTTTTACGGACTATTATTGGGTCGTATTTTATGGTTTAGGGTTTGTGATCTTTCTTAGCTCCTATTCTATCTTCCACAAGTTATCCCTCCGGTCTATACGTTTAGTATAGCGTCTAATGCTCCTTGCTATTCTTTATGGCTGTATAGGGCCTAAGTTCCCTGCGGGGAGCTCTGCTAGCTTTTTACTACCTTTTTTAATCTCTGGTGCGGGTGGTATAACATAGGTAGTCTAGGGGCGGCGTAATATGCGGACCTATTACGGATTAAGCTGTATATCTTTCTTAAAGGCCTAGTCTCTACGCATAGTATTGGCCTAGTAAACGGTGTCTACCTATAGCCGTATAAGGTTTTCTATTGTAATGCTAATTTCTTTTATAAAGAAAGGGGTTAGGGGTAGGGTTTTGGGCCAAATAAGCTATTTGCTCTATACGTTAAGCTATAAGCCTAAATAGGCTAGCCATTTTCTTTTTAAAATTATATTATGGCTTCCTAGGTCCGTAATAAGCAAGGGGATGTTATACTATCTTTATTTATTAATATAGAGGTAGATCCGCAAGATTATTATAATAGGTGGCCCTATCCGTCCGTTATACCCACGAATAGGAATTGGTTTAGGCAGTTCTTTAAGGGGTGCATTTAGAAAATCAGCCAGCTTTATAGCACACTAGGTATCTATTAAGGCAAAGGCATTTACTCCAGAGTTAGCGAAAGCAGAGGTTAAAACTTAATATCTATTACGGAATAAAGTATAAGGGATAGTATAGCTTCTTCCACTAACTAGCCAACCTAGATTAATATATAATATATTAATCCCTTTTAACCCTAAAGAGAAGTCTTTCTCTAGGGTTCCTTTTTTTCTAACTCTATGCTATTCTCCTAGATTAACAGAACCTCGCCCACTTTTACATTTATTGGGTAATCCTTTGTAATATAGCCCTTCTAGCTATAAGAGAAGCAAGCTCCCTAATCGCTAAGGGCCTATATACAGGGGTTGCTATATATAGGCCAAGCATTCGCTGGACCTATAGTAGGACTAGCTGCATAACTAGCTGCTAAATTAGCGGCGGGCTGTACAGCCGGTGCTATAGGGGTTGCAGATCTTACTAGGGCGCTACGGCCCATTCTGGTAGTACTTATATTTTAGTTAGCAGAGCTTCTAGTCTTATACTACTTAGCACATACCTTAATTTAACGGAGGCCCTAGTTAATAGCTAGGCATTAGTCCGTAAGTTCCTTAAGCATCTATACAGTAGTATAAACTGGCAGTATAGCGCGCTGTAGGTCTAGGGTAAGCTTGTCGAAGAGGTCTAGCATTAGATCTTTCTAGGAGATTCAAGCCTATCCAGCTAAGTGTAGAAAACGGGTCTAAAAGGCCAAGAAGGTCTCTATCATTTTTATATTTAGGCTTTTGTAATTAAGCCGGGCGTTTTATACTTTAAAGGGGTCTTTATAAATAGAAGATAGGTGGTTAATTATCTCTTTTTTAGAGAGGAAGGGGTCTGCTAAGTCCTAGGCGTATTACGGACGTAGGTATGTCTATGTATTACCGCCAGTGCGGCCAAAGACGTATGCCATTTTAGCTTGGGTATTAGGAAAGTAGTCCATATTAACTTTAAGCTTGTCCTGCAGTTAAAGCTTCTAGTTGTTAAATATAGGGTCGGTTCTATCTGTAAGTAACAGGGGGTTTACAACCTTCGCGGATCGCGACGATACTAATGCTGTATATTAGGCTAGGGCCTTAAGGACCATAGCAAGCCTCTAGGTGTCCGATAATTTATCGCTAGGCGTAGGGGTGTCTCTAGTTTTAAGCAGCTCTTAGAGCTGTTCAATTTTAGCATTAGCTGCTGCGAGCTCTTCCTAGGGGGTTAAGACAGCGACTGTTTCACTATTAGAGGTATTTATGGGTCCTATAACAGCTTTACTAGCTGCTGTATTTCTTGGCATAGTAGTAGGGGTACTAGGTAATTTCCGGTATTTGTTTATTTTCTAGGGTTCTGGTCCGTACGTGTCCTATTCTTTAGGTTTCGCGTTCTGTTTGTGTTCTTTTAGTTCTGGTAATATCCTTAGGGTCCTGTTCTGTTTCCTTAGGGTCCTGTTCTATTTCCTTGTTCTGTTCGTGGTTTTGTAGATATATTTGAGTTCCTTCTTAGGAAGAGAGAGTGGTGACGAGCTTTGGATAATGTTAGCAACTTAGTCAATCGAGGCACGAGCACGGCAGGAGGGACGCGCAAGCCTATACAATTAGTAGTCTATAAACGAGGATCCAAAGCTAGAGAAAGGAAGGAGAAGAATAGCAGCGCTGCTTAACATTTTATGCGGTCCTTAAGTTACGCGACTTGCGTCTACTATAATCCACGTCTGCTAAGATCCACCGTTTTCCACCAGCGCCGTAACAATATATAGTAGACGTGACCTCTAGAAGCATGGACCTAGATAATGCAATATACTATACTTAGCCCTTATAGGCCGCTTGCGCTGTATATACGCTCTACCGGAGCTTACTGTCTACCTATACTCCTAATACTCTTAGGCCCTGAACTGGTTAACCCCTAAAGCCTTAAATGCGAATTATGTGCTAGAGATCTATAGATTGGTTGCGTTTTCTTATAAAATAGATTAGCTAGTATTTCTCTAGTAAGAATTAGACTCTATATTATCTTACCTATTCTATATAGGTATTATAAGCTTTCTTTAGTGTTCTATAATTTTCTATAGCTATTGGCCCGTATATAATTAGGTTTATATCGTTAATAAAGCCTATCCCCTAGGTCGCCCCTTTCTTAAAGAAGTTAAGCAGGTTGCTTATAAAGAAAAGGAAAAGTATAGGCAAGAGGGGTGATTTTTATAGTATTCCTATTGCAACTGCAATAGGGGGGCTTTAGTATCCGCTAAAGGCTAGTAATATTTCTTTTTAATCTATAAACCCTTAAATAAATTATATAATCTATTTTAGGAAGCCTTTTGCCCTAAGGATGTATAGGAGATGCTTATAGGGTATATTATTATAGGCACTACTAATATCTAGGCTGAGCATTAATACTACAAAGTCCCTTTACATCGCCTATATAGATTTAATAGTGGTAGCGAGTAGCATAAGTGCTAATAGTATTAAGCGGTTCTTTCTTGCCCCTATTTAGCTTTATGGTAGTAGGGCGTGTTCCTTAACTATATCTACTATGCGGTCCACTATTACCCTTTCTAAGATCTTACTAAGGGTATTCTCTAAGGTAATAGGGCGGTAGCTCCCTAGAAGTAAGTAGTCTGCTTTACCTTCTTTATATAGGACAAACGTTGTTATAGCTCTTCTAAGTTTTAGGTAGTAGCCTATTATAAAGCATACTCTAGCTATTGTTACGGCGCTAGTGGAAAACGGTGGATTATGGCAGTAAATTATAGCGGACAATCGCAGACAGTTTTAGGATAATTATAGACAGTTTTAGATAATCTCGGACAGTATTACGGTACTAGAAAATCGCCGCAGATTGCGGTTATGTAACACAAAGATTGTATAAAATATTAAGCGGCGCTGCTCTTCTTCTTCTTTTCTCTCTCTAGCTTTGGATCCTTGTTTATAGACTACCAATTATATAGGCTTGTGCGTCCCTTATGCCGTGCTCATGCCTTGATTAACTGAGTTGCTAATATTATCTAAAGCTTATTATTACTCTTTCTTCCTAAGAAGGAACTTAAAAATATCTATCTATAAAACCACGAACAGGATAAGGACATAGAATAGGACCCTAAGGATATTACTAGGACTATAAGGATAGGATAGACCCAAGAACTAAAAGAATATAAATAGAACGCGAAACCTAAGAATAGGACACGCACGGACTAGAACCCCTAGAAAATAAATAAACACTAGAAATTACCTAATACCCCTACTACCATGCCAAGAAATACAGCAGCTGGCAAAGCCGCTGTAGGACCCGTGTCATGAAGTTCGTGTAGAGCAGTTCATTGATGAAAATGGGTTGATGGATTGATAATCTTGTATCGTGTCTTTTTGACCTTGATCTGACGTGTCTTCAGTGACGTGTCTTCGTGCACGTGACTCGTGCACGTGACCCACGCCTTTAGAGAATACAGATTATCTAACACACCCCCTTAGCTTTAAGCTCTTTGAGGTTAAAGCTAGCCACCTTCTCGTGTCCGTTAATAAGTTAATTGAACCGTAATCTTATCTAAATCCTTCTATCTTGCTCTAATACTGTCCCTTAGGTCCTCTAGTTGCTTCTCCTTATCTAGCTACTCCTTAATATCTACCATCCCAATTATATTAACGAAGCTTTAAAACCTCTACTTAGGCAGGGCCTTTATAAGTCCATCAGCAATTATCTCCTTTATTACTATCCATTAAAATCATACTTATCTTATTACGTATTCCTAACGTAGCCAGTATTAATAGATGTTAATGTATTAGAGCTTTATAATTAGCTTTACTATATCTTCTGTAATTAGTCAAAGCGTCTATATATTATTATATTTAATAATTAAGGGCTCATTTAGGCGTAACGTCATTACTTTAAACAGCCTACTAATAAAGATAGCTTCCTTTACTATCTGTAATAGGGCTAACAACTTAGCTTCTGTGCTTAATGTCATTACCATACCCTACTTATTTGCTCTCTAGGCGATCGGCCCCCCAAATAGCTTTATAATATATCCTTATAAGCTCTTTCTATCAACGGAGTTGTCTATGAATAATGCATCGCTAGCACAAATAAATAATTGCGCTTTACCTCTACCGTCTCTTCCATTATCTTATCCTTTATCGCGTATTCCTTTATCTCTCCCTCTACCGTTTATTCCTTCCTTATCTCCTCCATAGCAGATTGCTCTACTTCTTATACTATATAGGTACTAGACAACTCTATCTACCACTTAATAATACTCTTAGCCTAGGTCCTAGTTAAACCTTACCAGCCATAATACTACAAAAGCAATATCTGGACACATTATAGTGGCTATATAGAGTACTAAACCCAGTTTTCTCTAATATAGCATTGTAGAAGCTAGTAGGGATATAGGACGGACTAATAGGTCTATATTAGGGGACGGACACATTAGACGGATTATACGGTGATTAGTAGGGAGGAGTTCCAATTCTGCCATAGGAGTGTCTAGAAGACGCCCTCTAAGATCTATCTTATACTAGTTAGCTATCTTCTTAATATAGGCTTCCTAGGATAGCCATAGAAGCCTCTAGCTATAATTGCGTATTACATAGATTCCTAGGAACCATTTTAGCTTACTAAGGGTACTTATCTAGTATTCCTTGCTTAGCTCCTTAATTGCTTCTTAAGCCTTCTTTTCATCTATCTTTCTATAGCAGAAGACGATATCATCAACATAGAAGAAGACAACTATTCCACCTTTTAGCATAACATATGGCTCCTAAGGTACCTCTTTAAAGCCCAATTCATTTAATAAGCTCATAAGATTCTTCTGCCATAATAGTAGTAATCATCATAGTCCGTATAAGGCTTTTCTTAAGCGCAGTACTTTATCTGTCTTTCCTTTGTTAAACCCTAGCGGTAGCTTTATATAGACAACCTTATTAAGATCGCAATAGACAAACGCATTAACTGTATCTATCTATGTCGTCTCTAGGTCGAATTTTGCGGTAATTACCATAAGGGTTCAGAAGGTTGTACTAGCTAATATAGTAGCTCTTATAGGTAGGTCTCCTGGGGCCTATTAATTTCTATATACTACTAAGCATGCCTTGCATTTCTGGAGAAATCCGTGCTTATCCGTCTTGTAGACAAACACCCATATTAAGCTAAGGACCTACTGTCCCTTTATATACTTCTTATCTATTTCTTAAAACAACCTTATTTAATAATAGGATTAGAGGTAAGCTTATTAAGCCTCTTAGAACTAATCTTAAAGAGGATATACATTAAGGTCCTTAATTAACTAAGGTGGCGGAGGTAAGTTCTTCCTATATAATCTAACATCACATATTCTACCTAATTTCAGCTTACTGTCGTTAAGTTAACTATTAAGGTTAAACTTCCTTCCTACTACAAAGGCGCCTTAATAAGCTAAGGTAATCCTTTTAATAACAAAGTCTTTAAACCTATTATTGCCGGCTTCCTTAAACAAGTCTTTAACCAAGTCGTTAAACACCCCCTAAGTGTAAAACCTATCTCCCACTTAGTTAATAGTGTCCTGATCAGTATCTAACTTTATAGGATACTTAATATAAAAGGCACATAGAGATTCTTCATCTTCTTCTATTAGAGGTGGCGTATAATATACATCTTTGAAAGCTCTTACAAGCTTAAGATCTGCTAACTTATTAAAGGTTTAAACTAGCTTATCAACGTTATCGTCTTCCTCTTGAATTAATAGTTTAAATACTTTATTATTATCTTCCAGAAGAACCTCGTTCTTAGTTAAGGTCTTAGGGAGTTAAATCTTCTTAATTAGCGTATCTAATTCGGCGTGTAGATCCTTTAAGATGTCCATTCGCTTGCCATTAAAGAACGTCTTTTCGTTAAAGATAACATCCCTAATAGAGATAACGATACCTTTGTACGGGATCCAGATCCTGTAGATATTAGTAGAGTTATAGCCAACGAGGTAGCTAATATGGGCTTGCAGATCTAGCTTGCTTAGTCTTTTCTTCTTTAGCTAGGCATCCAACGTCATTACATACGCCCTACAGCTATAGGCTTTTAGGTACGCCAATTATAGTTTTCTTAATCTCCCATTTGCTAGGTAGGTATGGAACCTTTTATATAGCAATTTCCATCCATTGCTTTCCCATGGCGTTCAATCTCGAAGGTAGACTACATAGTTAACTATCTCGTTCCATAGGTCATGTAGTAGATTGGCAGCAATTCTCATTACACGTCCTTTCTCAATAATTACACCCCCTAAGCATTTGGCGGTACCATTCTATGCTTAAGTATATAGCGCCAAAGGCTTAAAGGTAATCCCTTAGGTCTATAGCCATTTAAGGGTTCTCCTTCTCCCTAGCTTATTATCTAATCTAATAGTATTAACTTTAAGGTTATACCTCAGACAAATCCATTAGATGAAATCTTTAAGCACTTATAGTATCTCCTTCTCTTCGCTATACATTATTATAAAATATAGGAAGGTTCTTCCTAAGAAAGTGTTATAGATAAATATAACTCGTATAAATCCGGTATGCGCTTCCTTAAGGTCAGTCTAGTCAATATAGAGGTTAAGATAAGGTTTATTAATATTCCGTTCTAAGAACCTTCGTAAGACCTAACGCTTAATTTTAGCAAGACTACAGTGTTAACATTCCGTCGTCTTAGGGCCTTAAAGCTTAACTCCTAGGGCGTTAATACCTAAATAATAAAGGCTTATAGGTCCTAGATAACCTAGACGCAGATACCATAGTTATACATTACCTTTTATATCTGGGCGAATGTCTCTTAACAATGCTCTACGCTTCCATTAGCGGCGTAGTAGTTGGCTTATATTAAACGCTAATAGACTTCCTGGTTAGATATATTTAATAGTCTGTTATCTATAACGTTCTTCTATTTAATATAGAATTATATCATCCTTCCAAACTAGAAGATTGTTATTTCCTTTGTTGTCCCAAAAGTACCCTCACTTTTAAAGTAGACGGAATAACACTAGATTCATATTAAAGTCCGTACAGAAGGCAACGTCCTTAAGACATAGGATTCCCTTACTCTTGTCTAGTTTTGTAACTTAGATAGTAACATCGCCGTAACCTAGTATAGGCACTTCTAAGCTGCTAGCGGTGACATATTCATATCTTAAAGCTTTCCTAAAGTTATAAAAACGAAAGAGGTTATTAAAGATATAGAGAGTGGTTCCTAAGTCCAGAATAGTTAATAGCTTTAGTGGATGGAGTTGACCGGTGTGATACAATTCTAGGAATATCGCATTAGCTTCTCCCTTAATCTTAACTATCTTGTAACTCTTCTTATCCTATTATTATTAAGCCTCGTCTTCTTGTTTTTCAAGTCTAATCTTCGCAACTTAGTTAGTAAGATTCTTATTCTTTTCTACCTTCTTCAGCACTCTTTTAATGCGAGCATCTCCAATTGTGACTCCTTTGGGTCTCTTGTCTTCAAATAAATACCAACAGTCTTAAAGGGAATGTCCTCGTTTCTCGCACGCCAAGCACACGGGTAGTAGCTTCTTGCGGGACGTCTCCTTGTCTACCAGTGACCCGGCTCTCTTCAAGCGTCTAGTACGTGCTAAGGTTCCTTTCCCTGGACCTTTAGTAGTATCAGAGTGATCTATCATGGCTTGCTCTGCAAAGTCTGCATTAAAGGTACTCCCTCTTGTAGTAGCATTGGCTTTCTTCAAGGGTATTCTAAGTCCTTCTTACAGCTCCTTTACTACTCTGCGGTATTCGGAAGATCTCAACTTTTAAGGGTCATTCGACTCGGTAGTGTACTTCACACAGTAGGCGTCGCTAAACGGTCGAATAACTTTTCTCTCCTAGGGACATTGCGTGTTCCCATTAATCTAGCCACTGGTTCAATTTTGACAACTATTTGAACCCCTTAAAGGCTTCCGTGTACTGGTATTGTACCTTCTTCCTAACGAACAACGAGGTAGGTTCTGTGTTCTCCTTCAGCCGAGATAGCCATTCTTTGACTGTCAAGGAAGGGTCAAGCAGTAGCTTCTTCTAAATTGATACTGTGGACGTAATCTAGGTACGGATCTATTAAAGACGATCTTCCTATCTAAGGAAATACTTTATGTCCTAGTTGTAGTATTGTCTGCTGTTCTTATACACTTTCTGTTAATTTGTTAAGAGCTATACATATAAGGTTACATTCTCATTAAAATCTATAACCTTTAGAAGAGGTAGTTTTTCAAGTAGACCTTCTTAAGGTGCTTCTGTGGCTGGGTTAACATAGGCCTAAATTTGCTGATCTATAAGGGCTTATAGTTGCCAGATCTATTACTCCCAGTCTTCTAGTTTATTAAGGATGATTATAGTTAATGAACTTAATGTCGGTAGAGTTATTTTGACTAATAGGCAAAGGAGGATTTAAGATGGTATTTTTGTCATTAGGATCGTCCTTGTTATCAGGGTCGTTCTGTGACAATTGAGGTAGGATTTCTCGTGGAATCTCGTGGAATCTCATGGAATCTCGTGGAAGGTTCGTGTCAGAATCGTCCTGCAACACTCGAGGTAGGATTTCTGTCAGAGTCTACGTCTTGACGATGAGGTGTCAGAGTCTAACGATAAGGTAGAATTTCTTTAAATAATTGAGAAATAGCTGAATAGCTTCTTAAGTCGGCGGACCGGGCTCATAACTGTCACGAAGTTCGTGTAGAGCAGTTCATTGATGAAAATGGGTTAATAGATTGATGATCTTGTATCGTGTCTTTTTGACCTTGATCTGACGTGTCTTTAGTGACATGTCTTCGTGCACGTGACTCGTGCACGTGACCCACGCCTTTAGAGAATACAGATTATCTAACAACCCGCAAATACCTCCAATAGTAAAATAGTCGCTATTATGACCCCCTAGGAAGAGCTCGCAGCAGCTAATACCAAAATTAAATAGCTTTAAGAGCTGCTTAAAACTAGAGACACCCCTATACCTAGTAAGGAGTTATTAAACACCTAGATACTTGCTATGGTCCTTAAGGCCCTAGCCCAACGTATAGTATTAGTATTATCACAGTCCGCGAAGGTTGTAGACCCCCTATTACTTATAGACGGAACTGACCCTACATTTAATAACTAGAAGCTTTAATTGCAGGATAAGCTTAAAGTCAATATAGACTACTTCCCTACTACTTAAGCTAAGATGGCCTACGTCTTTAGCCGTACTGGTAGAGACACATAGACGCACCTACGTCCATAATATACCTAGGACTTGGCAGATCCCTTCCTCTCTAAAGATAAAATAATTAACCACTTATCTTCTATCTATAAGGACCCCTTTAAGGTATAGAATACCCGCCTTAATTATAAAGCTCTTAACATAAAGACGACGGAGACCTTTTTAGCCTTTTAGACCCGCTTTCTGCACCTAGCCAGCCAAGCCTAAATTCCCTATAAAGACCTAATGCTGGACCTCTTTAACAAGCTTACCCAGACCTATAGCGCGCCGTACTACCAGTTTTTACTACTGTATAGACGCTAAAGGTACTTACGGACTACTGCCTATCTATTAACTAAGGCCTCTGTTAAATTAAGGCATAAGCTAAGCGGTATAAAGCTAGAAACTCTCCAAACTAAACTATAAGCACTACACAAACGGCCTATAACACTCCGGCACAATCTACAACTCCTACGGCACCAGCTATATAGCCCGCTATTAATTCAGCAGCTAGCTATACAGCTAATCCTATTATGGGTCTGGCGCACACTTGGCCTATATACAACAACCCCTGTAAATAGGCCCTCAGTAATTAAGGAGCTTGCTTTTTATATAGCCAGAAAAACTATTTTACAAAGGATTGCCAAACAAAGGCAAAAACAGGCGAGGTTCTATTAATTTAGGAGGACAGTATAGAGTTAGAAAAAGAGGAACCCTAGAGAAAGACTCCTCTTTAGGGTTAAAAGGAATTAACATATTATATATTAATCTGGGTCGGCTAGTTAGTAAAAGAAGCTGCACTATCCCTTATACTTTATTTTATAATGGATATTAAGTTTTAACCTCCGCTTTAGCTAACTCTGGAGTAAATACCTTTACCTTAATAGACACCCAGTGCGCCGTAAAGCTAGCTAAATTTTTAAATACGCCTCTTAAGAAACTGCCTAAACCAGTTTCTATTCGCGGGTATAACGGACGAATAGGACCACCTATTATAACTATCTTACGGATTTACCTCCGTGTTAATGGACGAAGGTAGTATAACATCCCCTTTCTTATTACAGACCTAGGAAGCCACGATATAATCTTTAAAAGAAAATGGCTAGCCTATTTAGGCTTACAGCTTAATGTACGGAGTAGACAGCTTATTTAGCCCAAATCCCTACCCCTAACCCCTTCCTTTATAAAAGAAATTAGTATTATAATAGAAAACCTTATACGGCCCTAGATTAATACTATTTACTAGGCTAATACTATGCGTAGGGACTAGGCCTTTAAGAAAGATATACAGCTTAATCTATAACGGATTTATATACTACACCGCCCCTAGACTACCTATATTACGCCACCTACACCAGAGATCTAGGAAATTAGTAGTAACCTAGCTAAGTCCCCTATAGAGAACTTAGGCCCTATACAGCTATAAAAAAAGGCCAGGAATACTAGACGCCATACTAAACTAATAGACTAGAAGGACAACTTATGGAAAATAGAATATAAGCTAAGGAAGACTATAAACCCTATACTATAAAATACGGCCTAATAAAGGTCTGTAAAGAAACCTATGGACCTTCCCCCAGTTAATATATGCTATATTGGCGCTGTAGGATTCTACTGGAACTTAGTCTAACCTAATACCGTTGCCTTTACCACCAGCTTATATAAAATCAATCGAATAATTAAGGAAAAGGAAAGCGAGCTTAATAGACAGAAAAGTAAGCTTATGGATAAGGAGCTAGTAGAACAGAAACTACCCCATTAACCCTAGAAATTTAAGGACGTATTCTCTAAGGTAGCGTCTAATATACTCCCACCTTACCAACCTTACGACCATAAGATTGAGATTAAGCCAGACAAGGAAGACACCCTTAGTTATAGCCCCCTTTATTAGTAGTCTACTGCCAAATTATAGGCTATAAAGCAGTACCTTATTAATAACCTAAATAAGGGCTTTATTAAGCCTAGTTAAGCCCCTTTTAACTTACCTATTCTCTTTGCTAAGAAGCCAAATGGAGGACTTTATTTCTGTATTAACTACCATAAACTCAATAATATAACCCGCAAGGACCGCTACCCCCTGCCCTTACTTAATAAGACTCTAGCCCAAATAAATAGAGCTAAAATCTTTACTAAGCTTAATATCCATCAGGCTTTTTACTGGATTAGAATGGACCCTAGATTAAAAAACCTTACTATATTTCAGACCTATTACGGAATATATAAATGTAAAGTACTTCCCTTTAGACTAACTAACGGACCAGCTACGTACCAGCAATATATAAACAATATACTCTTTAACTACCTTAACGACTTCTATACGGCCTACCTGGATAACATTATAATTTACTCTAAGAATAAGTTGGAATATAAGGAGCATATCTATAAAGTCCTATAACAGCTCTAAGAGGCTGGCCTCTAGGCCAATATTAGGAAATTAGAATTTAGTATTAAGTGTATAAAGTACCTAGGGTTTATTATTAGTATAAATGGAATTAAGGTAGACCTAAAAAAGACGGCTATAATTAACTAATAGATACCCCTAAGGACTATAAAGGGGGTGTAGTTATTTTTAGGGTTCTATAACTTCTACTAACGCTTTATTAAGAATTATAGTAGAATTGCCCGGCCCCTAAGCCAACTTACCTATAAGGACCGGCCCTTTCACTTTAATACCGTATGTAGGCAGGCCTTTAATAAGCTTAAGAAACAACTGGTCTCTACTCCCTTACTCGCCCACTTTAACCTAAAACGGCCCTTAATGCTAGAAACTAATACCTTAGACGGTGTTATAGCTGGCGTTTACTCCTAGAAGTAGATGGACGGAAAATAGCACCCTATTGCTTACTATTTAAAGACTATAATAGATGTTAAGCTAAATTACCCAATTTATAATAAAGAAATGCTGGCTATTATCTCTAGCTTTCAGTACTGGCGAATACAGTTAGAAGGAGCCCCTAAGCCTATTTAAGTAGTTTTGGACCATAAAGCCCTGGAATATTTTATAATAATAAAGGCCCTTATAGCCTAGTAGGCACGCTGGGCGGAGATCCTATCCCAGTTTAACTTTCTAATTATATACAGGCCAGGTGCTACTAACCGTGCGGATGCTCTTATAAGGCGTAAATAGGACCTAGATAATTAGGCAGCTACAAAGATCTTATTACAGACTTAGACGCTACTATAACTAGAATGCCTTAATCCCTAAATACAGGCAGAACTAAATACAGACCCTTTAAGCGCTAAGATATATTCTATTAATTCTATAGAACTTAACCTCATTAATAAACTGCTACAAGCAAACTATACGGCCCCTTCTCTACAGGAGTACTATAAAAAGGCAAAGGATTCTACCAGCCTATAGTCCCTAGAAAACGGACTGCTTAAGCACTAGAAATGGCTAGTAGTAGCAAATAAATAAAACTTACGGACTTAGCTTATTGCTAAAGCACATACTTAGGTCTCTACGGCCCACCCTAGAAAGAATAAGACCTATAAGATTATTAGTAACCGTTACTACTAGCCTGGAATGGTTACGGATATTAACCGCTATATATAGAACTATAACAACTGCTGTAGGTCTATAATTCCACGAGATAAGACCCTAGGGCTATTAAAGCCACTCCCAATACTAGAATGCCCCTAGTAGTATATCTCTATAGACTTCTACGAGTTACCTATAGACCGCGATAGATATAATATAGTTATGATCCTAGTTAACCGCTTTAGTAAGCGCCCGTTCTTAATTCCCTGTTATAAAAATATCGATACTAAAGAGGCGGCCTAACTATATATCCACTATATCTACCGAATTTACGGACTACTAGATACTATCGTATCCGATTATAGGCCGTAGTTTATATTTGTGACGGGCTCGTATAAATGCTTCTAAACCGAAGCTTGTAGATTGCTACTATACAAGAATACTAAGCTAAGGAGAAGAAGAAGTCTGTTAGAGACTGGCAAGATACAAAGGGGTCGCCAAGGCGCTAGTAGTAAGCAAGCCAATGGCGATTTTCCATCCCGGGGATGGAAAATCCTGATTAGTTGGCAGGAGTTAGGGTCCACTGAGTATGGCAGGTGGCGTTGCCCTAGCACCGTTACATCACCCCCCCCTCCTAAAAAAGCCTGCCCTTAGGCGTTGTCCAAGCTCCTTATTGTCATCTAAATTGTTATAGTTATCCACCCCTTCTTCCTAGCATTTAATCCAGCTTTCTAATTGGCGTAGTGGTCTAGGGAGGTTAGGGTGGGCTAGGTGGAAGTCCCGTAGCTTATAGGGAGAGTACTTAAAATTAGATACGGGGTACTATTCTAGATCTTCGTCATGACCTACCCAGCTCGCACAGTATTTTAGGGTACCGCGGTCTTTCTTAACTGCTAAGATCTCTTTAACTTCCCATTCCTCATCCTCTGCAATCTGAATTGGCGGCAGGGGGTCGTTATACTGTCCAGGCAATGGGTCGTCCGCGGCCTTCCGCAGTCGGTCCGGAGAGAAGACAGGGTAGATCTTTATTAACTCTAGTAGCTTAACCTTAAAAGAGTGCCCTACCTTCTTAGGGATCTTATAGGGGCCAGCCATTTAGTAGTCTAGCTTGCGGCTCAGCCTCTAGGTCTTTTAGTTCTTTGTTAACACCTATACCTTATCTCCTACATGGAAGTCTACCTCGCGACAATATTGGTTTACGTCGGCCTCTTTCTTCTCTTATACTTCTTTTATAATTGCTTAGGCAGTCTCTTAGGCTCCATGCATTCTCTTAGCAAATATCTGGGCCTCTTCATAGCTAAGGCGTTCGCGGGCCGTCACAGGTCCTATAGGTCTATCCCAATCAAAGGATGTTTATAGCTTATATCCATAGATTAACTCAAATGGCGATATTCCTATACTATTATAAGGGAGCGTAAGCTGTGCGTAGTCTATTATAGGTAGTAGTTCCGACCAGTTGTCCTAGTAGTAATTAACAAAGGGGTGAAGTCATTGGTTAAGGTACTGGTTTATAATCTCGGTTTAGCCATCAGTCTAAGGGTAGAATGTGGTAAAGAGCTTAATCTTAATCCCAAGGATGCGGCAGAATTTATCCCAGAAGTCCAATATAAATTAGGGTCCACGGTTAGAGACAATTAACTTAAAAGCGCTATAGATCTAGTAAATGTTATTAATATATATACGGGCCATATCTTTTGCGGTTATAGCCTTAAAGCAAGGGAGGGAAATAGCTTACTTACTTAGTTAGTTAACTACCATAAAGGCCATATTATAGCCATATTTGTCCTTTGGGAATGATTTAAAGTCCATTATAATATGCTGCTAAGGGCGTTTAGGAACTGGCAGTGGTTATAACTATCTAGGGGTTTAATCCCTAGGGGTATCTGCCTATTTGCAAGCATAACAATTCCTAATAAACCGTTCTATATCAGACAGAAGTCCTCGCCAGTAGTAGCAAGGCGCTAGTAATTAGTGGGTCTTGTCTTAACCAAAGTACGCCATAAAGACTTAACAGTGGGCTTTACGGATTAGCTCCGTTCGTAGGTTGTCAACGTCTAGAACTATAAGCCGTTCTTAGTATAAGAGCAGTCCGTCTTCCATTTCTAAATTAGGGTCGCCTTCCGTAGCTTGGTCGTGAAGGGCCTTTAGGGATTCGGCTATGCGGTTCGCGATTAGAATGCGGTTAATTAGTCCCATTAGTTTATCTAGGATCTCTCCTTCTATAGGCGCCAGCTCATTCTGTTTAGAGTTTAGTTCCTTAAGGATATATAGGTCGAGCTGTTCGGGACAGAGGAGGGCACGTATCCAGTACTAAGCCTTTAGCTTATCCTATGGTTCCACGTCCTATTCTCTCCAAGTAAGGGCATTAGCTTTAGAATTTTGCCTACTAGGGCGGTATATAATTATAAAGAAGAATTGGGAGAGTATTTTAGCCCACCTAGCCTATCAACCGGTAAGCTACTTTGTTGTTATAAAATACTTAAGGGCTTTATAATTAGTATAGATTTTAATCTAAGAGTCTATACTTCCAAGCTCTGCGCGCTACTAGGACAATAATTATACAATAGCCAGTATTTCCTTATTATGTACCTCGTAGTTACACTCAGCTGGGGCCATTATCTTTAAGAAAAACGCTATAGGGTACCACTCGCCATCTAGGTGTAACTGTAAGAGAACTCCCACTACTACTCCATCAGAGGCGTCCGTTTCTAGTATTAATTCAAGGTCTGGGTCATAGTGACAGAGAATTAGGGAGGAGGTAAGTCGGTTCTTTAACTCCTTAAAAGCTTCTATACAGTTATCATCAAAAACAAAAGGCATGTTGTTCTTCGTTAGTTATATAAAAGGCTTAGCCACAACCCCATAGTTATAGATAAACCAATAGTAGAAGTTATAGAAGCCTAAAAAGGACTAAATACCTTTTATAGTGCAAGGGGGTTTCCAGTTGCGTATTGCCTTAACCTTCTTAGGGTTAACTTTAATTCCTTTTATGCTAACAATGAACCTAAGGTACTTTATTCATTTTACTCTAAATTCGCATTTCTTAATGTTAACTTATAGGCCTATATTCCGCAGCCTCTCTAGGACCTTTTTAACGTGAACTTGGTGCTCAAGTTTATTATCCAAGTATATAAGAATGTTGTCTAGGTATACCGTACAGAATTCATTAAGGTAGTCAAAAAGAACATCATTTATATACTGTTGGTACATGGCTAGCCCATTCGTTAGTCCAAAAGGAAGAACTTTATATTTATAAGAACTGTAGCGGGTGCGGAACATTGTTAGATCTTCTAATATAGGGTCCATCCTAATTTAGTAGAAAGCTTGGCGGACATTAAGCTTAGTAAAGATTTTAGCTTAGCTTAGACACACAAGGGTCTCGTTAATTAGGGGGAGAGGGTAATAATCTTTCTAAGTAATAGCGTTTAGTTTCTAATAGTCAATACAGAAGCGGAGGCCTTTATTAGGTTTCTTTACAAAGAGGATAGGGGAAGTAAAAGGGGCCTAACTTAGCTTAATAAACCCCTTATAGAGGTTATTAATTAAGTACTACTTAGTTGCTTTTAGTTCCTCCGTAGTTTGCTAGTAAAGGGGGCTATAGCCTAAAGAGTTATCGGCCTCTAGTTAAATCTTATAATTATAGGTTTAGTAGGGGGGCAGTATATCCAAGGCTGCTTTTAAGAACGCGTCTCTGTGGTCTAAGAGGTATATAAGGAGGAGGCGCTTAACTAACTCCTTATTAGTTTCCTCTACTAGCCCTTCTTCCTTCTTATTAATAATCCAGTTGATTTTATATAAGCTAGTTATAAAGACCTTATTGTCCTTCTAATATATATTAAAGTGGAAACCTATAGCGCTAATTGCCGCGATATCTACTATAGGGGGGTCGTGTGGTAGTAGGGGTGTCCGCGGCCTTAGGGGCTTTTGGTATATTAGTGTTGTCTTTACTCCTTTTAGCTCTCATTGCATCTTCTAAAGGTTATCCTCTAAGTCCTATTAGTATATCCTCTTCCCTATTAGCCGGATCTCCGCAATTTGGAAGTTGTCTATATCACTATCTGTTCTACTTCCGTAAGTAGAGTCCTCCTTAACTATAGTCCTTTGGGGGAGTATCCTTATTAGTACGGATTTCTTACCGGCCTTGTAACAGGCATCTTCTTAAGCAAAAGCTAGGTCGCGGTCCCTAACATCCTACTAGTGGGTAGGATCGGCCTTCACGGCTAATATCTTATGGTTGGTACAGATCTCTCTAATAAAGGAGGGTAACTTCAGTCTACTCTCCAGCCAGATAAACTATCTTTATTAAACGTTTAGCCAAATATCAAAGTAGGACATCCATTTTCGGCTAAGGATTATGTTATAGGACCCTAGGTCTAGGATATAAAAGGGGATACTAAACTAGCGTCGTCCATTAATAGCAATATATAGCTTTAAGATATAGGTAACTGGCTTACCGGCTTGGCTGTTATAGCCTTTTACTTAAACAGGCTTCTCTAGTTAGGTAGCATTTATATTTAAGAACTTAGCAATATTATTCGCATAAGCAGTGTTTATAAAGGCAAAGCCATTTGCTCCAATATTAACAAGGGCAGTTATATTAACTCCATATCCATTTTAAGATACTATACATGGAACCGTAAAGTGTTTTCTACCTATTAGCTAACTCAAATCAATCTCTTTAAGATTAATAGGATACCCTAGGGGGGAGTCTTTCCCTAGGGTTCTTCTTTTCCTAACTTATTAGGCGTTTCTTCTTCCTCTATCTCCTTAATATTACCCATATCCTTTAGCTCTAGGCAGGATGTAGCAAAGTAACTATCCTTTCCACAATTAAAGCACATAACCGTGGTAGGGTCAATTAGGGTGTTGCGATAAGCATTAGTTAAAGGTATAGTATGTAGTAGGTTAGGCGAGGTTCGCTAGTAGGCAGTTATAACCGCTTTTAGTATAAGGGCGGTTATAGTTTATCTTCTAACGCTAGCTCCCGTTAGTGTAACAGATAGGTTGCGGTCGCTATAGGACCTCTTTAGTTAATTAGAGCAAGTATCAATTCGTTTTAGTTCTAAATCCAGTAATAAATATTAGGCTGCAAGTCTTTAGTAGGTTAGTAGGTTATCTAAGGCTACTACAATCTTCTCTTATAGTCAGACCGTTAGCTTGTTGTATAGGTCCAAATAATAGTTCTTAGGGGGGACCTGGCCTTTACCTACTAGGTATAAGAATTAAGTCTAAAACTCAGTAAAGGATTGGTTTAATTTCATTATTAGGCGATTATAGTTATAACAGGTATCCCGTACTTTATTTAGATTGACATAGATAGTAGCCAGGTGCTATATTATCTTATTAATAAATGTAAACTAAACAGGTAACTTATCCTCGAACTTGGCCTAAAGGTGTCACTAGGCGTCCCCAATAGTTCGACCAAAGAGGTAGAGCATTTTAGCTTCTTTAGAGGGGAAATAGTTGTGGTTAACACAAAGCTTTCCTCGCACCTAGATTCTCCAGTTCTTAAAGGTCAGGTCTACGCCGTCCGACAATAGTAGGGGGTTAGGGAGCTTAACGGACTTTAATTACTTCGTTATTATATCCGTACTCTCTAGTATATCGCATTTGGTAGAGTAAATGGGTTAACTAAGGCTTTATAAAGGGGAGGCTAGGCTATTTTATAAGGTAGTAAGGCTTTCTAGGATCTCCTTTAAAGTCTCTTATATACTTTAGGCTTAAAGACAATCAACCTTCTAATTAGCTGTAAGGGCACAAATCTGCTTATGTATACCTATAACGTCGTTATTGTTTTTAATTTCTGATCCTAACTAGACCTTGTGTTCCTCTTAGGTAGAGGCAGGTCTTTTAGATAAGCTTGCTTTAGGTGCCATTGTTGGCTTCCTAAGGTTCGTCGGAATTGTATAATTCGGTTTTAATTCTGGGGTTCTTTTATAGGTGCAGGTCAAGTACAGTCTGGCCTATAAAGTGGGATATTGTTAGGG
>Ga0307507_10001514_pt1 | contig 51909 bp, 10 predicted proteins | sample 7_EM_MG_FD_207223 | JGI IMG/M metagenome (GOLD analysis project Ga0307507, IMG submission 207223) | Populus trichocarpa ectomycorrhiza microbial communities from riparian zone in the Pacific Northwest, United States - 7_EM | ecosystem: Host-associated > Plants > Roots > Unclassified | place... | reverse complement strand
GGTCGTCGGCAGGCCATTTTGAGGGAGTTGGTTCGTGAATAGTTCCTAAGAGGCCGTCTGCAATTGACTTCCTTGCCTCCTTCCGTACGTATACTCTATTTTCACGGAGGTAATCCCTGATCTTCTTCAATCGATCCTTGCCAAGGTTATCAAGTATATCCCTCGTAAACGACTTAAAATCGTCGACAAAGCTCTCCCATAGGTCGAATCCCTTCCATCCATTCTCCTTGTATATCGATAATCGCCAATCAACAAATGCTTCGACTTCCTTGATATCGGTTACGGTCGCGTTAATTCCGGTCTTCCATTTTTCAGTATCTATCGCGGAGGTAGCCATCTTTTGGTTCCGCAGTTGATTCAATAGTCAGACTAGAAGCGTAGAAACGACCATAAACTAATCGTTCTAAAGGCGTGATGGACGCAGGTTAGAAGCGCGAGTAACCTCACAAACTGGCCTTTGGGCTTAGTAAGCAATACCTTAATTCTTAGCCTTCGACGAGAGGTCTAGAGAATCAGACAGTGCCTCTCTTCGTTATACCTTGCTGATCTGTGCGGCAAATTTTTTTTTTTTTTTTTTTTCAATCGATTTCTTCTCTTCTTCTCTTTCTACTTCTACAGGTGGAATTTGATGGATCTCCTGAGCTCGCTTAGCTCACGTAGTCAACCTAATTGGTTACAAGCAACTGTGTCTACTATATTACAGAACCTTATTTAGACACCAGGTAAACTTAATTAAAAGCCTAATATATTAACACAAAGATTGTTACGGGACACCTTTATAATACCTTATATACGTCCACCTGTTTCCACCTATTTCCACTAACGTAGTAAGAAGAGACCGACCCCAAGATAGCAATCTAATGGCAATCTGCCGCATTCTGCTATATTCTACCAAGTCTACTAAATTCTACCAAGTTCTGCTAGGACCGCTACTTAAATCCTATTCTACTCTATGCATATATTAACTAAGCAACCAAACTAATAATATATACCCTTTCTTCCTGTTTCCTTACCTTCTCTCCTTATATAACGTCTTAACTTTATTACGCAGTTTATATACATAGCTTAATAATATCTACTTCGCTATATATTATTACCGCTTATGTTTGCTCTGTAATACTACGTTGCGTTAACCTTATATACCACCCTCCAAAATGCAGAATAACCCTAAAGCCCCTATAGCAGCCGCCAATATTATATCCGCACTCTAAGAATAATTAGTAGAGATATAGAAGTCCTTTATAGACGCCCTTGCATAGAACTAAGCCACTTTAACTTAATAACAAGCTAAATAAGAAGCATAACACCTATAAATAATTAAGGACCTTTAAGAAAAAGTCCGCACCCTTAAGATGCCTATACTAGGGCCCTAAGACCAAACGACTTCTCTAGAGATAAATATATGGGATAAGAGTCCTAAACCTATAGTAGCTATTTACCCTAAACCAACTACTGCACTATAATAATCTAAATAACTACTAGACCCTCTAATATTTACTAGTAAATAATAAGAACTCTAATTATTTCTAAGCCAGCTTAAAAATAAGCTAACTGGTAATACTAACTACTACCTAACTAAAGCTAACTAACTCTGTTACACCCTAAGTTAACTAAAAGGAGATGCAGCTAACCTTATTAAACCCCTTTAACCAAACTTAGTATAAAGTCTAGTTATACTTCTTAAAGCTATATACAGTAACCTAAACCGCCAAGCTACCACTTAGAGGAAGATAAACCATATAACTTAAGGAATAAAAAGCTTCCTAGTATACTTCTCCAAATTTAACCGTTACGTAAAGGAAATAGGCTAGAATAACTCCGCACTGGCTAATAGCCTTATTAAGTCTCTAAGCCCTGAACTAAAAACCTCCCTAATAGGTATAGACCTATTAGGAGCCCTTAACGCCTGCGTAAATGTTATTAATAAATGGTATAATAATATACTATGCCTAATACCGAAGCCCACTCCTTAATACAATATAATAGCTCCGTAAATATTTACTAAGTTATTATCTCAGCCTAAGCACCTTAATGCCATAGACATTAACATAGGGACCCTAGGATATGCTCTACTAGGGTCCCTTAAATAAGAATAATGCATTAAGCTAGGCCTTTGCTTTAAATGCGGAAGTAAGGATTACATCTTAAGATACTGCTCTATCCCTATACCCTAACATAACTTATAAACGGCCAACGCTAATAACCGTTTACCGCATTAATCCTCTAGTTACTATCCCCAATCTTTATCTGGTTTTAGCCCTATATTTAATAAGCACCACTTATAAGGACAAAGTTACAACTGATGTTCTATAGGAACCCCTTCCCACTTACCACTAAAAGGTATATCCTAAAGTTAAGTCGCTCTCTAGGATAGCTATATTACAGGATCTTATTAAATACATTAGATATTACAAACCCTAACTCTTAGGATTATAGTATAACTATTAACTACCATCTTTAGTAGAAAGGTTAATAGGCTAACGCTTAAGTCCTAATTAACATAGGAGCTAGCGGTATAGGATTTATTAATAAGATCTTTATATAAGATAACAGGTTTACCCTAACACCCCTTAACTAGCATATTAACGTATTTAGATTTAACGGCAAATACACTATCTTAGGCTGTATTACTTACGTGGTGGCCCTAAAACTCTAATACCTAAACTATAAAGAATTAATTAAGCTCTTTGCGACTACCCTAGGTCACCTAGTAATCTTTAGATAACCCTAGATAAAGCTATATAAGGTAACTATTAATTAGGACAACCTTAAGCTTCTATTTACTGCCTCCTATTATAAGCAGAAGTGCCTTATAACTTGCTGATTAGACCCTGAACTAAAATCTGGAAAATCCACTAGAATCCACCAGTCTAAAATGTCTACTAATATCCACCCTATACCTAAAAAGTCCACCTAATTCTACTAACCCAAGAATTCTACCAAATTTTACTAATATAAGGTTTCCACTAACGTCCACTAAGAACCTAGAAATTATACTAAACTATACAAACTAACTTTAACTGCTGCACCCTAAACTAAGTAGAAGCTTAAGCTTAATATATAAAAGTACTAGAAGAACTGGTATTCTACTATAAGAAGAATACTTAAAGAACCTAAACCTAAATCCAATACTAACTCTATACCTAATACTAAACCTAAAACTAAATAAGAAACTATATAAAAAACTAAGAATAATTTAAGCTCGCTTAACACCTTAGACATCTATATAATTGGAGCTACTCCGCTAGTATAACTTGCTAGGAAACCAGAATATATAATCTTTGCTATTATAATAGCCGATATTAAAAAGGCCTTAGTACTAAAGAAGTACACTAACCCCACCATAAAGGTACCAGTAGAGTACTATAATTATTTAGATATATTCTTATAAAAGGAAGCCAATAAGCTACCAGAACGCCGTCTATATAATTATAAGATTATAGTTAAAGAAGGAAAATATTCTAGATTTAGACCCTTACATAGGATATCCTAAAACAAACTCTAAGTACTATAGAAGTACTTAGACGAACATTTAGATAAAGGATTTATTAGAGTAAGTTCCTTACCTATAGCTATATTAGTAATCTTTGTTAAGAAACCTAGTAGCAGTCTACGCTTCTATATAGACTACTAAGCTCTTAATACTGTTACTATTAAGAACTAATATCCAATTCTATTAATCTAAGAGACACTAAACTAATTAAGTAAGGCTCGCTTCTATACAAAGCTTAATATTATCCACGTATTTAACCGCCTCTATATTGCAAAAGGAGACAAATAGCTTACTATATTTTGTACTTAATACGGATTATTTAAATACTTAATAATGCTATTTGGCCTCGCAAATGCCCTAAGTTCATTCCAATACTTTATAAATAATACCCTACGCCTATACCTAGACGTCTTTTATACTACCTATATTAACAACATCTTAATATATAGCAATAATTTAGCTAAATACTGAAAATATGTTAAACTAGTCCTATAAGCCCTGTACAGAGCCGGCCTATAATTAGATATAGATAAATGCGAGTTCCATAAAATAGAAGTCCTATACCCTAAACTTATTATTTCTATAGATGGCGTATAAATAGACCCTAAGAAAGTTAAAGTAATTATAAACTAGTAAGAACTTAAGAACGTTAAGGATATAAGAGCCTTTATAGGATTCGCCAACTTCTACTAATAGTTTATTAATAACTTCTCCGCCTTAATTTTACCCCTTATAGCATTAACCTAAAAGGATAAAACCTTTATCTTTAATAAGGAATATAAGAAAGCCTTTACTTATCTAAAGATTATATTTACTACTGTACCTATACTCTAATACTTTAACCTAGACTAAATAAGTATTATAGAAGCTAACTTATCTAATTATGTTACTAGAGGCATTCTATCTTAATATAATAAGGAGGGAGTATTGCACCCTATAGCATACTTCTTAAAATAACTAAGCCTAGCTAAATATAACTATAAGATCTATAACAAGGAATTACTAACTATTATTAGATACTTTAAGCAATGGCAACTAGAACTAGAAGGAGCTAGATTCCTAATTAAAGTTCTTAGCAATTATAAAAACCTATAGTACTTTATAATCATAAAACAGCTAAGCTACTGTTAAGCCCGCTAGTTAAAATATCTATCCCGTTTCCAATTCTTAATTATATACTACCTAGGCGTTTAAGACTAGAAGCCTAATACCCTAACCTAATGTTTATAAGACGCACCAGCTTAAGAAAAAGCACACTCTTACTATAATTAAACCCTACTCCACCCTAAGCTATTTAAACCCCCAGCTAGAGACCTTATGGTATATGTCCTTAAAATAACTGATCAAACTATTAAACAGATCGTAATTAACAAATATCCAAACAATAAGTTTATCCAAGAGACGCTTAAGCTAATTTAAGATAGCGTTAGACGCTCTAAAAAGATCTCTTTAAGTAAATATAAAGCTTATAGAGACCGCCTATACTACTAGAACCAACTAGTTATACCTAACCACAATAAACTTAAGCTTAAGCTTCTTAAACACGTATACAACCTACTAGTAGCCGGCCACCTAGGCTAAGGAAAAACCCTAGAACTACTCTAACGGGAGTACTACTGGCCGAATATATATAATATAATATAAAGGTACGTCTTTAGCTGCTATACCTACTAATAAGCCAAAGCTTTATATAAGACATATAACGGCTTTCTAAAGCCACTACCTGTTCTAGACCAAAGATAGAAGGATATCTTAATTAACTTTATTGTTAATCTCCCCGTAAGTAAAGGCTGCATAAACATTATAGTAGTTATAGACCAACTATCCAAGATAAGATACTTAATCGCCTGCCCTAATATATTAACACCTACTATTTCCTAACTGTTCCTAGATTATATATAGAAACTCTATAGACTTTCTAAAACAATTATCTCTAATAAAGGCAGCTAGTTTATCTTAGCGTTCTAGAAAGAACTAACTACCCAACTCTATATTAAAGCACTATTATCTATAGCATATTACGCAGAAATGGATGGTTAAATAAAATGTGCAAATACTATAATAGAATAGTATATTTGGATATACATGTTATATTTATAGGACAACTAAATAGACTAGCTTATATTTACCAAGTTTACTATAAATAACTCTATCTCTAAAACTATAAAGGTCTCCCTATTTCTGGCTAATTATAGCTAGTACCTATAAATAGGTTTTAAACCCTTTAGTAATGTTCCTCGCCTAGCTTATTAGGCCTTATAAGTTATAGAAGCAAACAAATTTATAAAAAAGATGGAAGAACTATAAGAGTTCCTTACTAATAAAATAATATAGGCCTAATCTGTCTATAAAGCCGCAATAAATAAAAACCAAACCCCAGCACTAGCTTACCAAATTAATAACTTTGTCTGGCTAGATACAAGAAATCTAAACACAAAATAACCTATTAAGAAACTTAATTGGAAGAACGCCGGCCCTTATAAGGTTAAAAAAGTTGTCTCTCCTTATACCTACTAACTAAAGCTCCCTAATACGGTTAAAATCCACCCTGTATTTTATACGTTAGTCCTCTACCCTACCGCCCCTATATTAGACGCCCTGCCTAGACAGATTTAAGACCCTCCCCTATCAGTTAAAGTAGATGGCAAGGATAAGTACCTTGTTAAAAGAGTTAATAATATTAAGTATAATAAATAGAAACGCAAATATATATACCTTATAAAATGGAGAGGCTTTACTAAGCCCTTATAGGAACCCATTAACTCTATAGGATTTATATAAGCCGTAGAAGACTTTTATAAACTCTACCTAAAACTACCATAGCCCTATCTCGCAGAAGCTTAAGTTTAAAGGGGGGGGTTACTATTACGGGACACCTCTATAATACCTTACACACGTCTACCTGTTTCTACCTATTTCCACTAATATAGTAAGAAGAGACTAACCCTAAGATGGCAATCTAATGGCAATCTGCCAGCAATCTATGGTAATTTAACGGCAATCTACCGCATTCTGCCATATTTTGCCAAGTCCACTAAATTCTGCTAAGTTCTGCTAGAACCGCTACTTAAATCCTATTCTGCTCCGTATATATATTAACCAAGCAACCAAACTAATAATATATACCCTTTCTTCCCGTTTCCTTACCTTCTCTCCTTACGCAACGTCTTAACTTTATTACGCAGTTTATATATATAGCTTAATAATATCTACTTCGCTATATATTATCACCGCTTATGCTCGCTTTGTGACAAAGATTATAGGACCTACTTATAAATACTTTAGATAACTAAATTACAAATTAATTATAGATCTTATTGCCCCCTAAATATTTTAAAAAGCTATATCCTATATTCCTAAATATAGAACTTAATAGAAATAAATTAGAGGTTAATAAATAGAAAATAAAAATTAATAAGCTAATAAAATACAAATATAAAAATGATATATAGATAATAAATATAATAAAAGCAATTTAAACAGAAAAATAATAGCATAAGAATATTATACTTACTAAATGCAAAATTTAAAATAATTAATTGTACTGTTAACAGAAGATAGTAGTTCCAAATTCCAAACCTTTATAATTTAAAATACTTAAATTTATATATAACTCCTCTATAGTAGGACATTCTAGCTATACAAAGACTTATAAAATTATTTAATAAGTATACTACTAGCCTATTGTAAGAGTATATATATTAGGTCCCGCCGCGCTTGCGACAAGTTCGCAAGCACTCTCAGTCTTTTTGGCCGTATGGCGACGTGGAGGCGGGCCACGTTACACCTATAATGTACGACTGTATATAAAAATATATTTGGGTATATAGAATATATATATATAGAAAGACCTCTTATATAAAGAAGCAAGGAGTACTTTAACCGCTACCAATTCTAATATAAAGATGGCGTGATATCTTAATTAACTTTATAGTTAACTTACCTAGCAGTAATAGGTTTATAAATATTATAGTAGTTATTAACTGTCTTATAAAAATGCAATATATAATTCCTATAAACTTAATTAATACAATATTAGTAGCTAAATATTTTATTAAGTATATCTTTAAGCTACACAGACTTTCTAACTTAATAATATCTAACTACAAAAGCTAGTTTGTTTTAGACTTTTAGCAAACTCTATATAAACAATTAAGTATTTAAACACAACTCTTAACTATATTTTATCTAAAGATAGATGGTTAAACTAAAATTATAAATATAATTATAAAACAATATCTATAAATATACTGCTCCTACCTATAAAATAATTAGGAAAATGGCTGCCTTTAACTAAGTTTACTGCAAATAATATAATAAATATATTAATAGGCGTGACGCCATTTTATACGACCTATAGACAAGATTCTTAACTTAAATTTAAACTATAACCCAAAATTAATATAATAGGACCCGCGATTAAACAGATCCAGTTAATTAACGTGTATAACTTTACTAATTAAATAAAGCAGTTAACAAAACTCTTAAGAAATAAATTAATGTATACTTAAACGGTATAGAAATAGCATATAAATAAAAGATAAGCTCCCGTATGGGACTTTAAGGAAAGTAATATAGCTTACCTAAATATATAAAACCTATAGACTTAACGGCCCTTAAAGAAACTTAATTAGAAGTTTATGGGCCTATACTAAATTAAGAAGAAACTAAGCCTATATACCTATAAGCTTAAACTACTAACTAAGATAAAAATATACCTAATATGTTATATAAGCTTATTGCAACCTTTAAAAGATAATCCTATAACTTATAAAATGCCACTACTACCTCCGATAATTATTAATAACGGTAACAGTTCTTACTTTATTAACTTAATTAATAATATATAATGGAAAATATAATTTAAACAATTTAAACTTCTTATTAAGTAAAAAGGATATAAAACATAAACCTAGGAAACCTATAACCAGATTAAGGCTAACATGCCTTTCTTAGTAAAAGAATTCTATAAGGACTATCCTTCGCGGCCTACTCTGGCTAGATAAACATAATATAAAGGTAAATAACTGCTACCTAATATAAAGACATAAAACATAATAGCAGGAAACTTAAAATTAAAAAGAACTTAAACTATATTATAACACTTATAAGGTAATAAGTTATAAATTCTTAATAAAATTAAATTGTTTTAGACCTTTAACTAAAGGGGGGGTACTATAACGGGACTAGCCTAGTTATAGTAGGAATGTCTTAGTGAAATACTTAACAGATAGATTCCAACGCTTTAATTAAATTCTACCAAATTCTACTAAATTCCGCTAACTTAATTAAATTCCACCAAATTCCACTAATGTAATGGAATTTGGTTAAAACCTATTAAAACCCGCATGTGCTTATGCCTACGCGTCTACTGCCAAGACCCTTAAATATTTAGTTATAAGTTTCCTATATTCCTTTCTCTTCTTTATATAACGTCTTATACTCTACAAGAGCTATATACCTTAAATTTAGATAGAATATATATTATTTCTTTAGATCTTCCCTAAAGCCTCTTCGCGCCCTTATATAGTATTTCTACCCTTGGCCTATTAGTAATCTTTTATACTAGTACTCTATCTCTTATATATTCTAATATAGCTAATTACTAATCTAGCTTCTGCTCTTGCTATATAATAATTCATTACCTAAACTTATCTATGCTTTCTGTTTTGTTATATCTTATAAATAGGTTTTTAATATTACTAAACTTTTTAATTATTGTGTTAACTTTTTAACCTTTAGGCTAAACACTATATTTACTTAGGATTGCTATAGACCTTATTTATTTTTTAAAATCTTAGTTCCCTAAAAATCTTCATCCCATGCTTATTTATTTGTCTTTAAACTAAGCTACCGCCCTTTCCTATTGGTTTTTATTTATTATAGGTTCTTAGGTATATCTTATCTTATCTTAAGAATTTTAAGTATCTTTTATCTCCTTCTAAAAATCTTAAGCCTGTGGCCTTTTGCCTTTACTAAGTGGTAAGCTAGTACTAGTAGTTATCTGCTTGCTTAATTACTTTTAAATATTACTCTTTCCATCTTATAAAGTAATAGATGCTATATTTAACGGTATTATAATACCTGTTACTAAACCTCGTTTTATAGTAGTCTTAGTCTCTGCTTCTAATGCGTTATTAAGGCTTATATATTTCCAGTTAACTACCTTTCCTTTCTTATTGCTATTAATTAATGAGTATTCTAACTCTATTATTACTATTACTAATCTTTATCCGTATATTACTATAATATCTTAATCTAGCTTATAGAGTTGATCTTATTCTTTATCTAACTCTTTAGTTCCCTTAAGTCCTTATAACTTTGGCTCTTATGGCTAATAGCTTACACTATACTTAGCGTCCTTATAAATTTGGTATATATTATTATAACAAAACACGAAGTGCTTAATTAAATACTCCTTAGTCCCGCGCAATATACTTATATTTATATTATTATATTCTAATAACCTAGTGCCTTTTACCACGTAGTTACTCTAACTACCTCTATAGTCTCTAGTAAAATAACCCTATTTTCTATAATTTATACAAGCTCCTAATTTAAACTATTTATTCTGCTATGGAGTCTGCCTAAATATCTTCTACTACTAAAATCCCTGGTTTAGCCTCTGCTCCTTAGTCCTATAATTACTTAATCTTTAACCTCTAGGTTTCTATAGTTTCTTATTCTATCTTCTAGATTTTTTAGTATCGCTTAGGTCTATTAGCTTTAGTCCGCCATTCTATAGTTTATAACTCTGTGTCTGTTATTGCGTGCTTTACGCCTTATATAACTATAGAACTCTATCTTGCCCTTTTTTAGCTTATTCCCTCTAATAGATCCTATTATTAATCCTTATTAACTAGTTAATTAATTCTTATATAGTAGTCGCGTCTTCTATAAGAATTATTATATCCTAGACTTTTACCTTAAGTCCTTATTTATACTATGCTATAAGCGCCTAATTATTTTATTTAACTTATATTACGAGCGTTTAAAACTGCGTTATATACTTAATTGCTAAAGTATATTATACTAGGTTTTAAAGGTTTCTTTCCGCCGTAGTTGTTACCTTAGGGTCTCTAAATATTTGTATTAACTATTTTGTAAATCCATTCCAACTAGAAAATATATACCGTACTTCCTAGTTAGTAGTTAATATACTATTTACCTGTATTTCCATAAGGTAAGGTTTAAACTACTTAAGTGCTCTCCCTAATAGGAATAGTCCTAAATACGCCACTTGGTCTATAACTATTACTAGTTTTACTCCTTTTTGCATAACCTTAAAGTATATCTATGTTAGAAACCTTTTAAATTTTAATCTCTTACCTAAGAATTGCTTAATTAAAGGTAACTTAACCTTAGCTGCTCCAATGCTGTTAATTCTTTTTTTAAGTACTCTATTATTATCCTGCAGTTAATCTGCTATCTCCTATAACTGTCTAGTTATAACTAGTTGTAAGTTAGTGTCCTCTATACTAGTATCCCCACTAGTACCTAAGGTTATTACTACTGTTAATAGCGTTATAATTGGTGCTTTTGGTGGCATATTATTTAACTTTATTAATACTATAACTAGGTAATAAATGTGTAACAAAGCCTTATAAGAAATACTATGGTAAACTTATTAATAGGCTCGGTATATAGGTAAACAAGAAGTTAATAATATAATAATAACTAGTAAAGTGGTTGCCTAATAGATTAACTCTAATTATATTTTAAGATTTACTATAAAGAAAGGAGCTATCTAGGTAGGGACTATGGTCCTTTAAATACATAACTCCTTCCTATAGTAATGACTAAGTATATTAGTACGTTAGTATGTTAGTATATCCCTTACGTTTCCACGTTCCTATATTCCTATATATTAAACCTAGTAACGTAACACGTTATATAACTTGGCTACCCCTTGTCCTATAGTTTAACTAGTTCCAGCGTCTCCCGCGCTTCCACTACTAGTTCGTTTGTGTCCTCTCTTAATAGTTACACTACTGCCAATATAAGGTCCGTAACAATCTTTTTCTTAATAGAGGCTTTGGCTAAAAAGTAGTAATATCTTTCCTCCCTTACTTATTAGATAAGTCTATAAATTTTTCTATAAATATAGTAGTAGTTTTTAAACTAATATCACTGTTCGTACTAACTTAATAGCACGAGTAAGTCGTATCCCGGGGCACGAAATACGTATAGTATTGTATGCTCTTTAGGATGGTGGTAACTGCCGATTGTATAAAGCAGACTACGTGGTCTATATACTAATGCGTCCTCCCCCTAATTAGTCAGTGCTTTATAAGTGCACCAGACGCGTAAGCGAGTGGTTAGTACACCGAACGCGTAAACGCGTACCTGGCGTACCGAACGCGTAGGCACGCGGTTAGTACGATAGGTGCTGTAATTATACACTAGCGGTACTTAAAAAATAAAACCACTTATATACAGCCTCCGTAATTGCTTTAATAGAACCATAAAACATAACAGAAAATACATAGGAAATCTCCCCCAAGGTGCCGTTTAGGCTGCCTTCCAAACGGTACCCTAAGCTAGCCGTAAGTTCTGCTTACAGTCCGTAGAATAAACCGTACAGCCTTTCAACGGGCAGTAGACGAGCTATAAGTCGGATTATAAGGGCCGCCAGGGCGCTAGTGCTAAGCGAGCTAATAGCGATTTTCCATCCCAGGGATAGAAAATCATAATTGGTTAATTTAACTACCCTACAAAATTTAGCGGGTTACGTAAGTCCACTAAGTTCTACTATAGCTTTCCACCGTTTTCTACCTGTACCGTATAACAAGCCGTACGGCCTTCCAACGGGCCGTAGACATACCGTAGGTGCTCTATTAGTCCCATTCTACCCATTCTATAACTTCTAGGTTAAGCTTATTTATATTAATTAGGGTTTTAAGAGCTTAACACAGCTTTACCTTAGTTATAGCGTCTACTAGGTTATCTCCGCTGCTAATCTATTTAACCTCTGTAATCTCGCGCTATTTATAGGCCTAACATAAGCACATAAGGCCAACTATAAGCCTCTTCTCTTATATTGTACCTAGTTTGACTAGGCAGTCATAAAGGGACTTTAAATCGGTGCATAGAACCAGGGGTAACTGCTCCAGTTATAAAATCTTCTAGACCGTTAATTTAATTGCGGCTGCTATATCAAAGCTATAGGCTAGTGCATATAGCTCAAAAGCTAGTACACTGCGGGTTACTCATTTACACTTAATTAAAGACCAGTGCAGTATATTTACGTCCTAATTGCGGTCCATAAGTACAATCATAAAGCCAATTTATAATAATAGGTCTTTGTTATTAGCAAAGGAGGCATCTATAAATACCATTATACTAAGGGAATTTAGGTTTAGTGGTACAAAAGTAAGTCCTCTTATTACATTATTAATTTGCCATTAAATGCGCTTATTAAGCTGCTTAATATTTTCTTCTTATAGATCTACTACCTGGGCCATAAAGGACAAGTTATAGGCAGATTCGGGTTGGCAGACTATAGCTATATAGGCGCCTCTTACACACTATGCAGCGTATTAGTCCTTTATATTTACGGTCTTACGGGTCTCTCCACGGGAACTAGTAAGGTCCGTAGGCTTTACTATAACAGGCTTTAGGTTTTAGGCTTGGCGTTCCTAAGTCAGCTTAATTAGATTGCCCTTTTATATAATTAGGCCTCTATTAAACTTAATCAGATTCTGCTTAGTTAGCTACTCTTACAGCTTTACTAAGAACTTAGCCTTTTATAGTTTAGTTTCTTTAGCGTCCGCAAAGGTCCGGTTTGCTAGAAATAGGGTATCGTCTATTTAAAGTCCAACAATACTAAGGCCGTTTAATAGGCTATATAGGAGGTAGGGGTCGTAGGTTAATTATTCCATTTTAAGTTTACTAACGTGGTGCTAGTGGTATATCTTAAACTAATAGTTTCCAGCTTCTAGTACTCCATATAGAGGTTTTACAACCCATAGGATTATTCCTAGTTATAGGTTAAGCTTAGGGGGTAGCCATATAAAGATATCCCTACTTAGGTAGGTATTAGACTGCATATAGGCTTATAAGATGTCCCGTAGGTAAAGAGCTACAGGTTTGCTTTACTATAGTCTAGGCATAAGTACAAGCATAATCCATTAGCTAACTTATTAAATTATAAGCAATTACGTAAGAACTAAGCCCTTCCCTTAGTTATTATAGGCTTATATAACAAGCCTTAATTTTCTAAAAGCTTTATTAGTACCTAGGTGCTTAATTTTATTAACAAAGCGTAAGTTAAATATATAGACGCCTTACAGAACATCTTTCTTTATTATAACTACAAAGACGCCCTTTTTAAGTAGTCCATTAATCTCTTTACATTGTGAGTCCGTAAAGGGGGTTTTTTATACTAGAACTAATATATCCGCAGGCAGAGATTGCCTTGCGGATATTCCTACAGAGGTTAGGTAAGTCTCTATTATAGTATTCTTAGTTACGGGGTGCTTTTGGGGGCGTCCTTAACCACGCTTTACAGTAGGTATAGCAGGTTTAGTAAGTTTCTAGAGGACTTCTAGGGTAGGCAAGGGTGCTTCTAGCTTATATAGTTCGGCGGTCGCTTCTGGTTTGTCTAGTTTAGTGGTTACCTCTAGTTTATCTAGCTCGGCAGTTACTTCTAGTTCATCTAGCTCAACGTCATAGGTGTCTTTAGGCCGAAAGTAGGGTTTTACAGACATGCTTCTAAAGCTGGTCAGGCCGCTAGGAAGTTATATATAGCACATCTCATTTTCTACAGCCAGTAAACAGTAGGGTCCAGTCCACTTGCCGCTTTCACGCCATATAAGGACTTTAGAGTTAAGCGGGAGGTCGTGTACTAGGGTCGTGTTAGGTCTATTACGGTAGTATAGGGCATTATTAACAGCTTATTTGGCCTATAGCTTAACTATCTTAGCCATCGCCTTCCATATTACAGCTGCTCGTTCCATAATAGACGGGGCAGGAGGATTTAGGTTACTTATCCTTAGGTAGGCTCCATAGACCAAGAGGGTAGGTACTAGTCCATCTAGGCCAGCAGTATTATTAACGGCTTTTACGGCTATCTATAGAGCCAGTTCCTTTTAGATATCCTTACACTCGTCTATAATAATCTGGTAAGCTCTCTATAGGGCTAGGTAAGCTCGCTTAATAAGCCCAATAGACTAATACGCCTTAACTAGAACGGATTTTGTTAATATAGCCATGGCTATAGCATACTGCTAGAATTCCTTGCTAATAAAGTTCCTACCAGCGTTATAGGTAATATACTCAGGAGGTCTAACGTACGTGTTAATCTAGCAGGTCTATAAAATATCCCAAATATGCTTTATGGATATATTTTGCAACCAACAGGCAGCTTAATAGCGGGTTGCCTTATCAATTATATATAATACTAGGCTGCTATTAATATACATAATGTCTACATATACTAAATAGTTAAAGTTAAAATCCTTATAAAGGGTAAACTTAAATCAGCCTAGGGAACGTCCATATTTCTAGCAGTAGGAGTAGTATTTAGTTAGGTAATTAACTGCCTTCCTATTAACATTATTGTGTCTAGAGCGTTTAAGGACTCTATATAGCTTTTTGGCTAATAGGTAGCCAAAACAACAATACAAACGGTAGATCTCCGTACTAGTAAGGTAGTACGGGTTATAGTTAAAAGATTCCTAAATATAGGTCCGTAAAGTCTCTCCCCATATAAGGAACCGGTGTCCAAATTATCATATAATTGGCAGGGTAACATGCTTACTTCCTAGGGCAGTTATAGGGCCGATCAAGGTATCTATAATATTATTATAATAAACCTATAACCTATCTATATCCGCAAGGCAAAGTAAGAAAGGGGTATCTGCTTTTACTATATAGAAGTTAACTAGGCTAATTAGGGTCTTAACTACAACTAATCCAATTAATACAGTTAAGCCAATGCCAAATTAGACGTTTACGGCCCCAGTTTACATAGTGTTAATATCCGTATTATCATTTACGGTAGTCCTATATACAAGGTATTATCCATAACCTACAGTAGACTTCTTAGAGGCGCCTATATCAATCATAACACCATAGAATTCCTTAGGGGTATAGCGTTCTGTAGTAATATATACAAATGGGTCCTGCTCATAATCTATAACGTCCATAACAGGGGTGCTTACGGAATAGTTTTTAGGCGCAACTGAGTGTATAAAGGAACAGTCAGCTAATACAGTTGTAATATTAAAGGCTTGGCTGTCCATAAAAGGTCTAAAAGTGGTTAGGAATATCTCTAAGGTCTCTTATTCCTAAGTATCTAAGTTAAAGTTAATTATAAGGGCTTCTATTAACTTATTAGGGGGCTCTTCTACTTCCTCTCCTTTATATTCCAAAATAAACTAGCTAATACAGCTATTAAGTCTTTTTCTAGACTTGTTATATTCTTCCTAGGTATACCTTATAGACTAACATCCTTCCTTACCGCACACAAAGCACTTCTGGCTGGTTTGTCTGCGGGGGTATGTTTTTATACGGGGGTTGCTGCGGGGGTTACAGGTAGGACTTAGTTAGTACAGGTGCTGCTAGCAATAGCAGTAGTCCATAAAGTAGACATCTAAGTCTGTTTGCGGATATTAAATATCTGTAATAAAGGCTTGTGTGCTACCTGGTAGGTTTAAGACTTTATATATTATAATAAAGGAGCGTAAATTATTAATAAGGCCAGCTAAGGTATCTATAGGCTTATAGTAGGCGTACTTACAGGGCTCTACTTCCTGGCAGGCCGTAATAAGTTTATTATGCAGGAAGTCGTCTATTCGAAGCTTAGCGTTAAGGCCGTGCTATAGGTGCCAGAGGTCTTTAATAAGAATTTACAGGCACTCTATAGTTGATTTTTCAGTGTTCTTGTCAATTACGGTCCGTAGCTTAGTTATATTCTATTAGGTAAGAATATTACGCTTATATTCCAGTCCTTTAAAGTAGTTACGGGTAGCTTTATATAGCTTATCAAAGGAAACACCAAGGGGGTTACTCTCAAGGTTAGTATAGTAGTAGTTAAGTACTAGGCCGCGCAGTATAGTAGAGTAGGCTTAGCTAAACTCCTATTTAGGAATATCGGCCTTCTAACAGAGGTCTATAAAGATGGTTAGTTTAAAGTTAAAGTTGTCATTTTCACCGCTATACTTAGATTTGTCGGTATAGAGCTTAGCTAGGTTAGCTAGCTCCTTGCTATAGGTCTTTACTTAAGTATATTGCGGATCTATAACTTGCGGATCTATGGCTTGCGGATATATAGCTTACGGATATATAGTTTATGGATATATAGCTTGCGGATCTATAACTTAGGCAGGTTATAGATCTGTAGCTTTATTAACGGAAGGGTTTTAGTCCATATTTTAGTTTATAGGGGTATTACGGTCCGTAACTTAGGTACTAGGTGTACTTTGGCCCGTAAAATTAATTCCAAAATCGCTTAGGTTTATAGGACGAATTTAGTTAAGTAGATTAAGTATAAGGCCAGCAATACTATTAAGTTTAGGAGAAGCAAAGAGATTATTTATAGCTTTAACCTAGTCTAGGATTTTCTCTTTAGTCCATTCCATTTGGTCCTCCTCCTATATTATATTATATAAGGACCGTGCAACAGTAACTCGTTTATCCTTTTCAACCTATACACCTTAGTAACGTAAAAGGGTTCATAGGTTACAAATAGCAGTAGGGTTACAAGCCTTAAGAATAGCTTCCATAAAGTCTGCAAAGTCTTCCTTATATTGCTCCCATAGGTCGTCGTTTAAAAGCTTATAGTGTCCGTATTCAAGGATTTTAAAATTAATATAGTCGTTAACGTCATCTATAGACATAAGGTCAACTCCTTAGCTCTACTTCTTTTAACCTTCACTAATTTGCTTACTTATATCTGCCATATTATATAGCGTTATATATCTATATAAGCTATAGCAGGTCGTAGTAGCTTATAGCAGGTAGGGGAGGTCTTATAACAGTCCATAAAATCAATTGGCGGGTCCATAACAGTTCAAGGGGTCTTATAGTGGTCCATAAAGGTAATTAACGGGTCCGTAACAGTTCATAGAAGGGTAGGGGTCTCCGTAAGGGGTCCAAAAAGAGGTTGGGGGTATTAAGGGAGGGTGTAGTAGGAATAGGGGTTTAAGGTTCAAAGAGGGTTAAAAATAGGGGGTTCCATAAAGGTCTATATTCGCGTCTATAACTTCCAGTAAACCGTACTAAGACTTAAATAAGTATACAGAGTTAGTAATAGTCCGTAATCCCCAACTTCCGACCTTCCAGCAGGTCGTACTAGGAGTCTAAACAGGTAGTCGCTGTCGTATATATCGCTCAGTAGGAGGTATCAAGTAATTGCTAATCTGTGCGCGCTCACTAATCAGTGTTCATACTAACTTAATAGCACAAGTAAGTCATATCCCGGGGCACGAAATACATATAGTATTGTATACTCTTTGGGATGGTGGTGACTGCCAATTATATAAAGCAGACTACGTGGTCTATATACTAATGTGTCCTCCCCCTAATTAGTCAGTACTTTATAAGTGCACCAGACGCGTAAGCGAGTGGTTGGTGCACCGAACGCGTAAACGCGTACCTGGCGTACCGAACGCGTAGGCACGCGGTTGGTACGATAGGTGCTGTAATTATACAATCACCTTTATAGATTTTAACGTCTTTAAGCTACTTAATCTTCTATTTATTTAGTAGCCAAATATAATAAATTATCTTACCGTTATAGCCAATTAGAATACCCTTTTTTACTTATAGAGTGAACCTAGCTAACTTTATATAATCTTCTTTAGCTATAAGGGAATAGATGGTAGATTCTAGAGTCCTTAGGCAGTATACTAAGTAAAGTTTACCCTTAAGCTTTTAATAAGGTAATATACTATTAAAAGCTCTTATAGGGCGTCTATTTTTAATATATATAGCTATAAGAAGTATATTAGGCTATAGGAAGTCTAATATATTACTAGCAAGGATTATTAAGCGGGTAATCTTAATACGTCAGGAAAAAATTTACCAGCATTTTTGCAGCATTTGGCAGCATTTGGCGGCTAAATGCGCATTTCGCGCACTGTAACGTGTAGCGTATGGTATTAACTAAGGTGCGGCATAGTGCCGTATTTAACAACGTAGTGCAGCTAATCGCGCATTTATAGCTACCTAGGCAAGTAGTACCCCCACCCCATTAAGCTTTTTTTGCACTTAATGCGCAATTAATATATAATACCCTTCTTGCGCATTCTATATATCTTGCTTTTCCTACACAGTTATTATTTATCCCATATACTTAATAGTATTTACTTAGTCTGCGCGGTTAGTACAAAATAAATTATATAATTTTAGATAATTTAATATAATATAGTGATGGTTCTCTTTTACCTGCCTACCTACTAACTAACCTACTTGCCTACCTGCCTACCTGCCTACCTGCCTACCTGCCTACCTGCCTACCTGCCTACCTACCTACCTGCCTACCTACCTGCCTGCCTGCCTGCCTACCTACCTACCTACCTACCTACCTACCTACCTACCTACCTACCTACCTACCTACCTGTGTCAGTGTTAGATTTAATTTAGGAAAGGGGTCGGCCCGATTAAAAGCTCTAATTTGGTAATGGGCTAATATTAAAGCTCTAGTTCAATTTGATCGATCAATTAATTAAATCGTTCTTAGTGTTTGCTGGCTAGTTGTTTAAACGGTTGTCGTCTAGTTCTAGTACGGTTGTCCAGTTCTGGCGACGGTTGTCTAGTTCTAGCGACAGTCGTCTAGTTCTAGCGACGGTCCTCTACTAGCTGCTGCTCTGGTGCCTCCCTAGTAGGGAGAATATAAGGAAGAAAGGATAGGTAAAAAAAAACAAGGTGGCTATATAGGGGGTATACTTAGCAGAGGCACATATAGAGGCTATTAGGAATATAGCGGGGACCTAATATAGAGCCTCTGTACGCAGAAATTCGCGTAGAGCTTTGCGTAGAGCCTTGTGCAAAGCCTCTATATATAGAGCTTTGTGTAGAGCTTTATGTATATTATAGTACATACTAACTGTTAAGGTATAAAGTATAAGGTAACTATATATAATTAACAAACAATGTCGTGTAAAGAGCTATATATAGGAGATAGAGCAGGATATATATACGCGTATGCATACGGTCAGTGCTTAGGGGTTAGGTCTGTACTTGTGTTATAACAACGCCAAGTTATAACAACGCGTTAGGTCAGTGCCGTGATATTATATAGAGCTTTGTGCAGAGCCTCGTGCAGAGCCTCTATATATAGAGCTTTGTGTAAAGCTTCGTATAGAGCTTTATATAACGGAACCTTGTAGCAGGAACTACGGTGGGTCCTATTATTGGGCTAGGTATATAGGTAAGAACAGTGTCAACAACGTAATTATAACTGGTGGAGTGGTTACCCAACAGATTAACTTTAATTGTATTCTGAGATTCACTACGAAGAGAGAACTATCTGGGTAGGGACTGTGGTCCTTTAAATATATAACTATACGCTTAAGAAATCCCTTCGCTCTATAAGGTACGTGTGCTCTGTCTACTCTGTTATAGATTATATTACATAACCTTGGCTACTATTCATTGTTATATAGTTCCACCGGATCCATCCTAGACCGTGCCTGTATTAACTAACTAGCTTCCTCCGACTCTTCTCTAAGTAGTTATAACATTGTACTTAAGCTGTCCGTAATACTATCTCCCTCCTCTTTATCTTTATCCTTAAAGATTTTTAACATCTCTAAGTCGTCTACTAGAGGTGTAATGTCCGTTTAATTATTCTGGTTAATATCCTTACTTATTATACCTAAAGCTTCTTCTTCTTCTTCTACAGCTTGCTGGTTTTGCACCGTTGCTACTATCTTGTCTCTAGGCGAGATAATGCCGTCTCCGTGTTCTCGCTGTGTAAAAGAGGGGTTGGTTTACATTATGCTGGCAAGCCCTTTATCTTAACAACCGTCCTTTTGTTTAGAGTGCACTAAAGTAAATATTTAATTGTCCTGCAATGTCCGCTCTATCTCTAACACTAAGTGTGCGCGTCCTATGACTTTTAATAGTCTTTGGGTTCCCTAAGTAACTTATTATAGGGTCTTGTGTTTAATCTGCCGCTAAGAAACTTAATGGTGAACTGGCCTCTACGCTGCTCGAGGTTTAACGTGTCTTAGAAGAGTCCGCACGTGTCCTTAAAGCTTAACATCTGGCTTATGCTTGTCTTTAATGTCTTAAATATGTATATAAGAAGGTTCGTTTTAAGGAGTAGAAGCTAGTTTAATAGGGTCTATCCAAGCTAGGTAATAAAAGGACTGGCTCTCCTCCTATAAGGGAAACAACTCCGAGTAGCTTAGTAATTGCTCCTCTTAGGTCCCCCTTAGGTGACTTATTTTTTGGTAATCCTTTTTTATTAATATTGCCTAACCTACTTTCTTTTAATACTTCTATACCTTTCCTATAGCATTCTTTAGGTTGCTTAGTGGTTTCTAGGTAGTCTCACTATAGCCTATCTACTTTACTTTATACTATATTTCATTATCTACGTCCTTGTGACTAATGATCTTTAAAACTTGCTATTTATCTTCTTCCTATTCTCTATACGTATCTGCCTTATAAACTAGTGGCTTAATATCTCCATATGCTAGTTCTAGTATCACAATGTATTATATAGGGTAGATCCTCATTTTGGCTAGTAGGTTTAACTTATACGTAACCAATAAAATCCTTTACGTAATTTTAAAAGGTCCTAGTCTGATATAGTCCAACTTCTTACTTAGTTGTCAACTCTTAAAATTTTTGTGTAGTAGCTATACTTTATCTCCCTCCTTTAGATCTGGTCCCTTAGATCTTTTAGTATTGTAGTACCTTTTCATTCTCTCCTATACTAATTTAGCTGTTTCTATAAGGTCTGTATAAAGATTTATTAACATCTCTATTCTTTATTTAGCTGTGCTACTCGTTTTCTTTGCTTGATATAGCGATAATGATATTCTTAGCTTATACCCATAATTTACCTTAAATGGTAATGTCCCCATTCCTTCTTATGGTGTTGTATTGTATGCAAACTATATAACTAGTAATAACAATACCTAATTATTCTATGCGTGATTAATATAATGTCTTAGATACTATTCTAGTGTCTAGTTTAATCTTTCCGTTTATCCATCCGTCTGCGGATAATATGCTGTAGAGGTTACTACGCGAACTCCCTATTCTACTAGAAATACTTCCTAAAATACTACTATAAATCTTAGATCTCTGTCTGATATGATTTTATCTGGTGCTCTATATCTTACAAACACTTCCTTTATATAGATTTTAGCAACTTCTTCTACTGATATCTCTTTAGTGCATACTATAAAGTATCCCTACTTTATTAGCTTATCCACTATTACTAAAATCGCGTTATAATCTTATCCTATAATAGGATCTCTTAACTTTAGTAACTTAATAATAAAGTCCTATAATATAACCCCCTATGGTCTTCCTAGTGTCTTAACAGGTTGTAGCCCTCTATATAGCTTATACCTTGTTGGTTTGTTTCTTTAGCAATTTAGATACTCTTTTATAACTTATCTTACTAGTCCCTAGATTTCTTAAATAATGTACTCCTCTTAAAGTCTTAACACTAAGCCTATAGCTCTGTTATGTCTTTGTATTATTCCCTTATAGAATTCCTTAACAAACTCTTCTGTAATAGACTTAGGTATATATATTGCTTCTCTATTTTTATATTGCTCTAAGTCTAGATTCTTTACCTATACTTCTTAGATCTTCTATGTCTAATTACTTTCTAGTAATTTATAGATCTGACTTTCTTTAGTTGCTATAATCTTTGGATAATTATGCCTAATTAATCCGTTTTAATCCCTTTGTAACAAAGCTTCTAATAGCTTTTTATTACTTTGCAGTTCAGCCTTTCTACTTAGAGCGTCTGCTTGTGCATTGTCTATACCCTTAGTATGCTGAATTTCGAAATAGTATTCTGTAAGTATTTCCGCCCATCTAACCTGTCTTTAGTTGAGTTCCTTTGTTATTAGAAATCCTATAAGATTTTTATAGTCCGTTTTAACTATAAATGGTTTCTCTATGCCTTGTAAGAATGCTCTCTATTCCTTAAGTGCTGTAACTATACCTAACAACTCCTTATTATAGATATCATAGTTTAACTCTAGTAGTATTATTTTCCAACTATAGTATGCTACTAGATGCTATGCGTCCTGGTACTTTTATAGTAAGTATACTCCTAGTGCGAAGTCTAATACGTTTATCTCAATAACTATTTCTAACTTTAGTTGATAGATCTTAAGGACTGGTTCTTAGGTAAACAACTCTTTAAGTTCCTAGAATAGCTTCTTCTACTCACTACCCTAAACCTACGGTTCCTCTTTCTTTGTTAGCCTTGTAAATGGCTTAATGCTTTTTAATCACTGTGCTATAAACCTCCTATAGTAGTTATAAAACCCTAGAAATAACCTTAACTATATAACGTTCTCTAGTTCTTACTAACTTACTATAGCTTTAACTTTCTTTAGGTCCATGCTAATTTTTCCTAGTTCAATAATAAATTCTACAAAATTGGTTTTCCTTATAAAGAACTTATATTTCTTAATTACTACTAGCATCTATTCTTCCTATAATCTCCTTAAGACCTATTTAACGTGTTCTCTATATTCTCCCTCGTTCTCTAAGTAAATGATAATATTATTAAGATATACTATAATAAACTCATCTAGGTGTTCTCCTAATATACTATTAATTTGCTTCTAGAACGTTGCTAGTATATTTATAAGCCTAAATTGTATAACTAATAGCTTATATAGTCCTTCCTTTAACCTAAAGGCTGCCTTCTACTCGTTGCCTTCCTTGATCCTGATTTAATAGTACGCCCACCTTAGATCTATCTTTATAAAGATTTTTGCGTTGCCTATTCTGTCTTAGATTTTGCTAATTAAGGGTAAAGAATATCTATCTTTCCTAGTGATACTATTTAACTATCTATAGTCTATATACATCCTAAGTTTTCCGTTTTTCTTTAGGATAAACAATACTGGATATCCTATTAATAACTGTAACGGTCTAATATATCCCTTACGTAAGTTCTCCTGGACAAACTCCTTAAGTGCCACTAACTCGGTTTTAGTAAGCTTATAGATTGGAAAGAACTTTAGACTTATTCCCTCTTCTAATTCTATCTTGTGGTCCCATGCTGCATGTTTTAACAGCTTTTTACTTTCTAGTAACCATAACTTCTTACTATACTTGTGGTATCTCTTTGGTATATAACTTAAGCCTCACTTAGTCTCTTTATATATTGCTCTAACTTGGTACTATACCAACTTGGTTTACTATTATACTTTGCGTTATTAAGTATCCCTAATATTAACCTAACCTGTAACCTAATTAATCTTTAAATTGTACTCCTGTAACTAAGGTATTCCTAATATCGCCTTATTCTGTCCTAATAGTAGGATATTAAAAGACATCTTAACCTGTCTCCCTTTAATAGTTAACTAAATAGGTCCTATTTTAAGATTAATAATGCCTCCTTTATAGGCTATCTAATCTCCTAAAATTGTTATAAGTGGATATAGGTGTTTTTTCTATTTGTGTGGTAACCCTATCCTTTTTACTGCTTTTAGTGATATGTGGTTCCTTATTACTCTACTATCTATTAACGCTTTAAACTGCTGATCTTGCTATTTAACTTATAAATTTAGGTGTTAACCTTAAATTTCTTTAAGGGTCTAAGGCTCTAATACTAGTTCCCTCTGGTTCTATACGCCTCCCCTTTTCCTAACTATTGGCTGCTAGATCCTGTTTGTACTTAGTTTAACTTAGGCTAATACTTAGTTTATTTTTTTTCCTCTATATACTATAGATAAGTGTTCTCTGGGCACTCCCACTACTATTGTCCGTCTAGGTATTCTTCCGTAAGGAATCTTTCTGGTTAAAGTATTAAGTCCCCTTAACCTTATACTTCTACTAGGTGCCATCTATATATATACTTAGTATTCCTAAACCGCCTTTCCTTAGGTGCCTAATATATCCTTATTAGGTACTTCTAGTTCTTATCTTTTAGTGCTCTATGTATGTTGTAGGTATTATCCATACAAGCTATCTATAATAGTGTATAATACGCTAAGTGACTTGGGTTAACTCTTAGTTTGTTTTTATTCTTAAGTTTAAACCTATACCTAGTTAACCTGACCACTGGTATCTCTGTTATAGGTACTAAGATTTATTATTACTTCTCTAGTCCCTGGATCCCTCTTCTAGATTCCTTAACATTATAATTAATGCCCCTTTAATGTAACTTATGCGTTTTTCCGTAATAGGTTGGTCTTAGACAACTTTTTTATTTAGCTATATATAAAAGTCTTCCTATTTATCGTTGTATTGTTGCCTATACCACTTTCCATATAACTAGTTTAGTGTGTATAGTCTATCTATTAGAAAGTACCTTATTATTGCTGCATTATAATATCCTTTAGTATGTCTTTCTTTAAACCTAGTTAGGATATCTAGATCCTCTTCTTGTTTTAGTTTATCTAACTACTTTGCCCTAGGTGTCCCTACACTTGGCCTATTAGTAACTCTTTATACGGGTGCTCTGTCCCTTATACAACCTGGCATAGCTAACCTCTTGTCTAGCTTTTGCTCTTGCTATGCGATAATTCTTGTCTTAAACTTATCTATAGTTTCTTTTTTTCTGTGTCTTGTAGCTAGATCCTTGTAGTTATCTTATTTTTTAATCCTAGTATTAACTGTTTAATCTTTAGGCTGAATACTGCATTTACCTAGGATTGCTAACGTTCTTATTTATTCCCTAAACTTATAGTTCTTGAACTTGCGTTCTATACTTATTCGTTTATTACTAAACTAAGTTACTGCTCTTTTCTATTAGTTTTTATCTATTGTGGGTTCTAGAGCTGTCTTTATTACACCTTGTAAGTCTAGAGCCTTCCTTATTTTATTCTAAGAGTCTCGGACCCGTGGCTTTTCGCCTTTATTAAGTAATAAGCTAGCACTAGTAGTTATCTACTTGCTTAGTTTCTTTTAAACGTTACTTCTATTATCTTATAAAGCGATAGAAATTGTATCTAATGGTGTTATAATATCCGTTACTAAACCTTGTTTTATAATGGTCTTAGTCTCTACTTCTATTTTAACTTCTTTAAGGTTTGTATGCTTCTAATAAGCTGCCTTTATTACCTTATTGTCGGTAAATGCTTTGCCTATATTAAATTTATTGTCTTTAATGTCCGATCTATAAGCTAGTTTGTTAGTTTCTTTAAACTTAAATAATAATGACTCCTATAGCTAATAGCTTGCGCCGTACTTAGCATCCTTATAAATTTAGTATGCGTTATTATAATAAAACATAAAACTGTTAATTAAACACTCTTTTGTTCCTTGCAGTGCACCATTGTCCCTCTATATGTACGTGCTGTCTGCTGGCCTAGTTCCCTTTACTACGTAATTACTCTGACTACCTCTATAGTCTCTGGCGAAATGACCTTGTTTTCCGTAATTTATATAAGCCCTATCTTTAAACTATTTTTCTTGTTATGGAGTCTGCCTAAATATCTTCTACTACTAAGATCCCTGGTTTGGCCTTTACTCCTAGGTCCTTTAATTACTTAATCCTTAACCTCTGGGTTTCTATAGTTTCTTTTCCCACCTTTAGGTTTCTTTAGTACCACTTAGGTCTATTAGCTCTGCGCCATTCTATAGTTTTTAACTCTATGTCTGTTATTGCGTACTCTGCGCCTTATATAACTATAGAACTCTATCCTAACCCTTTTTGGCCTGTTCTCTTTAATAGATCCTGTTATTAATCTTTATTAACTGGTCTATTAACTCTCTTAGAGTATCCGCATTTTCTATTAGGATGATTACGTTCTGGACTTTAGCCTTAAGTCCTTACTTATACTGTGCTATAAGCGCCCTATTATTCCACTTAACCTATATAGCTAGTGTTTAAAACTATGTTGTATACTTAATTGCTAAAGTGCGTTGTACTAAGTTCTGAAGTTTTTGTTCCGCTGTTATAGTTACTTTAGGGTCTCTAAATATTTGCGTTAACCGTTCTACGAATCCATTCCAACTTGTAAATATATACTATACGTCTAGGTTAGTAGTCGTTATACCGTTTGCTTATATCTCTGTAAGGTAAGACTTAAACTACTCTAGAGCTCTTCCTAATAAGAATAGTCCTGCGTACGCTACCTAGTCCGTAGGTGTTACTAACTTTGCTCCTTTCTGTATAACCTTAAAATATATCTGTATAAGAAACCCTTTAAGCTTTAACTTCTCTCCTGAGAACCGCTTAATTAAAGGTAACTTAACCTTTGCTGCTTTAATTCCACTAATACGTTCTTTAAGTAGCCTACTATTGTCCTATAAGCGATTAACTATTTTTTGTAACTAACCTTATGTAACTACTTAAGAATCTATGTCCGCTATACTGGTATCTCCTAACCTTAAGGTTATGGCTGCCGTCGATGTTATTATGACTAGTGCTTTGGGTGGCATATTATTTGATCTTGTTTAATACTGTAACCTTGGTAGTAAATGTGTAACGGAACCTTGTAGTAGGAACTACGGTGGGTCCTATTATTGGGCTAGGTATATAGGTAAGAACAGTGTTAACAATGTAATTATAATTAGTGGAGTAGTTGCCTAATAGATTAACTTTAATTGTATTCTAAGATTTACTACGAAGAGAGAACTATCTGGGTAGGGACTGTGGTCCTTTAAATACATAACTATACGCCTAAGAAATCCCTTTGCTCTGTGAGGTACGTGTGCTCTGTCTACTCTGTTATAGATTATACAGACTACATAGATTATATAGATTATATTATGTAACCTTGGCTACTATTCCTCGTTATATGGTTCCACCAGATCTATCCTGGACCGTGCCTGTATTAACTAACTAGCTTCCTCCAACTCTTCTCCAAGTAGTTGTAACATCGTACTTAAGCTGTCCGTAACACTTTATATAGAGCTTTATGCAGAGCTTTGTGCAAAGCTTTATGCAGAGCTTTATATAGAGCTTTATGCAAAGCTTTGTATAGAGCTTTATATAGTAATATTAATAAAATATATATAAAATATAAAATTATTAAAAATTATTAAAATTATACTTTTATGTATGCTTAGTAATCTTATAGTTAGTACTTAGTAGCTAAATGCTAAGACTTAATTATAAATGCCGCATTTAGCAGCTAAATGCTAATACTTAGTTATAAATGCCGCATTTAGCGGTTAAATGCTAACACTTAATTATACATGCTAGAAAATGCTAAGAAATGCTAAAATGGCAAAAAAGTAAAATTAAATGCTAGTAAATTTTTTCCTAATGTAGAGGTTTGCTATAAGCACTCTACTACTCTATTCTCTTCTTAAGCGTATAAGGCGGTAGGTTTAAATTCTATACCTAGATTGTCTATTTAGGTAGTTACTTTCTTGCTATAAAGCTCCACTCTATAGTTGGTATAAATTCTAGCAATTTTAAGGTCAAATATAGTTATTAGTAAAAGATATGTAGTATCTTTCGCCTTTAAAGCCAATGGGGGTAACTGTTATGGGACACCTCTATAACACCTTATACACGTCCACCTGTTTCTACCTACGCAGTAAGAAGAGACTGATCGTAAGATAACAATCTAATAGCAATCTGCCGGCAATCTACGGCAATTTAACGGCAATCTGCCGCATTCTGCTATATTCTGCCAAGTCCACTAAATTCTGCCAAGTTCTGCCAGGACCGCTACTTAAATCCTATTCTACTCCGTGTATATGTTAACTAAGCAACCAAACTAATAATATATACCCTTTCCTCCTATTTCCTTACCTTCTCTCCTCACGCAACGTCTTAACTTTATTACATAGTTTATATACATAGCTTAATAATATCTACTTTGCTATATATTATCGTCGCTAGTACTTACCCCGTAACAGTAATAGGCCCTACCAGATCCGTATAAATAAATTAAAACGGCTATATAGCTTATTCTTGGGGCGTTCTATTATACCTCTTTTAGGCTTTAAATTAAGCGTACGACTTATAGTGTTTATTGCTAATATTATTAAACTTAATGCTAAGTTTATTTAGGTAGCGTCTATGGTTACTAACGTGTTCTACTACTGAGCGCATTATACTACCGGGCGCATCACTTCGAGGAACACCAAAAAGCCTAAATTTCAATATTAAATATCTCAACTACTACTTAATAATATTTTCTAAAAATTTAAATATAAGCTCTGATATTCCTATTCTAATTCCTATTATAATATAAAAGTATATAGTTTAGTGGTTGTTGAGATATTTAGAAATATCTTTATTTTTAGCCCCTAAACTCTATATTATAATAACTATTAAGTTACACACTCTAATATTATAATATGTACTAAAATATGTATATAAAAGCTTATATTTAATATTGAAATTTAGGCCTTTTGGTGTTCCTTAAAGTGATGCGCCCGGTAGTATAATGCGCTCGGTGGTAAAACACGTTATAGTTAAGTAGCTAAATTAGTAATGCTAAATAGGTAGACTTTTGTTATTTTTAATGGTCTAGGGGACCAATTCTAATTAGTAGTTATACTACTAAATTAGATAGAGTCATTAAATTTTAGACGCGTATCCTATTACCTTATTATTATATTTAAGTTTATAAGTCTTATTATTAAAGAAAACGCCCATTTCTTTAAGCTAGCCTTTAGATAGTAGGTTTGCTAGTAAATATAGTATATAAGAACATTATATAGAATAAGTAGTACAGTTTATATAAAGATGGATTCTTTACCTTTTAATTAAGCTTTATAGGGACTAACTATACCTAATAAGGTGTTATTATTAACGTAGTTAAAAAGAAGTTTATGGTCCTTATAGTAGTGGATAATAGCGGCAGTGTTATAGATAAAGTTATTCCTACTTAGTTAAGCTTATATAACCGCTACTATAAGCTCTTGTTATAGATTTGCGTTAAACTTAGCTTAACTAGAGTATTTATTAAGCTAAAGAGGCGCTTAAGTTATCTTTTGCTTTTCTTTAAGCGGATCCTATTACTAATTTCTTTTAGAGTATTATCTAGCTTCCTCTCCTAGTAGTCTTCTTTATAGTGCGTAGTTCTATTATATCTTATATAGTTAGGGTATTTACATATCACAACTAGTACTATTTTTCTCTTTATAGGCCCTCTATTGTTTAATTATACTACTAGTATAGTAGAGACTTCCTAATTAAGTTTGCTGTTAAAGATAATAAGTTCCTTATCTAAGGCTTATAGATTAGTGTTTTCCTATATCTAATTTATTAATTTTATTATTTTAAACTAAGCGTAGCTAGTAGAGTTAACCCTATATATAGAAGGGCCGCTTAAATAATGACCTTATAGTTAATAGGTTAGTTTATTTTAATAAGATAATTAAGGTTTAATATAATATAGGAGATAAACTCCTCTATATTCTTAAAGTCTTAAATATATTTAGTAAAAAAAGTAACTATAATATTGGTAATAGCTGCCAGATTAAGATCCTTAAAGCGTTCTTTTAACGCTTTCTATTTTTTAAGCGCCTATCTAGCGTTTAATATAAATGGCTTATAGATATTACTAACACTCTAGTTAATAAAACCGGCTATATAGGCTAGCTGTTTCTTATATTTCTCCCATTCCTTTACTAAGGTAGCTAGTTTAATTTTTAGCTATTTACTAGTAAAGCCTAAGTCCGCCTATTTCTCCTTAATTAATTTAAGTATAGAAAGAGGTTATAGTGGATTATTAAAGACCTACTTAATATTCTTAGATTGGAAGTAGTTTTGTATATTAATACTAAATATTAGCTAGTCTTCCTATCTAGTAAGCTTTTAAATAAAGGCTTAGGTGGTATATTCGTCGCTTATATTAGCGGGGCTTTATATTATAGGTAGTTTATAGTAGGTAGTCTATAGGCCTTGTTAAGACAACGTTATTAGATTGGTTTCCTTTTATAAGGAGTGTTTATATAGTATAGGTTTTAACTTAGTATATTCCTTAGCTAGTATAGGCAGTTCCAATAAGCTTCTTCTAATCCGCCACTAATACGGTTATTATAGAGCTTTATTCTTAAAACTCTATTATTCTATTTTAATAATAGTAAGGTTATCTACTAAATAAGAGGTCCTCCTAAGCCTTTGGTGCTGCGGTTTAATCACAAACTATATTAGGCTTGTCCTTAGTAGGATCCTCTTATATATTTGGCATAGAGTCCACAGTTAGCAGCTACGTAGCTGCCTATTATAGGTTTTTGGCGTTATAAGTTAGGTAAATATTTACTAACTTTTTATGCCTGTATGGTGATATTATAACAGTAAATATTATAATAATAATAAAGCAATTAGATTTAGCTTATTAGGCGCGAACCCAGGCTTATAACCTATTAAATTAAGGCTATAGAGCTAAATCTCTATGTATTACTTATATTTTCTATATAGGTGGTTAAAGAGATTTTAAGGAACTTTAACCAACGGTTAAAGTTATCTAATTGGTTAGATTCCTGCCAAGAGATATCTCCTACAAGTCTTATTACGTAATATTATTATAGGCTTGTTTCCTAACACTACTTATAGCTGCTTATATAGGGTCCTAAAGACGTTCTAATAGCTTAATACCCTTACTAACTATAAGAGTCTCTCTTTGGGTAATATATTTAACCTTAATATTGCGCTTTTTAACTTACTTAGCGTTATTGGCTTATAATCCTTTAATTTACTTACTTAAAATAGAAACTCTCTATAAAGCTGTCTTGGCTATTTTAACTAATTTAACTATCTTCTTAATTGTAGGTAAGGTAGATCGCCGCTTAAGCTAATACCGTCAGATAATCTGTATTCTCTAAAGGCGTGGATCACGTGCACGAGTCACGTGCACGGATCACGTGCATTGTAAATCTCCTCAGAGCCCCAGGGGCCCTACGTCAAAGACAATCGACATCAATCAACGATCAAGTCAAGATCATCGATCAATCAACCCATTTTATCAATGAGCAGCTCTATCTGAATTATCTGACAAATACTGTTATAGCTTAATTACTGTCTGCTGCTTCTTAACTTGTTATACTATTCTAGGGGTGTTTAATACCAAATTATCTAAGGAAGATAGAAGAACCGGTAGAGGTGTTAAAAGGCTAAATTTACCTAGTTTGGCAAGAACCTCCTCTGGATTAAATGGAAAAATGCCTATAGCTCTAAAGGCACTTTTAATATTATTATTACTAAGAGCTACTAGTTAAAGCTTTACGTAGATATAAAGAAAGTCGTTATTTGTAATATAATTCTGACCATTATGGATTAAGTCCTAAACACTATTATAGAAGCGTCTTTTTATAGAGCTAAATACTGCAACGTCTAAAGGCTAGAGAATATATAAGGAATAGCTAGGTAGCCATAGCGGAATAATATTATACTCCCTAGCATAGCGTTTAAAAGGGTTAGTATAATAACTATTATATCCATCTATAATAAGCAGCCGTTTTGCTCCTATTGTATTCCTAGTATTTGGTTTAAATACATCTTTAAGCCATATAAGACCTAGCTAGTTATTTATCTAGCCTGTCTTACTAATAGCAACTATCCAGTTCTTTGGAACGCATAAATCTGCGTTAAACTAGATATTTTAAAATACCTTGCCTTTATAGGTAACTATAGCAGGAATAGGGCGTTTAGCTAAATTAATATACTTAATTACTATAACCCAGTCACGATTTCCAGGCTGGATGTGGTACCTTGTACCATTATAAGCGGTGACAACTTTGGCAGATCTAATGTCGCCTTTTTAGAAGCCAATCTCGTCCATATTATAGATATCGTCATCCTGGATTTCGGGCTTGTTTGCTACGTTCTTTAGCAGCCTAAAATGCTCTTAAATTACCTCAGAATCCTCCTATTTCGCTCGCTGGTAGTTATACTTCTTCAATTGTGCAATTTGCACCTCCAAAGTACGCTTAATATATGTTACGGCGCTGGTGAAAAACGGTAGATTGTGGCGGACGGTCGCAGACAGTTTCTTACTGTTTCAGACAGCCGCAGTTACGTGACCAGACGATCATATAAAACCTTAAGCGGCGCTACCCTTCTTCTCTTTTCCTTTCTCTAGCTTTAGATCCTCGTTTATAAACTACCAATTATACAGGCTTGCGCGTCCCTCTTGCTATACACGTGCCTCAATTAACTAAGCCGCTAACATTATCCAAAGCTCGTCTCTACCTTTCTTCCTAAGAAGGAACTTAAATATATCTATAAACTACGAACAGAATTAGAACAGAACCTTAGAATTTAACTAAAAAACTATTACTAGAACCGAAAGAACAGAATAGAACCCCTAAAAGAATTGGAAATTACTAAACGTTACTACCACTATGCTAAGAAATACAGTAGCTAGCAAAGCAGCTGTAGGACCCTTAAATACCTCGGATAAAGAAACAGTTACTATCTTAAACCCCCAGGCGGAGCTTATGGCAGCCAATACTAAAATTAAACGGCTTTAAGAGCTGCTTAAAACTAGGGACACCCCTATATCTAGTGTTAACTTATGGGATAGACTTGCTATAGTCCTTAAGGCCCTAGCCTAACGTATAGTATTAGCATTATTACGGTCCGTAAAGGTTATAGACCCCCTATTACTTACAGATGGAACCAACCCAATATTTAATAACTAGAAGCTTTAATTATAGGATAAGCTTAAGATTAATATAGACTACTTTCCTAATACCCAAGCTAAAATAGTATATGTCTTTAGCCGCACTAGCAGTAACGCATAGACGCACCTATGTCTATAATACGCCCAGGACTTAGCAGACCCCTTCCTCTCTAAGGAAGAGATAATTAATTACCCATTTTCTATTTATAAGGACCCCTTTAAAGTATAGAATGCCCGTCTTAATTATAAAAGCCTAATAATAAAAATAATGGAAACCTTCTCGGTTTTTCAGACCCACTTTTTATACCTAGCTAGATAGACCTAAATCCCCCAGGAAGATTTAATACTAGACCTCTTTAATAAGCTTACCCTAGACCTACAGCGCGCCATACTGCTAGTTTATACTACTATATAGACACTAAAGGAACTTATAGACTAATGCCTAGCAATTAACTAGGGCCTCTGTTAAATTAAGGTATATGCTAAATAGTATAAGGCTAGAAGCTCCGCTAACTAGAATATAAGTACTATAAGAACGGGCCGCAATGCCCTAGTAAGATCTGCAACCCCTATAGCATCGACTGTACCACCTGCCGTTAACCTAGTGGCTAGCTATGTAGCTAGTCCTACTATAACTCTAGCGTATACTTGGCCTTTATATAGCGACCCCTATAGACAGGCCCTTAGCAACTAAGGAACCTGCTTTATATGCGGTTAAAAGGGTTACCATATAGCTAAATGCCTAATAAATATAAAAAAGAATAAGGTTCTATTAATCTAGGAGAATAGTATAGAGGCAGAGTTAGAAAAAGAGAAACCCTAGAGAAAGACTCCCCTCTAGGGTTAAAAGGGATTAATATATTATATATTAATCTAGGTTAGCTAGTTGGTAGAAAAAGCTACACTATCCCTTATACTTTATTCCGCAATAGATATTAAGTTTTAACCTCTACTTTAGCTAACTCTAAAGTAAATGCCTTTGCCTTAATAGATACCTAGTATGCTATAAAGCTAGCTAACTTTTTAAATGCACCCCTTAAAGAACTGCCTAAACCAATTCCTATTTATAGGTATAACGGACAGATAGGGCCACCTATTATAACTATCTTATAAATCTACCTCCGCGTTAACGGACGAAGGTAGTATAACGTCCCCTTTCTTATTATGGACTTGGGAAGCCATAATATAATCTTAGAAAGAAAATGGCTAGCTTATTTAGGCTTATAGCTTAAAGTATGGAGTAGATGGCTTATCTAGCCTAAAACCCTACCCCTAATACCGTCTTTTATAAAGGAAATCAGCATTATAATAGAAAACCTTATACGGCTATAGATAGACACCGTTTATTAGGCTAATGCTATATATAGAGACTAGGCGTTTAAAAAAGATATATAGCTTAATCCGCAATGAATCTATATACTATAACGCTCCCAAACTACTAATATTATACCGCTAATACTAGGGACCTAGGAAGCTAGTAATAAGCTAGATAGACTAGGCCCTATATAGCTATAAAGAACAGCAAGGAATATTAGACGCTATACTAAATAAATAGACCGGAAAGATAATTTATAAAAAATAGAATAGGAGCTAAGGAGGGCCGTAAACCCTTAACCGCAAAATACGGTTTATAAAACGTCCGTAAAGAAACCTATAAACCTCCCACCGGTTAATATCTACTATATTAGCGCTATAGGTTTCTACTAGAACTTAAAACGGCCTAATACCGTTGCCTTTATAACTAGCTTATATAAAATTAACCAGATAATTAAAGATAAGGAAGCCCTAGCCTATAACTAGCTTAGTGGAGAAAGTAAGCTTACTAATAAGGAGCTGGTAGAATAGAAACTACTCCACTAATACTGGGAATTTAAGGACGTATTCTCTAAGGCAGTATCTAATATACTTCTACCTTACTAACTATACAACTATAAGATTAAGATTGAGCTGGATAAAGAAAATACCCTTAGCTATAGCCCCCTCTACTAGCAATCTATTAATAAGCTATAGGCTACTAAGTAGTACTTTATTAATAACCTTAATAAGGGCTTTATTAAGCCTAGCCAAGTCCCCTTTACCTTACCTATTCTCTTTATAAAAAAGCCTAATAGTAGACTCCGTTTCTGTATTAACTTCTATAAACTAAACTATATAACCCGTAAGGACTAATATCTACTACCCTTACTTAAAGAAACCCTAGCCTGTATAAGTAAGGCTAAGATTTTTATAAAGCTTAATATCCGCTAGGCCTTTTACTGGATTAGGATGGACCCTAAATTTAAGGATCTTACTATATTTTGGACCCGCTATAGATTATATAAATATAAAGTACTACCTTTTGGACTAACTAATAGACCGGCTATATACCAACGGTATATAAATAACGTACTCTTTAACTACTTTAATAACTTCTATACAGCCTACCTAGATAATATTATAATTTACTTTAAAAATAAACTAGAATATAAGGAACATATTTATAAAGTCCTATAACGGCTCCGTAAGGCTAGTCTCTAGGCCAATATTAGGAAGTTAGAATTTAGTATTAAGTGCACTAAGTACCTAGGGTTTATTATTAGTATAAACGGAATTAAGGCAGACCTAAAAAAAAACGGCTGTAATTAATTAATAGGAACTCCTAAGGACTATAAAGGGGGTATAGTTATTTCTAGGTTTCTGTAACTTCTACTAACGCTTTATTAAAGACTATAGCAAGATTACTTAGCCCCTTAACCGCCTTACTAGAAAAAACTAACCTTTTTATTTTAATAATATATGTAAAAAGGCCTTTACCGAACTTAAAAAGCGGCTAATCTCTACTCTACTACTAGCCTATTTCTATCTAAAATAGCCCTTAATATTAGAAACGGATGCTTTAGATAGTATAATAGCTGCCATCTATTCCCAGAAACAGCTAGATAGAGAATAGCACCCCATTATATACTATTTAAAGACTATAATAGATGCGGAGCTAAATTACCATATCTATAATAAAGAGATACTGGCTATTATTTCTAGCCTTTAGTACTAGCGTATATAGCTAAAGGGGATCCCTAAACCTATTTAGGTAGTCTTAAACTATAAGGCCTTGAAATACTTTATAATAATAAAGGCCCTTATAGCCCGGTAGGCATATTAGGTGGATATTTTATTCTAGTTTAACTTCCTAATTATATACTAGCTAGGCGCTATAAATTATATAAACGCCCTTATAAGGCGTAGATAAGACCTAGATAACTAAATAGCTATAAAGATCTTACTATAGACCTAGATATTATTATAACTAGAGCACCTTAACCCCTAAATATAGGTAGAACTAAATATAGACCTTTTAGACGCTAAAATATATCATATTAACTCTATAGAATTTAGCCTTATTAATAAACTGATATAGGTAAACTATATAGCCCCTTCTTTATAGGAGTACCGCGAAAAGGTAAAGGATACTACTAGCCTATAGTCCCTTAAAAATGGACTACTTAAGTACTAGGAATGGCTGGTAGTAGTAAAGGAATAGAACTTATAGACTTAGCTCATCACCAAAGTATATACTTAGGTTTTTATGGCCTACCCTAGAAAAAATAAGACCTATAGAATTATTGGCAACCGCTACTACTAGCCCAAAATGGTTATAGATATTAACCGCTATGTATAGAACTATAACAACTACTATAGGTCTATAATTCCACAAGATAAGACCCTAGGGCTATTAAAGCCACTCCCAATACTAGAACGCCCCTAGTAGTATATCTTTATAGACTTCTATGAGTTACCTATAGACCGCGATAGATATAATATAGTTATAATTCTAGTTAACTACTTTAGCAAGCGCCTATTCTTAATCCCCTATTATAAGAATATTAATGCTAAAGAGGCGGCCTAACTATATATCCACTATATCTACTAAATTTACGGACTACTATATACTATTATATCCAACTATAGGTATTAGCGACTCAGTTAATTGAGGCACAAGTACGGCAAGAGGGTCGCATAAGCCTGTATAATTAGATTATCTATAAATGAGGATCTAAAGCTAGAGAAGGGAAAAGAGAAGAACGGAAGCACCGCTTAAAGTTATGTACAATTCTCTAGTTATATAACAGCACTTTGCCATTACGTAATAGCAATTTGCGGCAATTTGGGGCAATATGCCAGCGCTGTAACATTACCCCCCCTCCAAAAAAGCCTGCCCTTAGGCTTTATATATCCATATTATATCTATAGGGTGTTCTTATCTGTATGCTTAATAGGTAGCTTATTATCTTCGCTATACTAGCACTCTATCTACTTATCTAAATACTTTAGGGGTCCTAGCTTGTTAGGGTATTAGTTATAAAATTCTTTAAGCTTCTAGGGGCAACCTATAAAGTTCTAGGTGGGGTACTAGGTTAGGTCTAAATTATAACCTTTCTATTAGACACGGTATTTTAGCGTTCCTTATACTAGTTTATAGGCTAGTATTTTATTAACTTCCTATTTATTATCACTATTAACTTAAATTGGTAGTAGAGGCTTATTCTTTTATTCGGGTAGTAGGTTATTTATAACTTTCTATAGCTTATCTAGTAAGAAAATAGGGTGGACTTTAATTAAGTCTAGGAGTTTAACCTTATATAAGTTACCTTCTTTATTAAGAATCTTATACAGTCCTGCTATTTTATAGTCTAGCTTACGGCTAGGCCGTTCTATCTTTTAGTTCTTTATTATAACCTAGATCTTATTACCTATAGTAAAGTTAGGTTTATGCCTATACTTATTTGCCTACTATTCTATTAATTTCTAGGCCTTCTTTAGGCTCTTATAGGCTACCGTCTATGCTTCTTCTAAGCGTCTAGTATACTACTATGCTTCCTTATAAGATAGTTTTTTATATATAGTCTATAGTCCTTCCAGTCTCTCCTAGTTAAAGCTTATATAGGGTAAGTATCCTATTTCTAGCTAAATAGGTGCAAATCCTGTAGAGTTATAGGGTAGGGTTGCCTAGGCATAGTCTATTATAGGTAGTAGTTTGCTTTAGTTATCCTAAAAGTAGTTAATAAAGGGCCGGAGTCTCTAGTCCAAGTATTAATTTGTAATCTCCATCTAACCGTCTATCTAGGGGTAGTATACTATAGAGAGCTTTAACCTAATATCTAGGATCTAGGTAAACTTGTTCTAAAAGGCTAATATAAACTGCGGCCTGTGGTCGGATATAATAGTATCTAGTAGTCCATAAATTTGGTAGATATAGTAGATATATAGTTAGGCCGCCTCTTTTATATTAATATTCTTATAATAGGGGATTAAGAATAGGCGCTTGCCAAAGCAGTTAACTAGGATTATAACCATATTATATCTGTTGCGGTCTATAGGTAACTTATAAAAGTCTATAAAGATATACTACTAGGGGCGTTCTAGTATTAGGAGTGGCTTTAATAGCCTTAGGGTCTTATCTTATAGAATTATAAACCTATAGCAATTATCGCAGTTCTATATATAGCGGTTAATATCTATAACTATTCTAGGCTAGTAGTAGCGGTTACTAATAATTCTATAGGTTTTATTTTTTTAGGGTAGGCCATAGAGACCTAAATATATGCTTTGGCGATAAGCCAAGTCCATAAATTCTGTTCTTTTATTACTACTAGCCATTCCTAGTACTTAAGCAGTCCGTTTTTAAAGGACTATAGGCTAGTAGCATCCTTTACCTTTTTATAGTACTCCTATAGAGAAGGGGCTATACGGTTTGCCTATAGTAGTTTATTAATAAGGTTAAGTTCTATAGAGTTAATAGAATATATCTTAGCGTCTAAAGGGTCCGTATTTAGTTCTACCTATATCTAGGGGTTAAGGTACTCTAGTTATAATAACATCTAGGTCCATAATAAGATCTTTACGGCTATTTAGTTATTTAGGTCCTGTCCACGCCTTATAAGGGTATCTATATAATTTATGGCGCCTAGCTAGTATATAATTAGAAAGTTAAACTAGAATAAAATATCCACCTAATATGCCTACCGGGCTATAAGGGCCTTTATTATTATAAAGTATTTCAAGGCCTTATAGTTTAAGACTACCTAAATAGGTTTAGGGATCCCCTTTAGCTATACACGCTAGTACTAAAGGCTAGAAATAATAGCCAGTATCTCTTTATTATAAATATGGTAGTTTAGCTTAGTATCTACTATAGTCTTTAAATAGTAAGCAATAGGGTGCTATTCTTCGTCCGTCTGCTTCTAGAAGTAAATACTAGCTATAATACCGTCTAAGGCATCGGTCTTTAGTATTAAGGGCCGTTTTAAGTCAAAGTAGGTAAGTAAGGGAGCAGAGACCAGTCGTTTCTTAAGCTTATTAAAGGCCTACCTATATACAGTATTAAAGTAAAAGGGCCGGTCCTTATAGGTAAGTAGGCTTAGGGGCTGGGTAATCCTACTATAGTTCTTAATAAAGCGTTAGTAGAAGTTACAGAACCCTAGAAATAACTACACCCTCTTTACAGCCCTTAGGGGTACCTATTAGTTAATTATAGCCGTCTTTTTTAGGTCTGCCTTAATTCTGTTTATACTAATAATAAACCCTAGGTACTTTATACGCTTAATACTAAATTCTAATTTCCTAATATTGGCCTAGAGGCTGGCCTTACGGAGCTATTATAGAACTTTATAGACATGCTCCTTATATTCTAACTTATTCTTAAAGTAGATTATAATATTATCTAGGTAGGCCGTATAGAAGTTATTAAGGTAGTTAAAGAGTATATAATTTATGTATCGCTAGTATATAGCTAGTCCGTTAGTTAACCTAAAAGGAAGTACTTTATATTTATATATTCTATAACAGGTCTAAAATATAGTAAGATCTTCTAATCTAGGGTCTATCCTAATCCAGTAAAAGCCTAACGGATATTAAGCTTAGTAAAGATTTTAGCTCTACTTATTTAGGCTAAAGTCTTATTAAGTAAGGGCAGTAGATAGCGGTCCTTGCAGGTTATATTATTAAGTTTATAGTAGTTAATATAGAAACAAAGTCCTCTATTTAGCTTTTTGGTAAAGAGAATAGGTAAGTTAAAAAGGGCTTAGCTAGGCTTAATAAAGCCCTTATTTAGGTTATTAATAAGGTACTACTTTATTGCCTATAATTTAGCAGTAGACTGCTAACAAAGGGGGCTATAACTAAGGGTGTCTTCCTTATCTGGCTTAATCTTAATCTTATAGTTGTATAGTTGGTAAGGTGGGAGCATATTAGATACTGCCTTGGAGAATATATCTTTAAATTTCTGGTATTAACGGGGTAGTTTTTATTCTACCAGCTCCTTATCTATAAGCTTACTTTCCTATCCACTAAGCTCGCTTTCCTTTTTCTTAATTATTTAATTAATTTTATATAAGCTAGTGGTAAAGGTAACAGTATTAGGTTAAACTAAGTTTTAATAGAATCCTATAGCGCTGATGCAGCATATATTAACTAGGAGAAGGTCTGTAGGTTTCTTTACAGACTTTTATTAGGCCGTATTTTACAGTATAGGGTTTATAGTCTTCCTAAGCTTACGTTCTATTTTCTATAAGTTGTCCTTCTAGTCTATTAGTTTAGTATAGCGTCCGGTATTCCTGGTCTTCCTTTATAGGTATATAGGGCATATATTCTCTGTAGGGGGCTTAGCTAGGCCACTACTAACTTCCTAGGACTCTGGTGCGGGTGGCGTAATATAGGTAATTTAGGGGCGACGTAGTATATGGATCCGTTATAGATTATGCCATAAATCTTTCTTAAAGGCTTGGTTTCTATATATAGCATCGGCCTAGTAAATAGTATTAACCTAGGGCCGTATAAGGTTCTCTATTATAATACTAATTTCTTTTATAAAGGAAGGGGTTAGGGGTAAGGATTTAGGCCAGACAAGCTATTTACTCTATATATTAAGCTATAAGCCTAGATAGGCTAGCCATTTTCTTTCTAAGATTATATTATAGCTTTCTAGGTCTATAATAAGAAAGGGGATGTTATACTACCTTCGTCTATTAATACAGAGGTAGATCTATAAGATAGTTATAATAGGTGGTCCTATCTATCTATTATACCTATAGATAGGGACTAGTTTAGGTAGTTCTTTAAGGGGTATATTTAAAAAGTTAGCCAGCTTTATAGCGTATTAGGTGTTTATTAAGGCAAAGGTATTTACTCTAGAGTTAGCTAAAGTAAAGGTTAAAACTTAATATTTATTATAAAATAAAGTATAAGGGATAGTGTAGCTTCTTCCACTAACTAGCTGACCTAGATTAATATGTAATATATTAATTCCTTTTAACCCTAGAGAGGAGTCTTTCTCTAGGGTTCCTCTTTTTTTAACTCCTTGCTATCCTCCTAGATTAATAGAACTTTATCTATTTTTGCCTTTATTGGGTAGTCCTTAGTAAAGTAGTCCTTTTAGCCGCAAGAGAAGCAAGCTCCTTAATTACTAAGGGCCTATCTATAGGGGTCGCTATATATAGGCCAAATATACACTAGACCTATAGTAGGGCTAGCTATATTACTAGCTGCTAAACTAACGGCGGGCTATATAGCTAGTGCTATAGGAGTTGCTAATTATACTAAAGCACTATAGGCCGTTCTTATAGCGCTTATAGTCTGGTTTAGAGAGTTTCTAGCTTTATACCGCTTAGCTTATGCCTTAATTTAATAGAAGCCTTAATTAATAGCTAGGCAGTAGTCCGTAAGTACCTTTAGCGTCTATATAGTAGTAAACGGATTAAGTCCTAAACACTATTATAGAAGCGTCTTTTTACAGAGCTGAATACTACAACGTCTAAAGGCTGGAGAATATAAAAGGAATGGCTAGGTAGCCACAGCGGAATAATATTATACTCCCTAGCATAGCGTTTAAAAGGTTTAGTATAATAACTGTTATATTCCTAATATTTAGTTTAAATATATCTTTAAGCCATATAAGACCTAGCTAATTGTTTGTCCAGCCTATCTTACTAATAGCAACTATCCAGTCCTTTAGAACGCACAAATCTGTATTAAATTAGATATTTTAAAATACCTTACCTTTGCAGATAACCATAGTAGGAATAAGGCGTTTAGCTAAATTAATATACTTAATTACTGTAACCCAGTTACAATCGCTAGGCTGGATATAGTACCTTGTGCTATTATAAGAAGTAACAACTTTGGCAGATCCAATGTCGCCTTTTTAGAAGCCAATCTCGTCCATATTATAGATATCGTCATCCTGGATTCCGTGCTTATTCGCTACGTTCTTTAGCAGCCTAAAATGCTTTTAGATTACCTTAGGATCCTCCTATTTCGCTCACTAGTAGTTATACTTCTTTAATTATACAATTTGCACCTCTGGGGTGCGCTTAATATACTACTAAAACCACTTCTTACCTACTAGCTTCTTATTCTTTAATAGCAGTATTATATTAGCGGTGTCCTCCACTATTTACTTATAAGGTGGAAAACCATAGGAGGTAAGATTAAGAATCCATTCTATTAATAAGGCTTCTTTATTATAATCAAGATTGCGGCCGTTTACAAGGGTATCTGCTTAGCATGCGCGTCCATTTATACAACATTTGAGGGTATTATAATTCACACGATAAATGCGTGACGCCTAGTAGGCATTGGGAATTTGGCCATTTTGTACGCGTCAATAGCTAAAAGGAGCCTCCCTTCCCTTTCTTAAGCAGTATTAAGGCGTTTTGGAGGCATGGCGTTAATGCAGAGAGAAAGTATTAAATGTTTGGTAATGGCTTAGCATGCGCTTACGGTTTGGTAATCTTCACAGTTCGTTAATTAACTACGTTAGGCAATTATAGCAAACCCCTCTATTTATAATTAGCTTCCTTTTACAGCATTATAATCTTTATTAATAATTTAATATTTCCACCTATATAATATTGCTAAATTTTATTAACCTCTTTATAGAGATAGGTATAGGTAAAAAAGGGGTAAGAAAGAGAAAGTATATATTAGGCAATTTCTAAATTACTTTAATTTAATTCCCCTAGCCAACTAAAATAAGTCCCTAGGGTAACTAGAATAATTCTTTAGGGCAACTAAGGTAATTCTCTAGGGCAACTAAACTGTCCTTACGTATAGCTATAGGCGTTTACTACGGTTACTATATATTATGGAGTAGGCACGAGCTAGAATACAATATACTAAAAGGGGTAGTAATTGAAGAAGGCTACGTACGTGTAACTATGCGTGGTTAATACAAAGACATTAGATAAAGAAGAAGAGTCTTTATATACTAGGCACGGGTATAAATATGGGTTGTAGGGGAACGTTGCGTAGGTGTCTCGGGACGAACGTAAGCATGGATTAAGAACGTTAAAACACGCAGGGACGTGAGAACAAGTGAGTCCCGTAACACTATATATAGTTAGTAATAACTAAGCGAAATTATATGCAAGCAAAATTGACTTTTATTAAAGAGGAGGGGGGATAAAGCTAGTTATATATAGAGCTGTATAATATTACCAAATTTTATTAGTAATTATAGAAATAGCGTTATATTCGCGTTTTGGCAGCTATAATAGGAGGCATAGTTAAGGAGGAGAAAAGGAAACGTATATCTTTAATTTAATTCTCCTAGCTAACTAAAGCGAATCTCTAGGGCAACTAAAAAGGTCTTTACATATAGGTATATACATTCGCTATAATTACTATATATAGTTAGTGGTGATTTAGCGGGCCTATTATTATAGCGATGGTTATATATATAGCTATAACCCCATTACTTACGCTATAGGCATTTAATTTTGCCTAATTACTACTAACTATATATAGTAATTGTAGCAAAGCCGTATACTTGGCTATAAGAACCTTTGCAATTAGCCTTTCTCTATAGTATTATAATCTTTATTAAATATTATAAGGTTTCTACCCGTATAATATTGCTAAACTTTATTGGCCACTATAGAGAAATAGTATTATATTCGTGTTTTAGTATAGGTATAAGTAAAAAAGGAAGAAAGAGGAAATATAGGTTAAGTAAGTTCTAAATTACTTTAATTTAAATTCCTTTAGTTAACTGGAATAATTATCTAGGGCAACTAAAATAACCCATGCATATGGCCATAGGCGTTTACTATAATTACTATATATAGTTGGTGGCAATTAGGCAAAATTAAATACCTATAGTATAAGTAACGGGGTTACAGCCATATGCTTCCACCCCCCTTTAGTAAAATTTTATTTTACTATAATATACAGGCTCGCTTAATCGCTACTAACTATATATAATAATTGTAGCAAACGCCCATAGCTATACGTACTAGCTATTTTAGTTGCCTTAGAGATTTATTCTAGTTGCCTTAGAGATTTATTCTAGTTAGCTAGGGGAATTAAATTAAAATAATTAAGAACTTATCTAATATATACTTCCTCTTTCCCTCTTTTACTTACGCCTGCGCTAAAACGCGAATATAATACTGTCTATCTCTATAGTGGCCGATAAAGTTTAGCAATATCGTACAGGTGGAAACCTTACAATATTTAATAAAGATCGCGACACTATAGAGACCAATTATAGACAGCTAAAGTTTTTGTAGTCAAGTATAGGCGTTTGCTATAATTGCTAGTAGCAGTCTATCGAAATTAAATGTGTACTAAATTTAAAACCTATGGAGGGGGGAAGCTGGTTATATAATATACTATATAGCTTTAGGCACGATTAGCTTTACCCCCCTTCTGGCGAAATGCAATTTGGCTTACATATTTAAGTTCGCTTAATTTCTATAGGTAATTATAGTAAATACCTCTATTTGCGATTAGCTTCCCTCTACAGCGTTATACGCTTTATTAATATCGTAAGGTTTCCACCTATACAATATTATTAAATTTTATTAACCTCTCTATAGAAATAGGCATAGTCAAAAGGGGGAAGAAAGAGGAAGCATACGTTAGGCAAGTTCTAAATTACTTTAATTTAACCCCCCTAGCTAACTAAAACAATTCCCTAAAGCAACCAGAATAATTCTTTAGGGTAACTAGAATAATTCTCCAGCCATAGGCATTCACTACGGTTACTATATATAGTTGATAGCAACTAGGCGAAATTATACGCGAGCGAAATTGGCTTTTGATAAAAGGGGGGGGGGGGTAAAGCTAGTCGTGCACAGAGCTATAGAAGCTAGTCGTATACAGAGCTATAGAAGCTAGTTATAAACAAAGCTATATACAATCTATATTAGTGTATAATACGCTAGGTGTCTTTGGTTTACTTTTAGCTTATTGCCCTTTTTAAGTTTAAACCTTCGCCTAATTAATCTAAGCGTTACTATATCTTTAGCTAGTATTAAGATTTGCTATATACTTCTCTAGTCCTCTATTTACTCCTCTAGATCTTTAAACGTTATAATTAATACTCCTTTAATATAACTTATTTGTCTTTCTAAGATTACTTAATCTAGTATAATCTCTTCATCTAACTATATATAGAAATCTTCCTATTTATTACTTTTACACTACTTATACTACTTTCAGTATAGCTTACTAAGTATATACAATCTATCTATAGAGAGTATCTTTTTATTACTATGTTATAATATCCTTTAGTATATTATTCTTTAAATCTAGTAGAGATTCCTAGATCCTCTTCTTATTTTAGTTTATTTAACTATTTAGCCTTTAATATGCCTATCCTTAGCCTATTAGTAATTTTTTATATAGGTGTTCTGCCCTTTAAGTTACCTAGCTTACTTAGCCCTTAATACTCCTTTTGTTCTTGCCATGCATTAACTTATTTTTCAAATATTGCCTAGTTTTCTCCTAAGCGTTTAGGCCGGCTCGTGTACGGTACTAGCTCGTGCATAGTTTTCCTTACTAAAACCTACCCAAATCTACCCAAATACACATTTTCCTATCACCTATAACTTGATGACCTTTAAATGGAATTTTATAAAATTAAAATATAGATTATTAAATGCAATTATTGTAATTTTATGTAAAAAGAATATAAAATATTTTAAAATATCTTGATTAAAAATAAGGTTTAAAAGATACCTTTTTGGTATAAAATAAAATAATTATAAAAATTATTAATAGGCGCATTATATAGCTATATTATGTATAAATATATTAGTATTTATTGCTTAACGTCTAATTTAGATCCCTGTTAGGCCCACGTAAACTACTCCGTATATTTATATAGGGAGAAAACTCTGTTTGAAAACACCCCGCAATCCGTCTCCCTACCTTTTAGGACTCGCCTATATGTCGCCTATAAGTTACCTGTGATGCTCTACTACCTTACTTTTTAACCTTTTTAGGAACCACTGCTGCCGTAACAAATCTATAGACGCGCTAGTATTATATATATTGCTCTACAACTATAGAGTTATTAGAGGGCGCCTATTACTCGCCCCTTTGCCTTCTATTGCTATTTCCTTTGTAATCCGGAACTGGTCTAGCATATTTTGGCCAATAAAGCACCAAGTAGCCGCCTTAAGGCCTTTTTATATTAAGAGTAGTGTATTATAGTTCTCTGTACTAGCTACTAAAAGTATTACTTCTTAGCCGGTGCGTAGGGGTATGTATAAATATATAACTATTATTTATATTTATATTTGCATAGCTTAAATATTGTATTTTTATATAAATTATATTAATATCTAATAAAATAAAATAAAATCTATATTTATATATTTATATATTTATATTATAAACAAAGTTTTAGTAGTATAATTTGAACCTAAAATATCTTTTACTATAACTATAACTAACTATTAAAAATATAATATAGCCTATTATTATATTTAATGTAATATAATTTTTTTTCTATATATAAAAACAAAGGTGTTTTAGTTTATGCCATAATGCATTCTATTTTTACATTTTTACATTATTATATGCTTAAGTTACTATATAATAAGCCATATTTAAATTTTGTATTAATAGCTATTATAGTCATTGAATTATAGGTATTTAAAAATGCTTATATTTTGGTATAATTTCGTACTATATGCGAGCCAGTTGTGTGCATAAGCTAATTAGTCTTTTATTATATTTTCATTATTATCAAATCATGGTTCGAGTATTTAATAAGCCATATTTAAATTTATATAAAATTCTATTGAAAGGTTATTAAGTTATAGGTAGTAGAAAAAGGTGTATTTGGGCAGATTTTGGTGAGGAAAAGCGTGCACAGACCTGCGGAGGATAGGCCGGATAGGCCTCTCGGATAATAGACCTATCAGCTGATGGTATCCGGAGACTATCCGGATAGTCTCCGGATAGTCTTGGCAAATCCCCTAATATGCCGTCGTGCAGAGCCTCCGTATACAGAGCTTCGTGCAGAGCTTCGTGTAAAGCCTCCGCAAAGCTTCGTGCAGAGCTTCGTGCAGAGCCTCCGTACGCAGAGCTTCGTGCAGAGCTTCGTGCAGAGCTTCGTGCAGAGCTTCGTGCAGAGCTTCGTGCATAGCCTTCGTACGCAGAGCCTCGTGCAGAGCCTCGTGCAGAGCTTTGTGCAGAGCTTCTGCAGAGCTTCGTGCAGAGTTTCGTGCAGAGCCTTAGCAAATACCTTTAGCTTTCCTACTAATTAGATATCTCCTTTCTACCTTTTTATTTATACTTCTCTCTAGTTCCATAATCCGATCCTTACTCTCTAGCGCTCCTGCTGCCGCCGCTATAGGCTAAGAATTTTTATTGTACGCTGAATATTAAGCCCCATAATCCCGCTACTTATAATTTCCATAGCACCCACTACGGAACCCTGGGAGACTCCGACACTTAGTAGAGGGGTAAGGGCCTACTAGACGACACGGAGTCGCCATATAAACCTCGCAGAACTAGCATTAACTAGCTCTCTGCATTGTATAAGTAATATAAGTTACTTATAGTTATATTTAGAGATCTACGGCTCTAAATTAGAATTGCATATATAAGGGCCTCCCCGTCCGTACTTGCTTTTCTAATACACCTCCCGCCTAAGCTTTTATATTAATTGCCAGTAAAGCTTCTACCCTCTTCTACTTATCCCAAGAGTAGTTAGTTATATGGATATCGTATAGAGAGGAGAATTTACTTATAGTATGGCAATATTACCGGAGATCTCTTATACGGTAGAATAAGAAATATACTGGATAATTATATTTTCCAATTCCCAATAAAGGACAATGTTAGTAGGATCTAAACTTATAATCTATTATATTTAAAGCTAGCGTCATACAATAGGAGGTAAAGGTTTAGTTTATAGTTAAAATTTTGCGGATATTTAGATATTATCCGGATATTATCCGATATCCGGGCTATCCTTGGATAGGATTATTATCCGCCCAACCGGATAGGATAATTTATCCTCCGCAGGTCTGAGTGCACGAGCCGTCCGCGTGTACGAGCCAGCCCGAACTTCTAGTTTATATCGGCGTAATAAATTCTTAAAATCCTTAAAATTCTTTAATTATAGTATTAACTTTTTAATCCATAGGCCAAGCGCTATACTCCCGTAATATACTAAATCTTATTCGTTTTTTAAAGTCTTAGTTCTCTAAAAATCTTTATTCTACTCTTACCATATCTTTTAGGTCTTAAGTCTTAAAGTAATCCTATTAATCCTCTAGATTTTTAGCTCTAATTTATCCTTGTAGATAACTAGCTTATATTTTTATCTATTTTTTAAAGTCTTAAATCTTATTTATCTCGTCCTAAGAATTTTAGACCTATAGCTTTTTGCCTTTATTAAGTAGTAAGCTAGCACTAGCAGTTGTTTGCTTACTTAGCCCTATTTAAGCACTCTTTTTTTCCGTCTTATAAAGTAATAAACATTATATCTAATAGAGTCTCTATCCTCTTTACTAAATCTTACTTTATAGCGGTCTTAGTCTTTACCTCTATTATTATATCCTTAAGGTCTACATACTTCTAATAAGCTGCCTTTATTACCTTATTATCGCTAAATATTTTACTCAGTTCAAATTTATCGTCTTTAATATCTAACTTACGTAATAGTTTATTAGTTCCCTTAAGTCCTTATAACTCTAGCTCTTATAGCAAATAGCTTACGCTATATTTAGCATTCTTATAAATTTAGTATGCGTTATTATAGCAAAACGCGAAGCGTTTAATTAAATATTCTATAGTCTTACGAAATATACTTATATCTGCACTACCGTTCTCTAATAACTTTATACCCTTTACTATATAGTTATTTTAACTACCTTTATAGTCTCTAAGGAAATAGTCCTATTTTCTATAATTGATATAAGCTCCTTTTTTAAACTATTTGTCCTATTATAGAGTCCGCCTAAACATCTTCTACTAGTAAGATTCCTAGTTCGGCCTCTACTCCTTAGTCCTATAATTACTTAATCCTTAACCTCTAGGTTTCTATAGCTTCTTATTTTACTTTTTAGATTCTTTAGTACCGCTTAAGTCTATTAGCTCTAGTCCGCTACACTATAGTTTTAATATTTGCTATAATACTTGGTTTATTTATCCCTTGCACCAATAGGGTTCTTAGAGGTATGGCCTATACGCACAAACACCAAAATATCTTAATATTCGGTGTTCCTGGCGGAACGCCAACCGCTAAAAATATATGTACCACAACTCCAAGAACCATATTATCGGTGCAAGGGATACTATTTTAACTATACTTCTACCTTTTTTTTCTACCTAGTAGAGTCTATTATCTACTTTAATCGCTTATTTAATTAGTGTTCTTATATCCTCTAGGTCTTCTATAGGCATTATTACATTTTATACTTTTAACTTTAGCCTTTATTAGTGTTATGCCATTAACGCCCTCTTATTCTATTTGGTTTACGTTATATAGGTCTAAAATAGCATTATATAATCTATTACTAATCCTTACTAAGTAGGTTCTCACAGCTTTTATTTTGCTATTACTTCTACTTCCAGATCTCTGTATATTTAGGTAAGTCTACTTATAAATTCTTTCTAGCTTAAGAACATATACCTTACTTTTCTATTGCCTATTAATAGGCTATTTACCTTATACTCCGTTAAGTAAGGTTTAAACTACTTAAGTGCCTATCCTACTAGGAATAATCCTGTATACGCCACTTAGTCCGCTATAATAGGTAGTTTTATACCTTTATATCTAATTTTAAGCTTTATTTGGGTTAGAAATCCCTTAAGCTTAATTTTTTCCCTACTAAGCCTCTTAATTAACAGTATCTTAACCTTTATTATCCCTATTTTAGCTATCTTTACTTTAAGTACTTGTCCGTTACCTATAAGCTGGTTAACTACTATCTATAAGCTAGTATTAGCTATACTAATGTCCTTACCTAGTCCTAAGGTTATCTCCCTTAACGGCGTTATAGTTGCTAGCTTTAGTGGTATATTATTCAACTTTATTAATATTGTAACTAGGTAGTAAATATATAATAAAGCCTTATAGTAGATACTACAGTGGACTTATTAATGAGCTAGGTGTATAAGTAAATAAAAAGTAAATAACATAAATATAACTGGTGGAGTGGTTGCTTAATAGATTAACTCTAATTATATTTTAAGATTTACTATAAAGAGAGAAATAGGGTAGAGACTGTGATCCTTTAAATATATATTATAACTTCTAAGAGATATACTAAGTACGTCGGTACGTCGCCCGTACTTACGTACTTACATACTCGCGTACTAAGTTCTGTCTTGTAACTTATTATATAACTTAGTTACCCCTTATCCTATAGTTTAATCGGTTCCAACGCCTTCTGCGCTAATACCACTAGTCTGTCTACGTCCTCTCTAAGTAGCCATACTACTACTAATATAAGGTCCGTAATAAGAAGTCTTAGTATCTAATCTATTATTTAGAAAGTAGCTCTAATTAATATAACCATTAAATAAGTAGGTGTAAGAGTACATATATTAGATCCTGCCGCGCTTACAACAAGTTCGCAAGCACTTACTGTCTTTTTAGCCGTATAGCGACGTAGTGGCAGAACACGTTACAGTAGGCTATAATAAATTTAATATATATTTTAACCGGTTTAAAACGGGTTTTAAATTAATTTATAAGTAGAAGTTATATATAAATACTTAGTATATAGAACCTTGGCATCTAATTTCTTAAATAGGGAAACTATTTTAGTAAAGTTATACTAGGAGATATATTAAAAAATATTATAAAAATATTAGGGATATCTTATATTACCTTTTTAAAGTATACTCTTAAATCTAATAGGTACAACTTTTATTTAAATAAAAGCTATTAATTATAAGATAGTAGTTATTACGGACCTTATATTAGCAGTAGTATGGCTACTAAGAAGGAATATAAATAAGCTAGTGGAGACAGTGTAGGAGGTGTTAGAACTAATTAAACTATAGGATAAGGGGTAAGCGAGCCATCTAGAAGATTACGTGTTATAACTTAGTATATAAGTATACGAGTATATAAGTACGTGCAATATACCAACTGTGACGGTGCTGGTGCACTGCCCCTTGCAGCTAGCTTGGCGTAATCTCTGGGGTCCGCCCGTAGCGTGCTTATATACCCTTTTTCCTTCTCCTTAGCTTAGTATTCTTGTATAGTAGCAATCTACAAGCTTTAGTTTAGAGGCATTTATATAAGCCCGTTATACCGACGTACTAACGTACTAATGTACCTAAGGGATTTAATAGAAGTTATGTTATATATTTAAAGGACTATCCCTTGCATGGATAGGGTCGTATAAAATGTGGACCGTGCACGCTGACTGCGAGATATTGTAGTCACGCAGGCGTAGCTAAGATACTGCTTGCAAAGTTTTGTATATGCGCACG
>Ga0307507_10001513_pt1 | contig 51925 bp, 23 predicted proteins | sample 7_EM_MG_FD_207223 | JGI IMG/M metagenome (GOLD analysis project Ga0307507, IMG submission 207223) | Populus trichocarpa ectomycorrhiza microbial communities from riparian zone in the Pacific Northwest, United States - 7_EM | ecosystem: Host-associated > Plants > Roots > Unclassified | place... | reverse complement strand
CCCCCCGCCAGGGAATGATGGAAGACGGCAGGGGACGGTAGGGGACGGCTGGGTACTGTAGAGGATAGCTGGAGATAGTGAGGGATGGCCGGGGACAGCACGAATGATGTCTCATGATGCTATATTGGTTGATTCGGAGATGCATGATTTCAACTTTAGCTAGTGCCGGAGGTCTAGGGGCTAGGACTATAGTACCCTACAAGTACAGTCCACCCTGTCCTAACGTTCCTCGGCGTGGTCGGTCCTATCACCCCAAGAAGACGGACTATGACCCGTAGTCGGCCCCGCCCTGCCCCGAAGGCCGATGGACCGGACGGCTGGGGACACTGCATGTCATACTGTAGGTATTTTTCATGATTTATTTAAAATAATAGTAGTTATATCATGCAATTTATAGATAAATTTTGTAATGTTTTATATTTTTATCCCCTCGTTCGTAGCGAAATTCTTGACGCTTCTGCAACCAACGGAGCACTCCAAATAATTTATTTAAAAATCAAAGAAAAATAATAAAAATATAGAATGAGAAATTGGGCAAGCTAGATATGGTAGAAGTCAAGGAAACAATTTTGTTTATGCAATTAGCATGGTGGTGGATTACGATACAGTAGTTACATTTCCACCCAGACTTTAGAAAATCACCACTCCAACTATTCCCCTCTGTCCTGTCTGTTTCCTCAAGCGACAGAGGGAGAAATCCTTCTGAGCTTTGAGCAGGACAGATAAGTACACTGCAAATTCTTGGCGCCTCTCTAGAAGCTCAGTGTTGACATGTTAGCAAGGTCGTTGTAGGTGTGATGACTGCTCTGGCCGTTTGGATTCTTGAGTTTAGATAGCAAATCTCTTCCTCTGGCTAAAATAAATTTCTAAGCAGTCCAGAGATGAAAGTCTTTATGAGAAACAGCATTCCCCTATATATTGGTGGGGGGTGTTTTGTTCGTTAGCAAAAAAGGACAAATTTGTCCCTTCTACGAACGATGGGATAGTTGTAAAAACGTTTGCAGTCAAGGAAAGAATTGATGCATAGAGATATCAAATATATCGTTGGGGTTAGGGTGACAATATCAAAAATATGTGATGTATAAAGTTACCAGGTTTGCACTCGGAATATTCTATCTTAATTATCCCTAAATTTACTCTTTCCCTCGAAATAGAGGTATTTCACAATGCAACAATTCAGGTGCAGCTTCTAAACGCTCTTGCATCGTACCAAGATCCCTTCTATAATTGCCCCTTTCTAACCAGCCATACCCTACGACGCAAACTTTAGCTCAAGCCAAACTTTGAGCTGGAATTGTCCTACCAGGGGGTGCCTAAAAGGCGCTAGCGACAGATGGGTTCGGGCAGGGGGATGCTTAGCGGTACCAGATTGTGCAACGGGAGGTCGGACGAAGGGACAGAACGGAGAGTGCGAGACTTGGCATGCCCACTTTGATGGATTAGATCTGGCACCGGGGCGGGCTTTAAAGGCCTCTGTACTGTGACACGGTAACCACAGCATCACTGCAATAGTGTTGAAGGCGGAGCTAATGACCGGGCCGGAGGCTTTTATGGAATGACGTGGGTAGTACCAGGAGCTGTAGGTAACTTGGTTGGGCGAAGCCCAATCATAGTTAGCATGCACCCACCATACGGAGGTACAGGGCATAAGTTTTGTAGGTTACACAGGGGTTGAGGGTGGCAGACTCCACTTGTGGAACCTACAAAACTTATGCCCTGTACCTCCGTACTTCTGTTGCAACTGTAGTCAGGTTTTGTTGGCTAGGGTTTGTATAATAGTGAAAGATGGCTAAAAAAAGAAAGCGAAATCCGCTAACATCAACTATCACTCACATTACCTCCACTTTCAGGACTTAGTTAGCATTTGCTCCTTTTTTTTTAAAAAAAAACAAGGGAAAGTTTACCATACAATTCCACGATGGACAACGTTGCTTCAGATCGTAGTCTGTTTTGTTTAGAGATCTTTTAGATATTTCTTAATTTCAAAACATATTTGCTGGAAGGGGGTAACTTTCTAGACATTTCCTTCCCCCATTCACGGCGTTCTATGATATTCTTTCTATTTAGAAGTTTAGCAGTAAGATTTTTTTGAGAAAGAGAAGAATGACAAGAAGGAAGGATATTTCATGTGAAAAGAAAAAATTCCAACGCTTACGGATTCCATTGGTGCTTGCAGTGCGGACTGCTCTAGGTATTTCCAAAAAATTGGGATACTGATCACCTGGCGTCAAAGACTTGTGGCCACTAACAAGAAGGGTTCCACAGTCTGGCAATCCACTCTATCCCTTTACGAGCACCTCCGGACTAATACAGAACTTTTTGGTACAGCTCACTCGACGGTTGCAGAAGCCTGCAAAGTTATCTGAATTCGCAAGGGGGTCAACGGTGATGGAGTAATCCTATTGTGGAATGTCAGGTTAGGGTATAGTGATGAGATGGTGGCTAGGTTTGATGTCCTGGGGGACTGGCTTCTGGTAATGTGCGATGGCCACCCACCGAAATTGGTTTACCACCACAAGCTGTAGTAGCTTCTATTCGTTTAGTCTCCCTTCTCTTTGCTTACATCGAGCAACAAGCACACTCTTGCTTTTGCTATCGCCTTCTTTCCACTTTTATCGTGGTTCCCCTCACCGCGTGATCTTCTGCCTGTGGCTTATCGATTCACCTCAGACTCTCCCTTGACAAGTCCCTCTCTCGATATAAAACACGCGCCCTTTCTCAATCACCAACGAGCTCTCCCTCACGACCTCTGCACGCACCCTTTCTGGAATTTTCATTTGTTCGTTGCGGAATCCACACAAATAAGGACATTTAAAATTTCGCGAAATCGCTTGCCCTGAAGTTGTTTGACAACTGTAATAGCTGCATATCCACTAAGGTCCTCTTGAAGCACATAAACCCAGTGGTTACCGCATTTACTCCGATAAGCTTCTCCAGTTCAATACTCTACACCGTGCATCCATCCCGGGATTGATCGCGTCGTAGCCCGTGGGGCAGAGGTGGAAGGGTGTGAGATCAACTAAAAAGACAGGATGGGGATTACACCTCTTGGGTGGGCCGCTATGAATGGGCACGAGGAAGTGGTAGAACTACTACTTGGCCGGGATGACATCGATCCCAACAAGGCAGGCGAGTCCGGCCAAACACCTCTCTTTCTAGCTGCCTGCAATGGGCACGAGGGAGTAGTGAAAATACTGCTCGGCGGGAACGGCATCGACCCCAATAAGCCAGATGATGACGGCGAAACACCACTCTTGGGAGCTACTTTGAATGGGCAAGAGGGCGTTGTGAGAATTCTACTCGGACGAGGCGACATCAACCCAGACAAAGCAGATTACGATAGCCAAACACCACTCTTTCTAGCTGCTTCCCAGGGGCGCGCGGGAATTGTGAGAATGCTACTTGGACGAGAGGACCTCGACCCCAACAAACCAGGTCAGGACGGCGAAACACCTCTTGGGTCGGGCGCTTGGAATGGGGACGAGGAAGTGGTGAAAATGTTATTGGGGCGGGACGACATCAACCCAAACACCTCGGATGCGAGCGGCTATACACCACTCTGGGGGGCTGCTTGTAGTGGTTATGAGGGAATAGTGAAGATACTACTCGGACGGGACGACATCGACCCCGACAGGCCAAATGATTGTGGCCAAACACCACTGGGTTCTGCTTGTGAATCTGGGCACGAGAGAGTGGTTAAAATGCTGCTCGGAAGGTACGATGTCAACCCCGACAAGCCAGATAACTTCGGTCAAACACCACTCTCATGTGCAGCTAAAAATGGCTACGAGGGAGTCGTGAAAATACTACTCGAAGAGCCTGAGGTCGACCCCGACAAGGCAAATGAGTATGGGCAAACACCACTCTGGTCGTCTGCTGGGCGTGGACGCGAGGCCGTAGTGAAAATGCTGCTCGGACGGGACGATGTCAACCCCGACCAGCCAGATAGCTTCGGCCAAACACCACTCTCGTGTGCTGCTGGAAATGGCCGCGAAAGGGTGGTAGAAATGCTACTTGGACGGGACGACGTTGACCCTAGCAAGCCAGATAACGACGATCGAACACCATTCTGGTGGGCTGCTTGGGATGGGAAAGCGGGAGTGGTGCAAATGCTACTTGGGCTGGGCGACGTCAACCCCGAGACACCAGATAAGGACAAAAGAACGCCTCTCTGGTTGGCCGCCGCGAACGGGCATGAGGGAGTGGTGGAAATTTTACTTGGGCGGGACGATGTCGATCCCAACACACCAGATAAAGACGAAAGAATTCCTCTCTGGTTAGCAGCTGCGAACGGGTATGACGGAGTGGTAAAAATGCTACTCGGAAGAAGCGATGTCCACCCTGACACAGCAGATATGGACTGCCAGACTCCACTTCACCAAGCTGCTTTGAATGGACACGAGGACGTGGTAAGATTACTACTCGGACGAGACGACGTCAACCCGGATAAGGTAGATAATGAAGGCCAAACACCACTCTCCTGTGCTGCTAGAAATGGCCACACGAGAGTGGTAGCCCTACTACAACCTCGAACAGCTGCTATCCACAGCATGTACTAATCCCAAAGATACCTCACCCTCACTATCGCCTTCAAACACTGTACTCGGAACTTGTACGCCATTTCTCGCAAGGACATGAACAGTTCCATAAACGCCTTTGCTGTTACCACGACCTCTCCCTTCTCACCCCGGCCCCATTTTCTCTTGCTCCTTAAAACACTGCCTTATAATAATTACCCTTTTACTATTCATTCTAGAGTGTACCCGAGGCAATAACCAAACTTGGTTATTTTTTTTCTTGGTGGAACGAAATTATACGTAATGGGAATGCACATGTCCATCACGTACCCGCCCCGTCCTCGATCTGGACTTTTCTGATGGAGTCAAGTCAGCATTTGGGAGACCCTGTTTAAAGTATAGAGTCTTGATTTAGCGGAGCGCTATTTCTACTGTAATGAGATATGTCAGCGTGGGTTCAAATTTCCATTATTTCTGCATTAATCTTTGTTTTCTGTATGCAAATCCTCTTTTCGCATTTATCATTCCTTTATGTTTTCTAAAATCCTTATCTTCCCCCTATCACCCACCTTTGGGGTGTAATTGTGTGTTGTTTAGATATAGGGAGAAAAATATAAGGGCCTATGCGGCAAAAATGAGATTGTTCTATTGGGAGACCGTTTGTGCTGTGAAAAGGGCCTTCTCTCGGCTTTAAAACGGAAGCAGAAGGGCGATTTGTATGAGGGAATGGAACCGTACCGTTGTATCCAAAAAGGCCCTAAGCTTCAAGTAATACTAGCGCCCATGAAAAATGACATAGAAAGAAGTGGCTAACTAGGGTATGATGGTGATTGGGTTTGTACCTTCAACAGTGCTAAAAGTGGAGCCCATGGTCCAACCGGAGGCTTTTGTGGAAAGATGTTGGGCAGCACAATGGGGTACAAGTACTGGTGGGGTGCTATGGGTGAAAGGTGTCACCTATATGGCAGTTTCTTTTAAAGCTGACTACAGGAGATTTACTTGTGCGGCATTGTGAATCATCCTGTTCGACAGAGTATTCGACAACCTCTTGAACTTTAGACTGCTATTGAGGTTACCAGTCGACTGGTATTTTCACGAACCTACCCCTGAGTCATTAGAAGTATGGCGTATATTATGACACCGAAAAGTGTTATTTAAATGCGTACTCTTAGCGTTACAACTAAGGCACCTGGTGTGGGCTCACTAATACAAGTATAATTCCAGCCTTTCCAACAACAGAAAAAAAGGATATTTGATGCTCTCATTAGGTGGGAAATTTCCTGTGCCATTTTGGTTTTAATTTACTCTTGGGGATTGGTGTCGTGAGGGTAGGAAATGCTTTTGTAGATTGTAGTAGTTGGGGAAGTAGTATAGTATGATATAGTGCTTTAGTTGTGAGAAGGGGTGTTTGCGATTATTGGATGCCCCTCCTTGGACTTGAGGACTGGTTACTTGAGAGCCACCCCCTGGGCAACCGTCTCTATCAACTCGAGTACTGTAGGTAGTGCTTGCACAAGTACGGTATGAAAAGTATTCTGCACTGAACAAGTCGGATAAAGAGACTAAAGGAGAAAGCTAGACTAGGGATCTCGCCAGTGGGGCAGGCCACGAAACCTACTGAACTCCACCAATCCTAGCCACCGCATCGCGTAAATAGGACGTTGCTCTCTTGTTGCAAAGGGCCAATTATGATAAGGAGGCTTCCATTGTCTGACTAATCCACTTTACCTTTCATAGCGCTTTGGGCCCATCTGGAGCTTTCTGATACAGCTCACTCGAAGATTGCAGTAACCTGCTGAGGTTATCTGAATTCGCAGCAGGTTAAGCCTTAAGGGTCTCTGGACTAGTCCCTCTCCCGATCTCCAAAGCCAGCCCGGCTAGCTCCTACTAAAGCCTAGGCTGGCCCAGGCCGACCCAAAGCCAGGCCGGACTAGCTGCTTGCGAACACTAGTTTACTATGCTAATATTATTATCTAAAAATAACTGATGCATACCAGAATTGAACCTAGAATCCTCTAATGTAACCACGCCTACAATTTACCCATTACCCTCAAAAATAGGGGCATCTTCACGATGCAATGGGGCAGGTCGCGCTTCCAAACCCCTGATTCATACCAACATCCCTTCCATAACTGCATCTTTCCTATTAGCCGTACCCGACGACGCAAACATTAGCTCAAGCTAGGCTTCAAGCTGGGATTTTCCTCTTCGGGGAGTGTCCAAAAAATGCAAATGGCTGATGGGCGGGACTGGGGGATGCTTACTGGTAACGTATACTGTAAGGTATACTGGGTTTAGAAAAGAGAGGTGTAAGGCTTAGTATGCCCACCTAGATAGATCGGGTACTTGGAGCCAGCTTTAAAGCCCTCTGAACTGGGACACGCTCTAACAATTGGGATACTATCACAGAACATCAAACCTACAGTATCACTTCAATAGTATCGAAAGTAGAGTGAATGATCGGACCGCAGGCTTTTATGGAATGAGGTGGAGTGGCACAAGGTAGTGCAAGTAATTTCGTTGGGCGAAGCCCAATCACAGTTTGCCTCGGCCCGTTACACTTCTGTTGCTACGGCGGTCAGGTTTTGTGCGCTAGGGCAACTATGGTACTTAGTGGAAGATGGCAATAATAAAAACTTACCATGCGATTCCATGTTACATATGATCGCTTGAGATGTGGTCTGTTTTGTCTATAGTTATTTTAGATATTTCTTCATTTTCAAAACATATTTGCCGGAAGAAAGTGTGACTTTCTACACATTTCCTGCACCCGCTCACGTGGCTCCGTGGTGTTCCTGGTACGATACTTAGGGGTTTAGTAATATCGCCTGAAAATTAAAAGAAGGAGAACAAGGCTCGAGAGTACATGTGAAAAGGAAAATTTACAACGTTTATGCATTGCGCTTACACCCACCTGTGCGTATTGTTGTAAATATGTCAAACAAATTAGGACATTGCTAGCCTATTTCCAAAGACTTGCGGTAGTGGGCAAGGAGGGTTCCACAGTCTGGCAATCCACTTTATGGCTTTAAAAGCACTCCCGGACTCATCCTGCTCTTTTCTGTACGACTCAATCAACAATCGTTGAAGCCTACTTAAATCATCTCAATTTGCAGCAGGTTAACGGTGATAGAGCAATCTTATATGGTATGTCAGGTTAGGGTATAATGATGAGATAGTGGCCAGGTTTGGTACCCTGGGGGGACTGGCTTATAGTGATGTGTGATGGCGGCCCACCGAAATTGGTTGACCACCACAAGCTGAAATAGATTTTATTCATTTATCACACATCGAACAACAAACGCACTATTTCTTTTCTTATCGCTTATTTCCTCTTTTATCGCGGCTTCCCACATCCCATAACCTTTCTGCCTCTCCTTTCTCGACCAGTCCCTCTCTCAATCTAAAACGCGCACCCATTCTCAATCCAACGCGCCCTCACTCCCGACCTCCAACACACACCCTTTCTCAAATTTTCTTCTATATACTACGGGATCCGCAAAAATAAGAGCATTTCAGATTCCGCGTAATTGGTTGCCCCCTGAAGTTGTTTGATAACTACAATAGTGGCATATACGCTTGGCCCCTTTTGACAGCACACGAGCCGAGTGTTTACCGCATTTACTCCGATAAGCCCTCCTGTTCAATGCTCTACGCCGTGCATCCATCCCACCATTGATCGGATTGTACCTTGTTGAGTAGAAGTGGAAGGTGGTGATATCAACCAAAAAAGACAGAATGGGAAATACACCTCTTGGGTGGGCTGCTAAGAGCGGGCACCAGGAAGTGGTGGAAATCCTACTCGGACGGGACGACATTGACCCTAACAAACCACGTGAGGATGGCCAGACACCACTGATGCTGGCTGCTTGCGGTGGGCACGAAGGGGTTGTAAAAATGCTTCTTGCGCGAGACGATGTCAACCCCAACATATCAGATCAGTATGGCGAAACACCACTATTCGTAGCTGCTTACAATGGGCATGAGGGAGTGGTGAAGATACTGCTCGGCCGGAACGACGTCAATCCTGACGAGTCGGATGATGAAGGCGTAACACCACTGAGTGGAGCTACTTGGAATGGGCATGAGGGGGTTGTGAAAATTCTACTCGGGCGAGAGGGCATCAACCCCAACAAATCAGATGTGGACGGCCAAACGCCACTATCTATAGCCGCTCACAATGGTCACGAGGGAATGGTAAAACTACTGCTCGGCCGGAACGGCATCGATCCCAACCAGTCACATAATAATGGCCAAACGCCACTGCTAGGAGCTACTTTGAATAAGCATGAGGGGGTTGTGAAAATTCTACTCGGACGAGAGGACATCAACCCCAACAAATCAGATGTGGACGGCCAAACACCACTATCTGTAGCCGCTCGCAATGGTCATGAGGGAATGGTGAAAACATTGCTCGGCCGGAACGGCATCGATCCCAACCAGTCAGATAATAATGGTCAAACACCACTACTCGGAGCTATTTTGAATAAGTACGAGGCGGCCGTGGAAATTCTACTCAGACGAGATGACATTGACCCCAACAAATGCGCTGACGATGGCGACTCACCCCTCTCTGTAGCTGCTTCAAATAGGCGCCTGGGAATCGTGAGAATGCTACTTGGACGAGATGACCTTGACCCCAACAAATCAGGTAGGGATGGCAAAACACCTCTCTGGTGGGGGGCCTGGAATAGGGACGAGGAAGTGGTAAAAATGCTACTTGAACGGGACGACGTTGACCCCAACAAATCAGATAGGAGCGGCGAAACACCACTCTGCTGTGCTGCTGGATATGGGTATGAGAGAGTTGTGAAAATGCTACTCGGACGGGATGACGTCGACCCCAACGCACCAGGTGACGATGGTCAAACGCCACTCTGTTGTGCTGTTGGATATGGTCACAAGGGGGTGGTGGAAATGCTACTTGGACGGGACGACATTGACCCTAGCAAATCCGATGGGGACGGCGAAACACCACTCTGCTGTGCTGCTAGATATGGGCGCGAGGAAGCAGTGAGAATGCTACTCGGACGGGATGACGTCGACACCAACACACCAGATAACCACGGTCGAACACCACTCTGCTGTGCTGCTGAAAATGGGCACGAAGGGGTGGTGGTAATACTACTCGCGCGGGACGACGTCAACCCCGACAAGCCAGATAATCAGGGCCAAACTGCACTCTCGTGTGCCGCTAGAAATGGCCACACGAGAGTGATGGCGCTACTAGAACCTCCAACAGCTGCACTCCACCGCACGGACTAAGCCCGAAGGGATATCGCCTCGTTACCCCCTTCGAATACCCTACTAACAATCTATACCCCGTTTTTGCAAGGACCAGAACACTTCCATAAACGCGTTTGTCGCTACCACTGCCTCTCCCCTATCACCCCTACTCTATCTTCTCTTGCGTCTTAGGACACTACCTTGCGGTAATTGCTATCTTACTTCCCCCCTGAAGTATGCTGGCCACATAATCCTAGCTTGATTCTTGTCTTTTGTCTTTTCCTTCCTCCTTGGTGGAAGGAGGTCATACGCAATGGGAATGCACATACAAATACCCACCCAGCCATCTATTCAGACTCTTCTTATGGAGTCAAGTCTGCATTTGTGATCTTCTATTGAAAAACTAGAGTCTAGAGTTTATGGAGAGCTATTTCTACCTCATTGGAAAAGGTCAGCGTGGTTTGGAATCTCAATCTTGTTATTACCTTCATTGTTGTTCCCTTGATGTAAAGCTTGTTTTTCGCATTGATTGCTCTTTTATCTTTTCCAAAAAAATCCTCTCTTTTCCCTTTCCTTTTTCCCTTTCCTTTTTCCCTAGAGTGCTGATGTGAGGGCTGTTTAAAAATAGAGGAAAAAGACTGTGAGTGCAAGTACTTCTGACACTGGTGGAAACGGACGTAGAAGTTAACTTGTAGACATGGTTTAACGAAGATCATGTCTATTTGCCACGGCCACCTAGATGAGATTAAAGGTCAAGCCAGAAAGCTATCAATGAATTTTTGGTCTTGAAATCGGGGAAAATTAATGCATTAGGGATTCCTGTAACTGAGAAATTGACTATTTCTATAAGTACTGTATAAAATCGTGAAACTCGCTATGTGACTGGGCACTTCGTCCACTGTCCTAAACATAGATCACCAGTAAGGCTTTCCATTCGGAGAGTAGTGCGCAACCTACGCTTGTCTACTTTCTCCAATCCGCCCACACTCGCCTTGGTCTCCTTAATGCGCTACGAAAACTACTAAACGCAGCTTAATAGCTATTGTCGTAACCCCTACATCGCTTAGTTGTAAGGGCCTCTCTTACGTATACTAAAGTGGGGGAATGGAGGGTAGTGTGGAAGGATTTGCTTGGAACTTGCACATTCTGTAGGAAGGATAGGAGGAGTATCTTCCACAACTTCACTCGAATTCGTCTAGGACTAGACTAACGGTAAAGACGGGTGTACCGGTATCAGTAAAACACAAATAGCTCTTCCTGACCCTTCCATGGATCACCGCACCTATCTCTCTATCTTCCTCTATGCCCACATCCTTCCTCACACACCTGTGATAACTTGGAAAGACATTTTGGTAAAACCTTTTCTGTAAACCACTAAAACACAAGAACAATCCATTACACCCCCGAACAATTTGGAACGCCTCGGTAAACCTCCAGAATCAACCACAACCTCTCACATAATACTCGATATACCTCCCGTGAGAACTGGAATATTGGAGCTGAGCGCTCCGATACCAGGCCCGCCTCTGCCAGGAAATTCTTGCACTTCATTATCTTAATCTTGGGGCTGAGACGGGGAGTTTTCGCAGTTGTTTCTCCTCAATCCAAGAAACGGGATTTTTCGACGTTTTAATGCGAGATTCAATTATTAGAATAATTCAGTACCTGTAAATAGTATCCAGGGGAATGGCAAGTTTTTCTAGTGTATCAGGTACACTCCCTGAAGCTGACACGAGAAATCGAAGGGGCTGCCGTGCTGCTCAATATCTTATAGGGAGTTGGGATAGCCGATCCTCCTCGTGTCTCTTTTTTCTACTACACTTTGTATTTTATTTCATGGCATTCTGCTTACCCTCGAATCAGGTATCACAAACCCGTGTGGTATTCTGAGCTAAGTAAAAACACTTTCCCCTGATAGCATGACAATCTCTGTAGTAAAACGGTGTAGTATTAGAAGGATTGAGGGAGCATAGATATCAGCGAGCATACATAATATAGAGGAGCGCAGGATTAACGTGATTCCCGGGGATGTGGCTCAGGACCGGGATGTGGCTCACAATGGCAACCACAGGAAAACCAAATGCATATTTTAGTATCTACATAAATAGTTGTGATATCTTATTGAAAATTTGTTCCGAAGTACTTTTAAATATAGAAAATCCAAATATGGAGTCCATATTAAATAATACAAATTAGTGGGCTTATATGGTGACTTTACAAAAATTTCCGTTAAATATTCTTCTGGTTAGAAAAGTAGATTAGCAAAACTACAAAGAAGTCCAAATATGCTAGTTTGAGTAAAGCATCAGATCCTATACCTCTTATATTTGATATGTTAACTGATTTGGCATTTATTTATAGCTATTTTTGGAAGCATTTTCAGCATATGAAAAACCAGACTGAAATATTCAATTTTCAAACTTGTTCTGATGATAACTACTTATGGGATATATGTAATATTCCAATAATTTGTATTATGTTTTTTTTAAGTGATTTAATAATCTATATAAAGTTTCCAGTCAGTTGGGGATGTCTTACAAATTTTATTCTCTAGTTATTGTAGACAAATTTAAGGAGAAATTGTAGTCACAGGCCACAACTGTGTAGGCTATGGAGGCTTGAATGGTCCAAAAGCAGTGTTTTATGCTCTACTCATATAGCTAAAGTTATTTGAATAACCTTTAGCCAGTTTGGGCATTTGGGTATAGTTATTTCAAACCTCAACTTAAAATACCCCAAATATTAACCTTTATTTCCAGCTCTTTTGTATGTAGCTTTTTTCCTGTATATTCATTATTATTACATGACAATAGGCCTATGAATTACAGTAGGGACATATTATACTAGGAATATAAGACCCAATAAACCAATCTATTATGCTATTAAAGTCTTCTTATATATATTTCGATTTTTACACAATATCTTAAAAGAGTAGTCTTGTAACTCTAGTTTATAAACAACAATTCTTAAAACCACTATACCAGGAAAAGAAAATTTATTAAAAAAGTGAAAACTAGATAATCAGATTCTCCATATTCAAAAGTGCTTACTAACAAAATTTCAATATGATATCACTACTATTTATTTAGATAGTCAAATATGCATTTGGTTTTCCAGTGGTTGCCATGGTGAGCCACATCCCAGTCCTGAGCCACATCCCCGGGAATCACGTTATAGCGCAGATGTGGGTGAGCATAATAGAGCAAGAGCGGATGTAGAGGGTTATACATGTAGAAGTTTTCTCTTATCATACCAAAATTTAGTATCATAGCCATAAACTTCATAACTGAATCCACTGTAGGTTAACAGCGGCGGGGCAATCCTATGGCGGTATGTCAGGTTAGGGTATACCGATGGGATGGTGGCCAGGTTCGGTGCCCGGAGGGGACTAGCCTCGGGTGGTGTGTGATCGGTAGACCGTCAAGAGGTGTATTTATTCCTGTTTAGCCTCCTTTCTCTCTCCTTATATCGAATTACGAACCACTTCTCTTTTCCTATCGCCTTCTTCCTCTTCTGCTGCGGTTTCCCCCACAGCGTAACTCTCTGCCTGTGCCTTATCGATTCACCTCCTGCAATCTTAAACACACACTATTTTTCGATCTCCAACGCGCCCTCCCGGCCTTCAACACTCCAGCACACACCCTCTCAAACCTTCTTCTCTATATCGTGGAATCTACACAAAGAGGTAAATTTAAGATTCAACGGAATTGCCTGTGCTAAAGTTGCTTGATCACTACAGTAACCGGGTATCGACTAAAATCTTTAAAGCACAGAAACCGAGCGTTTACCGAATTTATCTAGAAAGCCCCCGCACTAACGTAGTCTGCACCGTGAGATTAATCAGGTTGTAACCTATTTAATTGAGGTAGAGAGTAGTGATATCGGTTGAAAGACAGAATCGGTAACACACCTCTTGCATGGGCTGCTAGGAATGGGCACGAGGAAGTGGTGAAAATGCTTAGCCGGGATGACATGGACCCCAACAAGGCAGGTGAGGGCCGCCAGACACCACTCTGGTTAGCTGCCTGCTATGGGCACGAGAGAGTGGTGAAAATACTACTCGGCCGAGGCGACATCGACCCCTGACAAGCCAAATAATGACGGCCGAACACCACTCTTGGGAGCTACTTGCAATGGGCATGAGGGAGTGATCAAAATGCTACTCGGACGAGACGTCAACCTCGACGAATCAGATGACCACGGCCGAACGCCGCTCTATTTTGCTGCAAGATATGGCCACGAGGGGGTAGTGGCAATGCTAGTTGAACTGGACGAAATTGACCCCAACGCACCAGATGACAACGGTCGCAGGTTTGGCACGGCCAGTTTGATGTGAATCGGGCACTCGAGCCGACCTTGAAGCCCTCTAAACAACACGCCCCATTACTAAAGATGGGGTCACAGCACCTTAGTAGACACAGTATCGCTTCAATAGTGTTGAAAGTGGTGTCAATGATCGGACAGGGGGCTTTTATGGAATGGCCTGGGATAAGGAGGTGTAAGTAAGTTTATTGGGTGAAGTCTAATCATATACCGTAAATTCTCTTGCAATTGGCCATCGGAGGATTCCAAGAGACCGAGTCATTAGCCCAAGATAGGTTTAGTTTGGAAGATCAAACAAGGCCAAAGCACTCAGGCTATACCATGTTAGGAATGTACTAATCCATCTCAAGAAACTTTGTCTCTGAATCCAGAGATTTGCGACCTAACCGAGATGGCGAATTGCCAAAGTATTACTCTACCACCTCTTCCCGAGATGGCCAATTTCAAAAGAATTTACGGTACTGTAGTTTGCCTATCCCTTTGCACCTCTGTTAGTCAGGTTTGGGGGTAAGTTAGTGATACAATAATAGTAGAGGAAAAACTGAAATCTGCTGACACCGACTCTCACATTACCTCACCGTTTAGTTAGTATTTATTTTTTGTTTTTTTAAAAAATCAAAAGTGAGAAAAGTTTTCATGCAGTTCCACGATATAGATGATCGCTTCCTCCTCGCTCTATTTTTTCATACACTTTTTCGAGATTTCTTAAATTTTTAAAAGACTTGCCGGAAGAGTGACTGTCCACACACTCCTTTCCCCTATTTATGTTCGACAGTGTCCCTTCTATTTAGGGGTTTATTAGTTTTGAGAAAATAAAACAAAAGCAAGTCCGATAGAGGTTTTATAATTATAATATTATTATGAAAAGAAAATTTTCCAACGCTTACCTATTGCACCAGTGTGGATATTTCCAACAAATAAGGAGATCGCTCGCCTGCCAAAGACTTGTGGCAAGGAGGGTACCACGGTCTAGTAATCCATTTTATCCCTTTAAGAGCACCTCCGGACCCATCTTAAGCTTTTCCGTGCAACTAGCTCAACAATCTCAGAAGCCTCCTTGGGTTATCTGGACTCCCAAGGTGTTATCGTAATTGTAATGCCATTATCTCATTGTGGTATGTCAAGTTAGGGTATAAGGATGAGATCGTAGCCAGGTTTAGTACCCTGGGGGGACTGGCTTCTAGCGATGTGTGATAGCCGACCCACTGAAATTGGTTGACCACCACGGGCTGTATTAAATTCTTTTCGTTTAGTTTCCCTTCTCTGTACTTCGAACAACAAACGCGCTCTTTCTTTTCTTATCACCTGATTTCCTCTTTTACCGCGGTTTCCCTCAGTGCATAACCTTCTGCCTTTCACTACTCGATTCACCTAAAATTCACCCTCGGCCGGTCCCTCTCTCGGTCTGGGGCGCGTGCCCATTCTCAATCTCCAAAGCGCCCTCACTCCTGACTTCTAGCGAACAGAGTTTCTCAAATTCCCTTCTATACACGACTGGATCCACACAAATAAGGACATTTCAGATTCCGCATACTTGCTTACCACCCCCTGTAGCTTTTTGACGACTGCAATAGCCGGATATCCACTAAAGCCCTCTTGAAGGCACATAAGCCCAGTGGTTGCCGAATTTACTCCGCTAAGCTTCTCCAGTTGAATACTCTACACCGTGCATCCCGCGATTGATCGGATTGTAGCTTGTTCAGCAGAGGTGGAAGGTTGGGATATCAATCAGAAATACAGCATGAGTAATACGCCTCTTGGGTGGGCTGCTGAGAGTGGGCACGAGGAAGTGGTGAAGCTACTACTTGGGCGGGATGACATCGACCCCAACAAGCCAGATGAAGAAGGCCAAACACCATTAATGTTAGCTGCTTGGAATGGACATGAGGGGGTGGTGCAAATACTACTCGAGCGGGACGATATCGACCCCAACCAGCCAAATGAAGAAGGCCAAACACCATTGATGCTAGCTGCTTGGAATGGGCATGAGGGGGTGGTGCAAATGCTACTCGGCCGGGACGACATCCACCCCAATAAACGAGATGATGATGGTTCAACACCACTTTTGCTAGCTGTCAGCCATGGACACGAGGAAGTGGTGAAGCTACTACTCGGCCGGGATGACATCGACCCCAACAAGCCTGATGAGAAAGGCCGAACATCATTAATGCTGGCTGCTTGGAATGGGATTTCGGGGGTGGTGAAAATACTACTCGGCCGGGACGACATTGACACCGACACACCAGATGAGGACGGTCAAACGCCACTCTATATTGCTGCTAGAAATGGCCACGACGGGGTGGTGGAAATCTTACTTGCACGGGACGCCATTGACCCCGACACACCAGATGACTACGGCCAAACCCCCCTCCATTGTGCTGCTATAAATGGCCACTCGGGGGTGGTGGAAATGCTGCTTGGACGGGACGACGTTGATCTCAACACACCCGATTACCATGGTCGAACGCCACTCTATTTTGCTGCTGGATATGGCCACGAAGAAGTGGTGAAAATACTACTTGGACGGGACTACGTTGACCCCAACAGACCCAATAAACCCGGTCAAACGCCCCTTTATTGGGCTGCTGGAAATGGCCACGAGGGGGTGGTGGAAATGCTACTTGGACGGGACGACATTGAACCGGACACACCAGATAACCACGGCCAAACACCACTCTGCTGTGCTGCTAGATATGGGAACGAGGGAGCTGTAAATATGCTACTCGGACGGAACGACGTCGACCCCAACAAGCCAGATAATCAGGGTCAAACAGCACTCTTGCTAGCTATTGAAGCTGGGCATGAGGGAGTGGCACAAATACTACTTGGAAGAGACGACATTGACCCTAACAAGGCAGATGAGATAGGCCAAACAGCACTCTTGCTAGCTGCCGGCTATGGGAACAAGGAACTGGTAAAAATGCTACTCCAACGAGACGATATCAATCCTGACATATCAGATATGAACGGCCAAACTCCACTATACCGGGCTTCTTTAAACGGACACGAGGACGTGGTGAGAATGTTACTTAGATGGGACGAAGTCAACCCCGACAACCCAAATAGGTGCCTCCAAAAGCACTCTCGCTTGCGTTTAGAAATGGAGACACGCACGTGAGAGCTCTACTACAGCCTCCAACAGCTGCTACTCACAGCACAGACTAAGCCCGAACTGACATCGCCCTCGTTGTGGCCTTCGAATACCGTACTATCAATTTATACGCTATTATCGCAAGAACCAGAATAGCGCCATAAACACGTTTAACGCTATCACTACATCTCTCTTCTAACCCCCGTCCTATCTTCTACATCTCAAATCGCTACCTTGTCGTAATTGTCATCTTACCTTCTCTTCCGCAGTATGCGACCCAACATCATTCTTGTTTTTCTTTCCCTAGATGGAAGAAAACCATGCCCAATAGTAATTCACATATCTATCACATACCCCCCAGTCGTCTATCCCTATTTTTCTTCCGAAGCCAAGCCAGAGTTCATGAACTTCCATTTAAGACATAGAGTCTAGCATTGGCCGAGCGCTATTTTTATTTGGTTGGAATAAGTCAGCGTGGGTTCGAGTTTCCATCATTCTTGCATTTATTGTTTTCTCGATATAGATCCTCTTTCCTCATTTGTCGTCCACTTTTCCTTTTATAAAATCCTGCTTTTCCTTTAACACGTAAATGAGTGTTTTCTAGATATTGAAAAAGGAACATACACTGCAAGTATATCTGACACTAGTGAAAAGTCGCGTAGAGGTTAGCGGATAATTAAGGAATGATGCCGATTGATTTTGTACCTGAGTCTGATAGGAGTGATTTGAGGGACCGTAGTAACGCACAACATCAACTTACAAACGGCTCCTTCCTACAAATATTTTTTTATTCTTGGTTACTTATCAGGACCCCATGTGGTGTTCCAAGTAGGGCCGACGGACTTCGCCTTTGGTAGCAAGATAATCCTAGTGGCAAAAGATTATAGTATTAGAAACGTTGAGGGAGTGGATATATCGGAGAACCCACATATAGGGGAGGGCCGTGGCCTAGATGATAGCGAGCACCCTACTGGAATTGGATATGGGCGGATGTTCAGGGTTACTAGTAGACATGTAGTAGTTTTGAGATATGTATTAGCTATTACCTAGCAGCCTCCAATAGGAAACGCATACCTCTCCCACAGTCTACCGTGCAAGGCGTTTAGAAGATAGTCCTAGGCTGTTGTATTGCGAAATGCCTCTATTTGCAAAGGTAAGGGGTAGATCATCGGGGTGACCCTGATAGAAGATCCTGGTTTCAATTCAGGTCTACAGTATGTATTTTTCAAGCTTTGCCTTAAATAATAGTCATTTCATCATACAATTTACGGTGAATTTTACAATATATTTTAGTTTTATATGTATCATAGCTGGAGAAGTGTTTGTGGTCAGGGCAAGAATTGGTGGAGTTTAAAATTTAATGATAATAATAATATTATTATCAAAAAAATATCTGATGCATACCAGAATTGAAACTGGGATCTTCTATCATAATCATACCTATGATTTACCTATTACTCTCGAAAATTAGAGTATTTCACAATGCAACAGCTCAAGCTCAGCTTCAAAAAGCTCTCACCTAACGCCAAGATCCATTTCATGACTGCATATTTCCTACCAACCGTAACTTACCTACTACGCAAACATTAGCATAAGCTAAGCTCTGAGCTGGGATTCTCCACTTTGGGGGGGTGTGTCTAAAATACACGAATGACCTATTGGTTAAAACAGGGATGCTTACCAGTACCATATTGTGCATCGGGGGCCCAATGAAGGGAGATTGTGAGACTTATTATGCCCACTTTGATGGACTCAGATCAGACACTCGGCGCGAGCTGTAATGCGCTCTGAACTACGACACGCCGTAAAAATTGAGATATACTCACAGAACTTTAGAATGACAGTATCACTTCCGCAGTTCTGAAAGTGGAGCCAATGATCAGGCTGGAGGCTTTTAAGGGATGACATGGGTAGCACAAGCTGCAAGCATTTTTGGTGGGCAAAGCCCAATCATAGTTTGCCTCCGCCCACCATACCGGTACTACTGTTGCAGTTAGAATTGGTGGACTAGGGTTATTAAAATGGTGGAAGATGGAAAACAAAAAAAAAGGTAAAATCCGCTGACGCCAACTATCACATTACTCAGGTGTTAAGATTTAGTTAGCGTTTGCTTAATGTGTCCCTTTTTTAAAATAAATTTTTTTTAGGATGCAATTCTGCATTATAATATAAGGTTGTTTCTGATTGTGAAATATTTTGTTAATAGAACTTTTAGATATTTGCTTATTTTTAAAACATATTTGCTGGAAGAAAGTGTGACTTTCTTCACATTTCTTTCCCCCATTCACGGGGCTGGTCCTCCTTGTACTCGAGTACTGTACCTAGGGGTTCGGTAGCAAGATCGCCTAGAAAAAGAAAAGAAACACAGCAAACCTCTAGATTTTACGCGAAAAGAGAAAATTTCAAACGCTCACAAATTCTGGTTGATGATATTTCCAATAAATCGGGACATCGCTCGCTTGTTGCCAGAGACTTGTGGTCGTGGGCAAGGAGGGTTCCACAGTCTCTTTATCCCTCCACGAGCACCCTTGGACCCATCTTGAGCTTTTTGGTACAACTAATTCAACAATCGCAAAAGCCTGCTTAAATTGTCTGAATTCGCAGGGAGAAAACGGTGATGCAGTTATTCCATTCTAGAATGTCAAGTAGAACATAATAATGAGATCGTAGCCAGGATTGGTACCTTGGGGAGGCGCTTCTAGCGATGTTTGATGGCCGACCCACCGAAATTGGGGTGACCACCACGAGCTGTACTAGATTTTATTCGTTTAAGGGCTGTTTGGCGCGACGTAGTTTAACTTTCAAACAATCATTTGGGCTGCTTATGTAATCCATTTGAGGGCCCTGATTGGTCCAAAAAGGATTATATAAGCGTCTAAACCACGGTTTGAAAGTCCAAATACGTCGCTCTAAACAGCCCCTTATTAGTTTCCCTTCTCTATACTTACATCGAACAACAAACACTCTTTCTTTTCTTATCGGCTTATTTCCTCTTTTATCACGGTTTCCCTCACTGCATAACCTCCTGCCTCTCCCTTATCGATTTACTTTAGACTCCCCCTCGACCAGTCCCCCTTTCAATCTAAACACATACCCATTCTCAATTTCCAACGCACCCTCACTCCTGACCTCTAGCACACACCCTTTTTCGAATTTTCTTCTATATACCACGAGATCCACAGAAACCCAGTGTTTACCGCATTTACTGCAATCCAATCCAATACTCTACGCCGTGCATCTATCCCGGGGTAATCGGAGTGTAGCTTGTTCGGTAGAGGTGGAAGGCTGCGATATCAACCAGGAATACAGCATGGGTAATCCGCCTCTTGCGTGGGCTGCGAGGAATGGGCACGAGGAACTGGTAAAAATACTACTCGGCCGGGATGACATCGACCCCAACAAGCGATGTGAGGGAGGCCAAACACCGTTAATGTTGGCTACTTTGAATGGGCATGATGGGGTGGTGAAAATACTACTCGGCCGGGATGAAATCGACCCCAACCAGCGAGATGATTACGGCCAAACATCTCTCTTTCTAGCTGCCTGCAGCGGGCGCGACGAAGTTGTGAAAATACTATTCGGGCGGGACGACATCGACTCTGATAAGCCAAATAATGACGGCCAAACTCCACTCTTGGGAGCTACTAGCAATGGGCATGAGGGAGTGATTAAAATACTACTCGGACGAGACGACATCAACCCCGACAAATCAGATGACGATGGCCGAACGCCACTTTATTTTGCTGCAAGATATGGCCACGAGGGGGTAGTGGCAATGCTACTTAGACGGGATGACGTTGACCCCGACACACCGGATGGCGACGGTCAAACGCCACTCTATATTGCTGCTAGAAATGGCCACGACGGGGTGGTGGAAATGCTACTTGCACAGGACGACATTGACCCCGACACACCAGATGACCACGGTCAAACGCCACTCTATTGTGCTGCGAGAAATGGCTACCAGCGGGTGGTGGAAATACTACTTGGACGGGATGACATTGATCCTAACTCACCCGATGGCTACGGTCAAACGCCACTCTATTTTGCTGCTAGAAATGGCCACGACGGGGTGGTGGAAATACTACTTGCACAGGACGACATTGACCCCGACGTACCAAATAACTACGGCCAAACGCCCCTCTATTGTGCTGCTAGAAATGACCACGAGGGGGTGGTGGAAATGCTACTTGGACGGGACGACATTGACCCCAACGCAGCAGATGACGACGGTGAAACGCCACTCTGTTGTGCTGCTGGATGTGGGAATGAGGGAGCTCTGAATATGCTACTCGGACGGAACGACGTCGACCCCAACAAGCCAGATAACCAGGGTCAAACAGCCCTCTTGCTAGCTATTGAATCTGAGTATGAGGGAGTGGCACAAATCCTACTTAGAAGAGACAACATCGACCCCAACAAGGCAGATGACAAAGGCCGAACACCACTCTTGATAGCTGCCGGCTATGGGAACAAGGAACTGGTAAAAATGCTACTCGAACGAGGCGATATCAATCCTGACAAATCAGGTATGGACGGCCAAACTCCACTATACCAGGCTGCTTTAAATGGACACCAGGACGTGGTGAGAATATTACTTAGATGGGACGAGGTCAACCCTGAGAATCCAAATAAGTGCCGCCAAACAGCACTCTCGCTTGCTGTTAGAAATGGGGACACGGACGTGATAGCTCTAATACAGCCTCCAACGGCTGCTGTTCACAGCCCGTATTAAGCTCGAGGAGGCATCACCCTCGCTACCGCCTTCGAATACCCTACCACCGACCTAAACACCGTTTTCTCAAAGCCCAGAGCACTTCCATAAACATGTTTTTCCCCACCATCTCCCCTCCCCTTTCAACCCCCCCTTCTTCTCCTAATCTTAAGCCACTACCTTGTAGCAACTGCCGTCTTACTTTTCATCCCGGAGTATACCTTCCACTGTACCCAACTTGATTCTTGTTTTTCTCCTTTTCTTCGCGGAATGAGATTACACCCAATGGGAATGCACATGCTGTACGTGTCACACACCCGCCCAGCCCTCAATCTGAATTTTCCTATGGAGTCAAGTCAGCATTCGTGATCTTCTGTTTAGAACCTAGAGTCTAGCGCCAGTGAAGGGCTATTTTTACTGTATTGAGATAAGCCAGCGTGGTTCCAATTTCCATCATATTTGCATTCATTTTTGTTTTCTGGATGTACAAGTATATCCTCTTTTCGCATCTATTGTTCCTTTGTTTTTTCTGGGGGTTCCTCTTTCACTCCTGTCTTCGCATTTGACGTAAGTGTGAGTGTTGTTAGATAATAATACTATGGGGGGAACATACTCGTATACCGGTAAGCGGCAAGCATTTCTGATACTGGTGAAAAATAGCATAGGAAGAAGCTGTTAATTAATGTATGATGATTGGTTTGCACCTAGGTCGAGTATTATAGGCGTGATTAAAGAGACCCCTGTGCTGCAACATCGACTTATTATACAAGCGAGTTGGGATAACCAATGCTCCTCGAGCCTCTTTTTCCTACTACGTTTTCTTCTTTTTCTTACCCATTCCCAAGTCAGAGATTAGGAACCCTTAGGGTGTTTCGTGCTAGGGAAGACTTTCCCTTCGATATTATCCATGGACAGAATTAACCTTGCACCAGCAATCGATGGCAGCGCAACCCTCTTCATCACCTTGCACTTTCAACACCACCAAAAGAACTTTCTCTAGCTCAAATATCAAATTTCTACAATGTATTCTACCCTGTACTTACGTTTTTGACTTCTCTTTCTTCTTAGTCTTAATGATAGTGGGGTTGGTGGTGGAGGGTTGTTGTCATGGCCGAAGTTTTTCAATCTTGGTTGATGCGAGGTTAATTTTGTCCACGGACAATAGCAGGGTAATAGAGTGACGGCGCCCCCGTGCATAAATCAGAGTTGGAAGTCCTAAGTCCTAAGCCTTAGCAGCCATGCCCAAGGCAACGCTTGAGAAAAGCAAGGAATACGCAATGAGAAAAACTCCTTACTGTTAAGGAGTTTTCTTCCCTCTCAAATATTCGCTAAGAGCTCTAACTTCCAACTTCCAACTTTCATTTTTACGCGCGGTGCCGTCAATCTAATCCGAGCGGTAGAATGTTGTAGTATTTGAAGGGCTGAGAGAGCGTGGATATCGGGGATTTCACTGATGGGGGGTCGCTACACTGTAGATGTTCGTGAGCACACTAGTGCATAAACCGATAGTTAGGGTTATTACTATGGATGTGGAAAGTTTCTCTTATCTATCATTGTAGTGATGAGTTAGCGGCCTGGGGGGAGTGTGAGGTTTGGCACGGCTAGTTATGTGGATCGGGCACTCGAGTGGACCTTAAAGCCCTGTAAACTACGACACGCCCCATCAGTAGACATGGGGTCACGGAGTCTCAGTAGCAACTGTATCGCTTCAATAGTGAAAGTGGTGTTAAAGATCTGACGGAGACTTTTCTGGAGTGAGGGTGGTACGAGGAGCTGCAAGTAATTTTATTGGATGAAGACCAATCATATACTGTAGTTTAACTATTTCTTCACACTTCTGTTGGTCAGGTTTTATGGGGTGGTAATACATTAATAGTAGAGGATAGTCAAAAGAAAAAGTGAAATCTGCTGACATCAACTATCACTCACATTACCTCACCATCTAGTTAGTATTGGTTTTTTTGTTTTTTTTAAAAAAAAATAAAGCGAGAAAATTTCCCATGAGGTTCCACGATACTCGTGCTTCTCAGCCAAGATTTGGCTTCCCCATTTAGCCTATTCAGGTTTGCAGGGATGTTTTACCATAAATGATTGGTCTAATTTTTTTCATATACTTTTTCGATATTTCTTCAAAACAGTTGCTGGAAGAGTGACTGTCCACAGACTCCTTTCGCTTATTTATAATGTTCCATAGTGTCCCTTATATTTAGGGATTTTTTTATTAGTAAAATCGTTTGAGAAAATAAAACAAAAGCAAGAAGGATGGTTTATAATAATAATATTATTATGAAAAGAAAGAAGAAAATTTTCCAGCGTTTACGCATTGCCACTGGCACTCTGTGCGTACTAGTGTGGATATTTCCAACACATACTCTAGGAAAATGACTTGCCTATTGCCAAAGACTTGCGGTCGTGGGAAAGGACGGTTCCACAGTCCAGGAATTAATTTTATCCCTTTAAAAGCACCTCCGGACCCATCTTGAGCTTTTCAGTACAATTACTTGTGCTTCTCAGCCAAGATTTGCCTTCCACGTTTTTCGTATCGTAGTAAGGTTTGCTAGGGCTTTTCTGCCAAAGAGATATAGTGTGTCAAGCAGTGCATAACTAGTGCCGGTCGAACTATCTACTATAGTAGATTACATAAGAGATCGTGAACCGAGTTTCGTGGGGTCGAACTTTCTTGCATGCCTAGCGAATCTTGATCTTCCGGATACTAGCATGCACACTAGTCATGCACTATGTACACACTATACAAGGGTCAGGCATTTTAGTCATGGCACAGTGCAGAAATAATGTCTCAGTAGGTGCATATAGTGAGAAAAGAACATTAGAATAGTTATGATTTCTCTTCACTCCAGAAAAATCAATAAAAGAAAACTATGATAGGTGGTATTAATTATTTTACATATTCCTCAAATCAAACACTTCTAAATTCTCTTTTATGTGGGGTAAGTTACTACCTAAGACTAGAGCATGTTTTAAGCGGTCTTGGAGTGGCAAATCACTTAAAATTTCGCTCCAAAGCCCCATATAACCCAAGCCATCTTCACTATCCATGTGTAGAGAATATATTAGTGCATCCTTTAGCTCTGCATACCTTTTCTCTCTGTTATAGCTAGAAATATCAGTAGCTTGAAGTTTGTAACCTCTCATTAAAAGAGTCTTATTAAAGAGGTACTGCACCACGAGACAATATATTTCCTATGGAGATGTTTTGTTCGCATTGTATCAGAGTTCCTTTCAAAACCAACTTTAACCACCCCAGTTCTATATCATGACTAGATGCCTGACCCTTGTACTTTTTTGGCTGAAAAATCCTTGAAAACCTGACTACAACAAATGGGGAAGGCAAATCTTGGCTGAGAAGCATGAGTAAGTCAATAATCGCTGAAGCCTGCTTAAATCATCTCAATTTGCAGCAGGATAACCGTGATGGAGCAATATTATATGGTGTGTTAAGTTAGGATTAATGATGAGATGGTGGCCAGGTTTGATACCCTGGGGGACTGGCTTCTAGTGATGTGTGATTGCCGACCAACCGAAATTGGTTGACAACCTCAAGCTATGATAATAATAATATTATATTAAATTTTATTCGCCGAATTTGCCTTCTCTGCACTTACATCCAACAACAAAAGCACGTTTTCTTTTCTCTATATCGCCTGATTTCATCTTTTATCGCGGTTTCCCTTACCGCATAACCTCCTACCTCTCTACCTTATCGGTTCACTTTAGACTCCCTCTCGACCAATCCCACTCTCAATCTAAAACACGCACCATTTCTCAATCTGGAACGCACCCTCACTCCTGGCTTCTAGCAGACACACTTTCTCGAATTTTCTTCTATATACTACGGGATTCACACAAATAAGGACATTTTAGATTCCACGTATTTGCTCACCCCCTTGAGGTATTTTGACGACTGCAATAGCCGGATATCCACTAAAGTCCTCTTGAAAGCACAAGAGCCGAGTGGTTACCGCATTTACTCCGATAAGCTTCTCTAATTTAGTACTCTACGCCGGGCATCCATCTCGGGATTAATCGGATTATAGCTTGTTTGGTAGAGGTTGAAGGTTGTGATATCAACCAGCAAGACAGCATGGGTAATACGCCTCTTGGGTGGGCTGCTGAGAATGGGCACTCAGAAGTGGTGAAGCTACTACTCGGGCGGGATGACATCGACCCCAACAAGCCAGATGAAGAAGGCCAAACACCATTAATGTTAGCTGCTTGGAATGGACATGAGGGGGTGGTGCAAATACTACTCGAGCGGGACGATATCGACCTCAACCAGCCAAATGAATACGGCCAAACACCTCTCTTTCTAGCTGCCTGCAACGGGCACGATGGAGTTGTGAAAATACTACTCAGCAGGGATGACATCGATTCTGACGAGCCGGATAATGACGGCCGAACACCACTCTTGGGAGCTAGCTTTAATGGGCATGAGGGAGTGATGAAAATGTTACTCGGACGAGATGACATCAACCCCGACGAATCAGATGACTACGGCCGAACGCCACTCTATTTTGCTGCTAGAAATGGCCACGAGGGTGCAGTGGAAATGCTACTTGCACAGGACGACATTGACTCCGACACACCAGATAACTACGGCCAAACGCCCCTCCATTGTTCTGCTGGAAATGGCCACGAGGGGGTGGTGGAAATGCTACTTGCCCAGGACGACATTGACCCCAACGCACAAAATGACCACGGTGAAACACCCCTCCATTGTGCTGCCGGAGGTGGCCATGAGGTGGTGGTGGAAATGCTGCTTGCACAGGACGACATTGAGCCCAACGCACCAGATGACTACGGTCAAACGCCCCTCTATTGTGCTGCTGGAAATGGCCATTTGGGAGTGGTGGAAATGCTACTTGAACGGGACGATATTGACCTCAACGCACCAGATCACGGGGGTCAAACTCCACTCCATTGTGCTGTGAGAAATGGCCGTGAGAGGGTGGTGGAATTGCTACTTGCACAGGACGACATTGACCCTGACACCCCAGATAAGGTGGGCCAATCACCATTCTGCTATGCTGTTACATATTGGAACGATGGAGCTGTGAATATGCTACTCGGACGGAACGACGTCGACCCCAACAGGCCGGATAATCAGGGTAAAACACCACTCTTGCTAGCTATTGAAGCTGAGTATGAGGGAATGGCGAGAATACTGCTTGGATGGGACAACATTGACCCTAACAAGGCAGACGACAAAAGCCAAACACCACTCTTGCTAGTTACCGGCTATGGGGACGAGGAACTAGTAAATATGCTACTCGAACGAGAGGATATCAATCCTGATATATCAGATATGGACGGCCAAACTCCACTATACAGGGCTGCCTTGCATGGACACGAGGACGTGGTGAGAATATTACTTAGATGGGATGAGGTCAACCCCGACAACCCAAATAAGTGCCGCCAAACAGCACTCTCGCATGCTGTTAGAAATGGGGACACGCACGTGATAGCTCTACTACAGCCCCCGACGGCTGCTACTCACAGCCCGTATTAAGCTCGAGGAGGCATCACCCTCGCTACCGCCTTCGATTACCGTATTACCAACCTAAACACCGTTTTCTTAAAGACTAAAGCACTTCCATAAACATGTTTGTCCCTACCATTTCCCCTCCCTTTTCAACCCCCATTTTCTCCTGATATTAAGCCACTACCTTGGGGCAACTGCCGTCTTACCCCCCATTCCGGAGTAAGCCTTCCATGGTACCTAACTTAATTCTTCTCTTTTTTCTGTTTTCTTTGCGGAAGGACACTTTACGCAATCGGAATGCGCATATATATCAGCCCCGCCAAGTCCTCAATCTGGATTTTCTTATGGAGTCAAGTCAACATTCGTGATCTTCTGTTTAAAGCCTACAGTCTGGCACTAGTGGAGGGCTATTTTGACTGTATTGAGATAAGCCAGTGTGGGTTCCAATTTCCGTCATATCTGCATTCACTTTTTTTTTCTATAAATGTATATCCTCTTTTCGCATTTATTGTTCCTTTGTTTTTTCTAAAAGTTCCTCTTTCACTCCTGTCTTCACATTTGACTTGTAAATGTGAGTGTTGTTTCGGTAGTAATACTCCAGAGAAAACCTGCTCTCGCCGGGAATAAGTCCTCAGACAATGGGCGCAACCACAATATCCCACGAAATTGAACCCCGCGATAAGAACAAGAGCTACGACGATTTCCACAACTACCCACATCCGTATAGCAGACAAAACGAAAGGTCCGATTACCAGATCTCATGCTTCTAGATAGGAAGGAACACTAATATTTATTTAATTATTTTTGTAGCTGCGGTTGTGATTGTAGTTACGTGTTGGTGTGGTCGAATTTCGCTAGGAATTGTGGCTGCACCCGTTGTTTGAGGACTTATTCCCGGCGCGAGAATAAGCGGCAAGCATTTCTGACACCGGTGAAAACTAGCATAGAAGGAAGCCGTTGATTAATGTATCATGATGGCTATTAGTTTGCACCTAGGTCGAGTATTACAGGAGTGATTAAAGAGACCGCAGCGTTGCACAACATCGACTTACAAGCGAGTTAGGATAACCTATGCTCCTCGAGCCTCTTTTTCCTACTACATTTTCTTCTTATCCTTGTGGTATTCTACCAATACCCAAGTCTGGGATCAAGAACTCTTGGGGTGTTCCGAGCTAGGGAGGACCTTCCCTCAGATAACAGGATAACCCGAGCGGTAGAATGTTGTAGTATTGGAATGGCTGAGAGAGCATAGATGTCGAAAAGTTCACTGATGGGATATCGCCGTACTGTAGACGCTTGTGAAAACACTAGGGCTAGAATGGATATTTAGGGTATTACTATGGACGGGAGGAGATGGGAAAAGGCTTGAGAATGCAGGGGGGATGGGTATTACAATAAGAAAAATCGCAGTGGATACTTGGAAGCAGGGAAAAGTAACTTTGATACCGGAAAAGGGTTTCCTGCAGCCTGTCCTGCTTTAGTCCTGAAAGGCTGACTGGGTTTACGAGAGGTTGAGGATTGAAAAATTAAGTTTGATACAGAGGAATCGCGAGGAGGTGGATATACTATTTCGTGATCAGGCAACATATATTTGATTTTTTTCTTCTATGACATTGTTTAATAATATTAAATTTTGAACATTATATTTCTCCACTCTGGTCTACCATGTCACTCTTCCAAAGACTAGACTTCAAAGCGAGTGATATTCTGTGTCTACTAACGAATTCATGCTCGAGCTGGCTCGAGGAGTCGTGGTACACACTACTTTCCACACGTTTCTTTCGCTTATTCATGACGTTCCACAGTGTCCCTTCTATTTGGGGCTTATTAGTCAAATTTTGAGAAAATAAAACGAAAGCAAGAAGATGGAGGTTTTATAATAATATTATGAAAAGAAAAGTTTTCAACGTTTATGCATTGCACCAGCGCCCACCGGCACGCCGTACGTACTAGTGTGGATATTTCCGACAAATACTGTAGGAACATCGCTTGCCTATTGCCAAAGGCTTGCGGTTATGGGAGACGAGGGTTCCATAGTCTGGCAATCCATTTTCTCCCTTTAAGAGCATCTCCGGACCCATCTTGAGCTTTTCGGTACAACTAACTCAACAATCCCAGAAGCCTCCTTGGGTTATCTGGATTCCCAAGCAGTTAAGGGTGATACAGTTATCCCATTGTGGTATGTCGAGTTAGGGCATAGTGATGAGATCGTAGCCAGGTTTGATACCCTGGGGAGACTGGCTTCTAGGGATATGTGATGGCCGACTCACCGAAATTGGTTGACCACCCAAAGCTGTATTAAATTTTATTCGTTTAGATTCCCTTCTCTGTACTTACATCGAACAACAAACACTCTTTCTTTTCTTGTCAGCTTATTCCTCTTTTAACACGGTTTCCCTCACTGCATAACCTCCTGCCTCTCCCTAATCGATTTACTTTAGACTCCCCCTCGACCAGTCCATCTCTCAATCTAAGATACATACCCATTCTCGATTTCCAACCCACCCGCACTCCTGACTTCAGGCACACCCCCATTCTCGAATTTTCTTCTATATTACGGGATCCACACAAATACGGACATTTCATATTCCGCATATTTGCTTACCCCCTGAGGTTTTTTTGACGACTGCAATAGCCGGATATCCACTAAAGTCCTCTTGAAAGCACAGAATCCCAGTGGTTACCATTTACTCTGATAAGCTTCTCCTCTTCAACACTCTACGCAGTGCATCCATCTTGGGATTGATCAGAGTGTAGATTGTTCGGTAGTGGTGGAAGGTTGTGATATCAACCAGATATATAGCATGGGTAATATGCTTTTTGGGCGTGCTGTTTTAAACGGGCATGAGGAAGTGGTGAAAATATTATTCGGTCGGGATGACATCGACCCCAACAAGCCGAATGAGGAAGGCCAAACACCATTAATGCTAGCTGCTTGGAATGGGCATGAGGGGGTGGTGAAAATACTACTCGGCCGGGATGACATCGACCCCAACCAGCCAGATAATTACGGCTAAACACCTCTCTTGGGAGCTACTTGCAATGGGCATGAGGGAGTGATGAAAATGCTACTCGGACGAGACGGCATCAACCCCTATGAATCAGATGACGACGGTCAAACGCCACTCTATATTGCTGCTAGATATGGCCACGAGGCGGTAGTGGCAATGCTACTTAGACGGGACGACGTTGACCCCAACACACCGGATGACGACGGTCAAACGCCCCTCCATTGTGCTGCTGGAAATGGCCATTTGGGAGTGGTTGAAATGCTACTTGGACGGGACGATATTGACCCCAACGCACTAGATCACGATGGTCAAACTCCACTCCATTCTGCTGCGAGAAATGGCGATGAGGGGGTAGTGGAAATACTGCTTGCACAGGACGACATTTACCCTGACAAGCCAGATAAGGTCGGCCAAACACCACTCTGCTGTGCTGCTAGACATTGGAACGCGCGGGCTGTCAATGTGCTACTCGGACGGAACGGCCCTAACAAGCCAGGTAATCAGGGCCAAACAGCGCTCTTGCCTGCTATTGAAGCTGGGTATAAGGGAATGCTAGGATACTCCTCGTATGGGACGAAATCGACTCCAACAAGGCAGATGACAAGGGCCACACACCACTCTTGCTAGCTGTCGGCTATGGGAACGAGGAACTAGTAAACATGCTACTTGAATGAGGCGGTATTAATCCTGATATATTAGATATGGACGGCCAAACTCCACTATACCGGGCTGCTTTGCATGGCTACAAGGACGTGGTGCGAATATTACTTAGATGGGACGAGGTTAACCCCGACAATCCAAATAAGTGCCGCAAAAAAGCACTCTCGCTTGCTGTCCGAAATGGGAACACGCACGTGATAGCTCTACTACATCCTCCAACGGCTGCTACTCACTGCCCTGATTAACCTCGAGGAGGCATCGCCCTCGCTACCGCCTTTTTATACCCTACTGCCAACCTAAGTACAGCTTTCTCGAGGACCAGAGCACTTCAATAAACATGTTAGTCCCTACCACTTCCCCTCCCCTTTCAACCCTCTATCTTCTCCTGATCTTAAGCCACTATCGTGTGGCAACTATCGTCTTACCTTTTATTCCTGATTATACCTTCCATAGTACCCAACTTCATCCTTGTTTTTTTTCTTCTTTTCCTTACGGAAGGAGATTATACGTAATGGGAATGCATATATGTATCACAGGCACGCCCAGCCCTCAATCTGGATTTTCTTATAGAGTCAAGTCAAAATTCCTGATCTTCTGTTTAAAACCTGAAGTCTGGCGCTAGTGTAGGGCTATTTTTACTGTACTGAGATAAGTGATCGTGGGTCACAATTTCCATCATATCTACATTCATTTTTTCTTTCTGGATGTACAAGTATATCCTCTTTTCGCATTTACTGTTCCTTTGTTTTTTCTAAAAGTTCCTCTTTTCCTCCTGTCTTCACATTTGACGTGTAAATGTGAGTGTTGTTACATAATAATACGATGGGGGGATCATACTTGAATAAGCGGCAAGCACTTCTGACACCGGCGAAAAATAAGATAGAAGAAAGCTGTTAATTAATCTATGATTATGATTGGTTTGCACCTAGGTCGAGTATTATAGGAGTGATTAAAGAGACCGCGGTGCTGCACAACATCGGCTTACAAGCGAGTTAGGATAACCAATGCTCATCGAGCCTCTTTTTCCTACTACATCTTCTATTTCTTATGACATTCTACCCATACCCACGACCGGGATTAGGAACTCTTGGGGTTTTTGGAGCTAGGGAGGACTATCCTTTTGATAGCAGGATATTTTGGCGGTAGAATGTTGTAGTTTTAGAAGGGTTGAGAGAGCATGGATATCGGGAAGTTCACTGATGGGGGGTCACCGTACTGTTGATTTTTGTGAGCACATTAGTGCATAAACGGATATTTAGGGTTATTACTATGGATGTAGAAGTTTTCTCTTATCTATCATAGTAGCGATTAGTTAGCGGCCTCAGGGGAGTAAAAGGTTTGGTACGGCTAATTTGATGTGCATCGGGCACCCCAGTGGACCTTAAAGCCGTCTAAACTACGGCACGCTCCATCAGTAGGCATGGGGTCGTGGAGCCTCAGTAGCCACGGTATCGCTTCAATAGTGTTGGAGGTGGTGGCCATGATCTGACTACGGTGGGGGTGGCACAGAGAGTTGCATGTAATTTTATTGGATGAAGTCCAATCATATACTGTAGTTTGCCTATTTCTTCATGTTGGAAATCGTAGTGTTGGAAATCGTAGTTGCGGCTGTTCTCTGATTCTCTGTTGCTGCGTCACCCCCTGTTTCCTGTTAGCATCCTCACTTCCCTTCCTCCTTTCGTTTCCTTTCCATTCTTCTTTTCTCTATTTACCCTCTCCTCTCTGTTCAACTAGCAGTACAAGTTGTTCCCTTTCTTTGAATCTGCAGTCCTCTTAACTCGTGATACCTAATACTTCCGCCCGTACTCTCCCGATAACCCTCAACACTTCACACTTCTGTTGGCCAGGCTTGGTGTGGTAGTGATATAGTAATAGTGGAGGATGGTCAAAAGAAAAAGTGAAATCTGCTGACACCAACTATCACTCACATTACCTCACCATTCAATTAGTATTTGTTTTTGGTTTTTTTTTAGATTAAAATGTGAGAAAACTGTCCATGCAGTTCCACAATACAGATGATTGCTTCCACTTTGGTCTATTTTTCTCATACACTTTTTCGATAATTCTTCATTAAATTTTCAAAAGATTTGCTGGAAAAGCGACTTTCCACATGCTCCTTTCCTCTATTTATAATGTTCCATAGTATCCCTTCTATTTAGGGGTTTATTAGTAAAATTGTTTGAGAGAGAAGAACAAAAAAACATGAAGGATGGAGGTTTATAATAATGTTATGGAAACGAAGTTTTCCAAAGTTTTTACCTATTGCATTAGTGCCCACTGGCACGCTGTGCGTACTAGTGTGGATATTTCTAACAAATACTGTAGGAACATCCCTTGCCTTTTACCAACTCTTGCGGTCGTGGGAAAGGAGGGCTCCACGGTCAGGGAATCCATTTTATCTCTTTGGGGGCACCTCCGGACCCATCGTGAGCTTTTCGCTACAATTATTAACTCAACAATCGCAAAAGCCTCCTTGGGTTATCTCGATTCCCAGGGGGTTAACGGTGATGCAGTTATCCCATTGTGGTATGTCAAGTTAGGGCATAATGGTGAGACCGTAGCCAGGTTTAGTACCCTGGGGAGACTGGCTTCTGGGGATGTGTGATGGCCGACCCACCGAAATTGGTTGACCACCACGAGCTGTATTAAATTTTATTCGTTTAGTTTTCCTTCTCTGTACTTCGAACAACAAACGTACTCTTTCTTTTATTATCGCCTGATTTCCTCTTTTACCGCGGTTTCTCTCGCTGCATAACCTCCTGCCTCTACTTTATCAATTTACCTTAGACTCCCCTCGACCAGTCCCTCGCCCAATCCAAAACACGTACTCATTCTCGATCTCCAACGCACCCGCACTCCTGACTTCTGGTACACCCCCATTCTCGAATTTTCTTCTATATTACGGGATCCACACAAATACGGACATTTCATATTCCGCATATTTGCTTACCCCCCTGAGGTTTTTTGACGACTTCAATAGCCGTATATCCACTAAAGTCCTCTTGAAAGCACAGAAGCCCAGTGGTTACCGGATTTAATCTGATAAGCTTTTCTGTTCAATACTCTACGCTGTGCATTCATCCCGGGATTGGTTGGATTGTAGCTTGTTTGGTAGAGGTGGAAGGAGGTGATATCAACTAGAAAGGCAGCATGGGTAATACCCCTCTTGCGTGGGCTGCTATGAATGGGCGCTTAGAAGTGGTGAAGCTACTACTCGGGCGGGATGACATCGACCCCAACAAGCCGGATGAAGAAGGTCAAACACCATTAATGCTGGGTGCAGAGAATGGGCACTCAGAAGTGGTGAAGCTACTACTCGGGCGGGATGACATCGACCCCAACAAGCCGGATGACGAAGGCCAAACACCATTAATGCTGGGTGCAGAGAATGGGCACTCAGAAGTGGTGAAGCTACTACTCGGGCGGGATGACATCGACCCCAACATGCCGGATGAGGAGGGCCAAACACCATTAATGTTGGCTGCTTGGAATGGGCATGAGGGAGTGGTGAAAATACTACTTAGACGGAACGATGTTGAGCCCAACACACCCGATGACGACGGCCGAACGCCACTCTATTTTGCTGCTGGAAATGGTCATGAGGCGGTGGTGGAAATGCTACTTGCACAGGACGACGTTGACCCCGACACACCGGATGACTACGGCCAAACGCCCCTCTATTGTGCTGCTAATAATGGCCACGAGGGGGTGGTGGAAATCCTACTTGGACGGGACGACATTGACCTCAACGCAACAGATGACGACGGTGAAACGCCACTCTATTGTGCTGCGAGATATGGCCATGAGGGGGTGGTGCAAATTCTACTTAGACAGGACGACATTGACCCCGACAAGCCAGATATAGTCGGCCAATCACCACTCTGCTGTGCTGCTAGATATGGGAATGAGGGAGTTGCTTATATCCTACTCGGACGGAACGACGTCGACCCCAACAAGCCAGATCATCAGGGTCAAACAGCGCTCTTGCTAGCTATTGAAGCTGAGTATGAGGGAGTGGCGAAAATACTACTTGGAAGAAACGACATTGACCCCAACAAGGCAGATCATAAAGGTCAAACACCACTCTTGCTAGCTGCCGGCTATGGGGACGAGGAACTGGTAAAAATGCTACTCGAACAAGAGGATATCAATCCTGATATATCAGATATGGACGGCCAAACTCCACTATACCGGGCTGCTTTGCATGGATACGAGGACGTGGTGCGAATATTACTTAGATGGGACGAGCTCAGCCCCGACAACCCAAATCAGTGCCACCAAACAGCACTCTCGCTTGCTGTTAGAAATGGGGACACGCACGTGATAGCTCTACTACAGCCTCCAACGGCTGCTACTCATAGCTCGGATTAAGCTCGAGGAGGCATCACCCTTGCTCCCGCCTTCGAATAGCCTACTACCAACTGACAACTACCATCTTACCTTTCATTCGGGGGTATACCTTCCACAGTACCCAACTTGATTCTTGTTTTATTCTTTTCTTTGGGGGGAATGAGATTATACGCAATGAGAATGCACAAATGTATCACATACCCGCGCAGCCCTCAATCTGGATTTTCTTATGGAGTCAACATTCGTGATCTCCTGTTTAAAACTTAGAGTCTAACGTTAGTGGAGGACTATTTTTACTGTATTGAGATAAGCCAGTGTGGGTTCCAATTTCCATCGTGTCTGCATTCGTTTTTGTTTTCTGGATGTACAAGTATATCCTTTTTTCGCACCCATAGTTCCTTTGTTTTTTCTAAAAGTTCCTCTTTCCCTCCGGCCTTCACATTTGACGTGAAAATATGAGTGTTGTTGAGATAATCAGATTCTAGAGAAAACCTACGAGTATAAGCGCCAACCATTTCTAATACCGGTGAAAAATAGCGTAAGTTAGAAGGAAGCTGCTAATTTATGTGTGATGGTGATTGGTTTGTATCCAGGTCGAGTATTATAGGAGTTATTAAGAGAACCCAGTGCTGCACAACATCGACTTACAAGCGAGTTAGGATAACCCATGCTCCTTGAGCCTCTTTTTTCTACTACAGTTTCTTCTTTTTCTTATGACATTCTACCCATACCCGAGTCAGGAATCAGGAACTCTTCAGAGGTTCCTCTTGTTAATCACCGGCGCTCACCTTGGATTCATCACCGCACATCACTCCTGCACTATTTATACTCATTTCTGAATTTAGAAGATGCTAGAAGGATATTGGTGGAATGACTGTTGAGTCTGGAACTTGGTGAAGGGAGCGAGAAGCGGGGTAGAGCAAGTAGCAAAGCGGAGAAGGAGAGTAGGGTAGGAGGGGTAAGAAAATGACCTGAGAAGAGGTAGAAATGGCGTGATACTCTTGTACGAGTAGTTATCGTTTTGTGTACTCAAGAGCCCCGCCCACGGTCAGTTATTGAAGTGCAAGTCACCGAAAATTGTCAGTCTTTTATTTACTTTATTCTTCTCTTCGAAATTAGCATTCACGGACGGATACGATCGGTATATATATCCAAAACTATAAGAGCTCCGAGCTAGGGAGGACTTTCCCTTTAATAGCAAGATAATCCAAGCGGTAGGTAGAATGTTGTATAGTAGGGCCTCAGTACCCGGCGGGGGGGGGACTGCCAAGAGCCCCGGACGAGAAGGGACGGCACAATGTAGTCCGTCCTTGTCCGTGAACTCGCAGGACAACTGTTATTATGAAGGACAACGAGCCCCACGATGCGAGATAATTTCGGGTAGGGGACGGCAGGTGCCTTCGTAAGACGGCCGGGGGTGGTAGAGAACGACGAGTGGCGGCGAATGACGACGGAAAGTAGCGGGAAAACTGTGGAGGACGGCGGAGGACTGACGGACGACATAATGTCGTCCGTCCTAGTCCCTCAGTTTTACTTATCGGGCAAATTTAGGAAATGACTGAACGGGACGACACAATGTCATCGGTCCTGGTCCTAGCCCAGGACGGACGAACTGCCCCGTTGAGAACACTGCTGGGGGATGCTTACCGGTATCGTATTGGGAACGTTGGGAAGGAAAAAGGCAGGATGGGGGAGTGTAAGGTTTGATACTGTAATTTCCTTATTTCTTCACACTTCTGTTGGTCAGGTTTTGTGAGGTAGGGATACAGTAATAGTGGAGGATAGTCAAAAGAAAAAGTGAAATGTGCTGACACCAACTATCACTCACATTACCTCACCATTTAGTTAGTATTTGTTTTCGTTTTTTTTATAAATGGGGGGTGAAAATTTTGCATGCTGTCCCACTATACGGATGATTGCTTGAACTTCGCTCTATTTTTTTCATGGAATTTTTCGATATTTCTTCATTAAATTTTCAAAAGATTTGCTGGAAGAGTGACTTTCCACTAGTGTTCACCACGAGCCACACAAGCCGATTTATTCCCCGAGCCAGACTCAAGCCAAGCTCCATCGTTTTGCGATTTTGTTTTTTTCTCAACTTTTCATCTCAAATCTGGCAACGTGTAAGACAGGAAGAGACTGGAGGAGACGGGAGGAGATGCGAGGAGATGGGAAGAGGCTAGAGAATGCGGGGGGGATGGGTATTACAATAAGAAAAATTGCAGTAGATACTCGGAAGCAGGGAAAAGTAACTTTAATACCAGAAAAGGTTTTCCCGCAGCCGGTCCTGCTCTAGTTCTGAAAGGCTGACTGGGTTTACGAGGTTGAGGATTGAAAAATTAAGTTAGACACAGAGGAATCGCGAGGAGGTGGATAGACTTTTCCGTGATCATGCAACATATATTCGATTTTTTTTCCTGTTTAATATTTGGACATTACGCTCTCCACTCTGGTCCACCATATCACTCTTGCTAAGCCTTCAAAGCGAGTGATATTCTGTGTCTACTAACGAATTTAGGCTCCAGCTCTGGGGTAAAGCTCGAGCGCCTCAATTCCTTTGGCACATCGCCGAGCCAGCTCAAGCCTACGGTCTAGCTGGACTCAAGCTGGCTCGTGGTACACACTACTTTCGACACGTTTCTTTCCCCTATTCATGACGTTCCACAGTGTCCCTTGTATTTAGGGGTTTATTAGTAAAATATTTTAAGAAAATAAAACAAAAAGCAAGAAGAATAGAGGCTCTATAATAATATTATGAAAAGAAAACTTTCCAACGCTTGCGCATTACACTAGTGTGGATATTTCCAACAAATAGCGACATCGCCGGCCTATTGCCAAAGACTTGTGGTCGTGGGAAAGAAGGGTGCTATAGTCTGGCAATCCACTTTCTTACCTTCACGAGCAGCTCCGGACTCATCCTGAGCTTTTCGGTACAACTCACTCGACAATTGCAGAAGCCTGCTTAAATTATCTGAATTCGCAACAAGCTCACAGTGGCAGTGGTGGAGGTATCCCATTCTGGCATGTCAAGTTAGGGCAGGGTGATGAGGTGGTGGCCAGGTTTGGTGCCCTGGGGGGGACTGGCTTCTAGTGATGTGTAATGGCTGCCCCGCTAATATCTGTTGACCACCACAAGCTGAATGAAATTTTATTCGTCTAGCTTCCCTTCTCTGTACTCACATTGAACAGGCACACTCTTTCTTTTCTCATTCGCTTATTTCCTCTTTTATCGCGGTTTCCCTCATCGCGTAACCTTCTACCTGTCCCTCATCGATTCACTTTAGACTCCATCTCGACCCGGACCCCTCTCAATCTGAACATCCACCCTTTCTCAGCTTGCGACAAGCCTTCCCTCCTAACCTCTAGCACACCCTTTGTTGAATATTCTTTTGAATGCTGCAGAATCCACACAAATAAGGGCATTTCTGTTTCGGCAGAACTGTATGCCACAAGGTTGTTCGGCCGCTGCAACAGCCGTGTATCTATTAAAATATTCTTGTAATCACAGACGCCTAGTATTTACCTCATTTATTCCGACAAGATCCTCTTTTTCAATTCTCTACGCCGTGCATCTGTCCCGGATTGATTAGATTGTGGCTTGTTGGGTAGAGCCGGGATGATATCGACCCCAACAAGCCGGGTGAGGGCGGCCAAACACCACTCTTGTTAGCTGCCGACTATGGGCACGAGGGAGTGGTGAAAATGCTACTCGGCCGGGACGACATCGACCCCAACCAGCCAGATTATGACGGGCGAACTCCACTCTTTCTAGCTGCCTGCAATGGGTGCGATGGAGTTGTGAGAATACTACTCGGCCGGGACGACATCGACTGTGACAAGCCAAATAATGACGGCCAAACACCACTCTTTGGAGCTACTTGCAATGGGCATGAGGGAGTGACGAAAGTGCTACTCGGACGAGACATCAACCCCAACAAATCAGATGACGGTGGCCGAACGCCACTCTATTTTGCTGTTGTAAATGGCCACAAGGGGGTGGTGGAAATGCTACTTAGACGGGGCGACGTTGACCCCAACACACCAAATGACTACGGCGAAACGCCACTCTATATTGCTGCTAGAAATGGCCACAAGGGGGTGGTGGAAATTCTACTTAGACGGGGCGACGTTGACCCCGACACACCAAATGAGTACGGCCAAACACCCCTCCATTGTGCTGCTATATATGGCCACGAGGGAGCGGCGGAAATGCTACTTGAACGGGACGACGTTGACCCCAACGCACCAGATGACGACGGCGAAACGCCACTCCATTGTGCTGCTAGAAATGGCCACGAGGGAGTGATGGAAATGCTACTTGCACAGGATGACATTGACCCCGACAAGCCAGATAAGGTCGGCCAAACACCATTCTGCTATGCTGCTAGATATTTGAACGAGGGAACTGTGAATATGCTACTCGGACGGAATGACGTCGACCCTAACAAGCCAGATAATCAGGGCCAAACAGCACTCTTGCTAGCCATTGAATCTGAGTTCCAGGGAATGGCCAAAATACTACTTGGATGGGAAGACATCGACCCCAACAAGGCAGATGACAAAGGCCAAACTCCACTCTTGCTTGCTGTCCGCTATGGGAACGAGGGATTGGTAAAAACGCTACTCGAACGAGAGGATATCAATCCTGACATATCAGATATGGACGGCCAAACTCCTCTATACCTGGCTGCTTTGAATGGATACGAGGACGTGGTGAGAATACTACTGAGATGGGACGAGGTCAACCCCGACAATCCAAATAAGTGCCGCCAATCAGCACTCTCGCTTGCTATCAGAAATGGGGACACGCACGTGATAGCTCTACTACAACTTCCAACAGATGCTACTCACATCCTGGATTAAGCTCGATGAGGCATCGCCCTCGCTACCGCCTGCGAATACCCTAGTACTAATCTACGCACCGTTTTCTTAAAGACTAGAGCGCTTCCATCAACATGTTTGTCCCTACCACTTCCCCTCCCCTTTCAACCCCCCCATCTTCTCCTGATCTTAAGCCACTACCTTGTGGCAACTGCCGCCTTACCTTTCATTCTGGAGTATACCTTCCATAGTACCCCACTTTGTTCTTGCTTTTTTTCTTCTTTTCTTTACGGAATGAGACTTTACGCAATGGGAATGCACATATGTATCACACTCGCCCAACCTTCAATCTGGATGTTCTTATGGTGTCAAATGAACATTCGTGATCTTCTGTTTAAAACCTAGAGTGTAGCGCTAGTGGAGGGCTATTTTTAATCATATCTACGCTCTTTTTTGTTTTCTAGATGTATATCCTCTTTTCGCATTTATTTTTCCTTTGTTTTTTCTAAAAGTTCCTCTTTTCCTCTTGTCTTCACATTTGACGTGAAAATGTGAATGTTGCTTAGATAATAATACTATTGAGAAAACCTACTCGAGTATAAGCGGCAAGTATTTCTGACACTGGTGAAAATAGCATAGAAGGAAGCTGTTAATCAATGTATCATGGTGGTTGGTTTGCACCTAGGTCGAGTATTATAGGAGGAATTAAGAAACCGCAGTACTGCACAACATCGACTTACAAGCGAGTTAGCATAACCCATGCTTCTCGAGCCTCTTTTTCCTACTATATTTTCTTCTTTTCTTATGACATTCTACCTATACCAAAGTCCGAGATTAGGAATTCTTGAGGTATTCTGAGCTTGGAAGGGCTTTCCCTTTGATAGCAGGATATCTGAACGGTAGAGTATTGTAGTATTAGAAGGGTTGAGAGAGCATAGATATCGGGAAGTTCACGGATTGGGGATTCCCGTATTATACTGTAGATGTTTGTGAGCATGCTAGTGCATAAACCGATAGTTATTGTTATTACTTAAGATGTAGAAGCTTTCTTGGAGCGAATAGTTAGCGGCCTCGGGGGAGTGTGAGGTTTGGTACCGCTAGTTTGATCTGGATCGTGCACTTGAGCTGGCCTTAAAGCCCTCTAAACTGCGACATGCCCCATCAGTAGGGATGGGGTCACAGAGCCTCATTAGCCACAGTATCGCTTTAATAGTGCTGAAAGTGGTGTCAATGATCTGACTGTAGGTTTTTCAGGAGTGAGGGTGGCACGAGGAGTTGCAAGTAGGTTTATTGGATGAAGTCCAATCATACCATACTGCAGCTTGCCTATTTCTTCATACTTCTGCTGTTCAGGGTTTGTGGGGTAGTGATACAACAATAGTCAAAAGAAAAAGTGAAATCTGCTGACACCAACTATTACTCACATTACCTCACCATTTAGTTAGGCCCCGTTTACCTGTCCGTCTAGTACAGAGATATGGTGGGGAAACTACTCGTGCCGAGAATAAGTCCTGAGAATTAAATCTGAAATAATATTTTCCTTATAGTACTGTACTTCTTTTCGTTAGAAATTCTATTTCACAACGGGTGCACAACCACAATTCCCCATTGCACCCTGCTTTCTCAATGCCGCAGCGACTCAAGTTGATGCCATAGTCAAAACGAAAGGTCTCATTACAAAATTCCAGGCCCCTAAAGAGAGGAAGCGACTCTAATATAGAGCCCTTAGTATTAATTAACATTATGCTTGTGGTTGTAATTGTGATAGTCATTGCGGTTGTCTTGATGGGCGAATTTTGCGGGGGATTGTGGTTGCGCCCGTTGTCTCAGGACTTATCTTCGCCGCGAGTACTCTAGTACTCGTAATTTTCTGACGTTTGCGAACACAACTGCTATTGCATACGGCGAAAAGGTCCCTAGAGCCGCAAGATTTTGGTGGTATGCAATAGCGGTTGTGTTTGCAAACGTCAGAAAATTACGAGTAGATGGTGGTGTCTCAATCAGCATCAGATCTCAATACGGTAGACGTGGCACAACTGTTTACACCGGAGGACAACAGTGCATGAGTTTTTCCGCAGTGCAACCATCGAAAGAAAAGAAATCTTCGCATCCGAAAGAGGGCACGCAAGGCACCGATCACCACCACCATGCCTCTATGAACCCTTACATAATGTCTCTGCATGCTTAAGTCAAGTCTCTCTTAGAACTAGCAATTTCTTCTGGTAAAAATGGGAGTCAGGCTAGGAATGGGGAGCCCAAGGTCCATCACATACATATTAGTCGATGGGTCTGCTAGGTAACTTAACTTGCTCTCTGAAACAGACTTGCTTTGCGGTGCACCTACTTCCACCATTTCTCAGCCTAGAACAGTATGTTTATACAAGGTAATGCAAGGCCCCTGCAGCCTTATCAGTATTTGTTCTTAGGCATGTGCCGGTATGTTGTGTTGCTGGTACTACGTTGTATTTGGGCCTTGCCGGTGTTGGGGTGATCGTTTTTTTTTGGCAATCACTGCATTGTACAAAGGTTCATGCACTTTTGTCCTCAGGTGTGCCTACTTTCCAACCGTTCTATATTCTGGCTGCTAGACAGTCAAAACAGGACTTCGCTGAAGAGGTCGAGCTGCCACCTCCGTCTATCAACACTGCCACAATGCCACTCACCTATCATGCCCGCAATCACAAGAATAGCGACCAATCTGCTCTATTTTTCTAACACACTCGGTGATTACCTTTCCCATAGCCCAGTACCAGTTCAAAGACACAATTCCCATCTTGGATTTGTGAGGAGGCATTTTCAGTCACTCCTATATCTCGGTTTCCAAGTACTGCTGCAAGTTGAAAGCTATGATACATGGTTGCATATGATACCTCATGTTAGTTAATCAAAATTTTCACACTAAACCATAGTAGACGGTATATTAGGTAAACGCGCACCCGTCTATTCTCCCTACACACCTCCCACCGCCTATGTAAACGGGCCCTTAGAATGATATTATTTTTTTTAAACAAAAAAAAAAGAGTAAGAAAGTTTGCCCTGTGGTTCCACGATACGGATGATTGCTTCCACTTTGGTCTATTTTTTTTATAGATTTTTCGATATTTCTTAATTAAATTTTCAAAATATTTGCCGAAATAGTGAATTTTCATATGTTTCTTTCGCCTATGAAGGTTCACAGTGTCCCTTCTATTTCGAGGTTTATTTATAAAATTGTTTGAGAAAATAAAAGAAAAGCAAGAATGATGGGGATTTTATAATAACATTCTGAGAAGAAAGTATTTCCACGTTTACGCATTGCACCAGTGCCCACAGTCACTCTCTGAGTACAGTGTAGATATTTCCAACAAATCGAGACATCGCTCGCCTATTACCAAAGACTTGCGATGGTGGGAAAGGAGGGTTCCACAGTCTGGTAATCCATTTTGTCCCTTTTAGAGCACCTCCGGACCTATCTTGAGCTTTTCGGTACAACTAACTCAACAATACCAGAAGCTTCCTTGGGTTATCTGGATTCCCAGGGAGTTTTTAACGGTGATGCAGTTACCCCATTGAGGTATGTCAAGTTAGGGTATAATGATGAGATTGTAGCCAGGTTTGGTACCCTGGGGGGACTGGCTTATAGGGATGTGTGATGGCCGACCTCGAAATTGGTTGACCACCACGGGCTGTAATAAATTTTATTCGTTTAGTTTCCCTTCTCTACACTTACACGGAACAAACACATTCTTTGTTTTCTTATCGGCTTATTTCCTCTTTTATCACAGTTTCCCTCACTGCATAACCACCTACCTCTCCCTTATCGATCGACTCTAGACTCCCCCTCGGCCAGTCCCTCTCTCAATCTAAAACACGTACCCATACTCAATTTCCAACGCACCCCCACCCCTGACTTTCGGCACACACCATTTCTCGAATTTTCTTCTATATACTACGGGATCTCCACAAATAAGGACATTTCAGATTCCGCATATTTGCTTGCCCGCCTGGAGTTGTTTGACGACTACAATAGCCGGATATCCACTAAAGTCCCCTTAAAAGCACAGAAGCCCGGATTTTACCGCATTTACTCCAATAAGCTTCTCTTGTTCCGGGATTGATGGGAGTGTAGCTGGTTCGGTAGAGGTGGAAGGTTTGTGATATCAACCAAAAATACAGCATGGGTAATACGCCTCTTGGGTGGGCTGCGAGGAATGGGCAGGAGGAAGTGGTGAAACTACTACTTGGGCGGGATGACATCGACCCCAACAAGCCGGATGAGGAAGGCCAAACACCATTAATGTTAGCTGCTTGGAATGGGCATGAGGGAGTGGTGAAAATACTACTCGGCCGGGACGACATCGACCCCAACCAGCCAGATGATTACGGCCAAACATCTCTCTTTCTAGCTGCCTGCAACGGGCGTGAGGGAGTGATGAAGATGCTACTCGGACGAGACGGCATCAACCCCGACGAATCAGATGACAACGGTCAAACGCCACTCTATATTGCTGCTGGAAATGGCCACGAGGGGGTAGTGGCAATGCTACTTAGACGGAACGACGTGAACCCCGACACACAGGATGACGAAGGTCAAACACCACTCTATTTTGCTGCTAGAAATGGCCACGAGGGGGTGGTAGAAATGCTACTTAGACGGGACGACGTTGACCCCGACACACCGGATGACCATGACCAAACGCCGCTCTATATTGCTGCTAGAAATGGCCACGATGGGGTGGTGGAAATGCTACTTGCACAGGACGACATTGACCCCGACACACCAGATGACCATGGCCAAACGCCGCTCTATATTGCTGCTAGAAATGGCCACGATGGGGTGGTGGAAATGCTACTTAGATGGGACGAGGCCAACCCCAACAACCCAACTAAGTGCTGCCAAACAGCACTCTCGCTTGCTGTTAGAAATGGGGACAAGTGCGTGATACTTTTACTACGCCTCCAAACGCTGCTACTCACACTCCAGATTATGCTCCAGGAGGAATCGCCCTCGCTACCGTCCCCGAATACCCTACTACCAACCTAAACACCGTTTCTCAAAGACCAGAGCACTTCCATAAACATGTTTGTCCCTACCACTTCCCTCCTCTTTCAACCCCCCCCATCTTCTCGTTGTTTTAAGCTACTACTTTGTGACAAATACCGTCTTACCTTTCATTCTAGAGTATACCTTCTATAGTACCCAACTTGATTCTTGTTTCGTCTGTTTGAAACCTTGGTTCTAGCGTTAGTGGAGGGCTATTTTTATTGTGTTGAGATAAGCTAGCGTGGGTTCCGATATCCATCATATCTGCATTCATTTTTGTTTTCTAGATGTATATCCTCTTTTCGCATTTATTTTTCCTTTGTTTTGTCTAAAAGTTCCCCTTTTCCTCCTGCCTTCACATTTGGCGTGGAAATGTGAGCGTTGTTAGATAATAACACTATAGAGAAAACATGCTCGAGTATAAGCGGCAAGCATTTCTTACACCGGTGAAAAACAGCACGTAAGGAAGCTGTTGGTCAATGTATCATGGTGATTGGTTTGCACCTAGGTTGAGTGTTATCCCCTGAATGGTCAAGGGGCCCGTATGTGACTGTTAATGCAGACTAGCTAGAAGTGCGGTAGCTACAACGAACCCTTCCGTCTTTCCAGTGAGATAAATTATTTTCTCGCTTTGCATGCTAAATAAGTGCCTTCTTTTATTCTTGTGTCTTTTTCACTGCCTTTTCCAAATTTTAATCATTGACGTTGATCTCTGGTGCTCGTGTTGTCATTTGGGATCGTTGCCGTTGATCGTCTAAGGGATAGGAGTTATTAAGCGACCGCAGTGCTGCACAGCATCGACTAATAAGGGAGTTAGGATAACCCATATTCCTCGGGCCTTTTTTTCATACTACATTTTCTTCTTATCTTTATAGTATTCTACCAATACCCGAGTTAGGGATCAGGAACCCTTGGGGTGTTCCAGCCCGGGAGGGAGGACTTTCCCTTTGATAGCAGAATATCCGAGCGGTGGAATTTTGTAGTATTAGAAGGATTTAGAGAGCATGGATATCGGGAAGTTCACTGATGGGGGAGCGCCGTACGGCAAGAATTGATATTTAGGATTATTACCATAGATGTAGAAATTTTCTCTTATCTATCATAGTAGCGATTAGTTAGCGGCCTCAGGGGAGTGTGAGGTTTGGTACGGCTAGGTTGATGTGGATCGGGCACTCAAGCGGCCTTAAAGCCCTCTAAACTACGACACACCCCATGAGTAGGGATGGGGTGACAGGGCCTCAGTAGCTACAGTATCGCCTCAATAGTGTTGAAAGTGGTGTCAATGATCTGGCCGAAGATTTTTCAGGAGTGAGGGTGGTACGAGGAGTTGCAAGAAATTTTATTGGATGAGGTGTAATCATATACTGTAGGTTGCCTATTTCTTCACACTTCTGTCGGTCAAGCTTGGCGGGGTAGTGATACAATAATAGTGGAGAATAGTGAAAAGAAAAAGTGAAATCTGCTGACACCGACCATCACTCACATTACAAGTACCTCACCATTTAGTTAGTATTTGTTTTTTTGTTAAAAAAAAAAAGTGAGAAAATCCTCGATCCGGTTCCACGATACAAATGATTGCTTCTACTTCAGTCTATTTTTTTCATACACTTTTTCGATATTTCTTCATTAAATTTTCATAAGGTTTGCCTGAAGAGTGACTGTCCACAAGCTCCTTTCGCCTATTTATAATGTTCCACAGTGTCTCTTCTATTTAGGGGTTTATTGGTGGGATCGTTTGAGAAAATAAAACAAATTTTTTAAAGCAAGAAAGATAGAGGTTTTATAATACTGTAGTGGTCAGATCACTTGGAACGGTCAGCGGTCAGCATGAAGTGTCCTGTCCCCTCGAACCACCGCACTGTTAGCGCCAGTAGTACGGCGTGCCAAAGTTCTGAACAGGTCAGCTTTTCACCTTTGTTCAGAAATTATACAGACAAGAATTTATTAAGAAAGATTATCTAAGCTGTTCCAAAAGTCTTTTGTGTCAGCCTGCAGTGTCCCAACCTATGGCATATGTTTTTTGTGTCAGCAGCTTGTAGCGTCCCAAGTGATCTGACTTCTATAGCACTATTATGAAAAGTAAAATTTTCAACGTTTATGCATTGCACTAGTGTGGATATTTCCAACAAATAGGAACATCGCACGCCTATTGCCAAAAACTTGTGGTCATGGGCAAGGAGAGTTTCACAATCTGGCAATCCATTTTGTCCCTTCAAGAGCACCTCCGGACCCATCTTGAGCTTTTCGCTACAAATAACTCAAAAATCCCAGAAGCTTCCTTGCGTTATCTAGATTTCCAGGGAGTTAACGGTGATGCAGTTATCCCATTGAGGTATGTCAAGCTAGGGTATAATGATGAGATGGTAGCCAGGTTTGGTACCCTGGGGGGACTGGCTTCAAGGGATGTGTGATGGCCGACCCACCGAAATTGGTTGACCACCACGGGTTGTATTAAATTTTATTCGTTTAGTTTCTCTTCTGTGTATTACATCGAACAACAAACGCACTCTTTGTTTTCTTATCTCCTGATTTCCTCTTTTATCGCGGTTTCCCTCACTGCATAACCTCCTGGCTCTCTCTCTCTTATCGGTTCACCTTAGACTCCCCCTCGACTAGTCCGTCTCTTAATCTAAAACACGTACTCATTCTCAATTTCTAACACGCCCTCACTCCTGACTTCTAGCACACAACATTTCTCGAATTTTCTTCTATATACTACGGGATACACAGAAATAAGGACATTTCAGATTCCGCATATTTGCTTACCCCCTTGAGGTTTTTTGACGACCTCAATAGTCGCATATCCACTAAAGTCCTTTTGAAAGCACATAAGCCCAGTGTCTACGGCATTTACTCGGATAAGCTTTTTCTGTTTAATACTCCACGCCGTGCACCATCACGCGATTGATCGGACTATAGCTTGTTCAGAAGAGGTGGAAGGTTGTGATATCAACCCGAAAAGCAGCATGGGTAATACGCCTCTTGGGTGGGCTGCTGAGAATGGGCACTCAAAAGTGGTGAAGCTACTACTCGGGCGGGATGACATCGACCCCAACAAGCCCGATGACGAAGGCCAAACACCATTAATGCTGGCTGCTGAGAATGGGCACGAAGAAGTGGTGAAGCTACTACTCAGGCGGAATGACATTGATCCCAACAAGCAGGATGAGGAAGGCCAAACACCATTAATGCTGGCTGCTGTGAATGGGCATGGGAGGGTGGTGAAAATACTACTCGGCCGGGACGACATCGACCCCAACCAGCTAGATGATGACGGCCTAACATCTCTCTTTCTAGCTGCCTGCAACGGGCGCTCGGATGTTGTGAAAATATTACTGGACCGAGATGACATTGACTCTGACAAGCCAAATAATGACGGCCAAACACCACTCTTGGGAGCTACTGGAAATGGGCATGAGGAAGTGATGAAAATGCTACTCGGACGAGACGGCATCAACCCCAACGAATCAGATGACGACGACCGAAGGTCACTCTATTTTGCTGCTAGATATGGCCACGAGTGGGCAGTGGAAATGCTACTTAGACGGGACGACGTTGACCCTGACACACTAGATAACCGCGGTCAAACGCCACTCTATTGTGCTGCTAGAAATGGCTACGAGCGGGTGGTGGAAATGTTACTTGGACGGGATGACGTTGAGCCCAACACACCCGATGACGACGGCCGAACGCCACTCTATTTTGCTGCTGGAAATGGCCACGAGGGGGTAGTGGAAATGCTACTTGTACAGGACGACATTGACCCCGACATACCTGATAACTACGGCCAAACGCCCCTCTATTGTGCTGCTAGAAATGGCCACGAGCGGGCGGTGGAAATGCTGCTTGGACGGGACGACGTTGACCCCAACGCACCAGATGACGACGGTGAAACGCCACTCCATTGTGCTGCTAGATATGGCCATGAGGGGGTGGTGGAAATGCTACTTGCACAGGACGACATTGACCCTAACAAGCCAGATAAGGTCGGCCAATCACCACTCTGCTGTGCTGCTAGATATTGGAACGCGGGAGCTGTGAATATGCTACTCGGACGGAATGACGTCGACCCCAACAAGCTAGATAATCAAGGCCAAACACCACTTTTGCTAGCTATTGAAACTGAGTATGGGGGAACGGCGAAAATACTACTTGGAAGAGACGACATCGACCCCAACAAAGGCAGATGATAAGGGCCAAACACCACTCTTGCTAGCTGCCGGCTATGGGAACGTGGAACTAGTAAACATGCTACTCGAACGAGGCGATATCACTCCTGACATATCAGATATGGACGGCGAAACTCCACTATACCGGGCTGCTTTGCATGAATGTGAGGACGTGGTGAGAATATTACTTAGATGGGACGAGGTTAACCCTGACAACCCAAATAAGTGCCGCCAAACAGCACTCTCGCTTGCCGTTAGAAATAGGGACACACACATGATCGCTCTACTACAGCCTCCGGCGGCTGCTACTCACACCTCGGATTAAGCTCGATGAGGCATCGCCCTCGCTACCGCCTTCGAATACCCTACTATCAACCTAAACACCATTTCCTCAAAGACCAGAGCACTTCCATGAAAGCGTTTGTCCGTACCACTTCCCCTCCCCTTTGAACCCCCCATCCTCTCATGATCTTAAGCCGCTACCTTGTGGCAACTGCCATATTACCTTTCATTCCGGAGCATACCTTCCACTGTACCCAACTTGATTCTTGTTTTCTTCTTTTGTTTGAGGAAGGAGATTATACGCAATGGGAATGCACATATGTATCATTAACCCACCTAACCCTCAATATGGATTTCCTATGGAGTCAAGTCAACATTCGTGATCTTCTGTTTAAAACCTAGAGCCTAGCGTTAGTGGAGGGCTGTTTTTACTGTATTGGGATAAGCCAGCGTGGGTTCCAATTTCCATCATATCTGCATCCATTTTTGTTTTCTGAATGTATATCCTCCTTTCGCATTTATTGTTCCTTCAATTTTTCTAAAAGTTCTTCTTTTCCTCCTCTCTTGATATTTGACGTGTAAGTTGAATGTGACTGCTGTTTAGATAATGATACTCTAGAGAAACCCTACGAGTATAAGCGGCACCCATTACTAACGCCGGTGAAAATAGTATAGAAGGGTGCTAATAATCAATGTATCATGGTGGTTGGTTTGCACCTAGGTCGAGTATTATTGGAGTGATTACAGAGACCGCAGTACTGCACAACATCGACTTACAAGCGAGTTAGGATCACCCGTGCTCCTCGAGCCTCTTTTTCCTACATTTTCTTCTCTTTCTTATGATATTCTACCCATACCTAAGTCAGAGATAACGAACTCTCTTTGAGGTGTTCCGGGCTAGAGACGCCTTTCCCTTTAGTAGCAGGATTACCCGAGCGGTAGAATGTTGTAGTATTAGAGAGGTTGAGAGAGTGCGGATATTGGGAAGTTCACTGATGGGGGAGCGCTGTACTGTACGGTTCATAAACTGAAGAGTGTGTACCTTGTGGCACAGGAAAATGAAACAGCGGCTGTGCAAAAAAAATGCCAAGCCTAGTAGTGATAGACTATGAAGGAGTACAACCACCGGGTGGAAAGTCTTGGCACCCCCCCGCTTTGAAGATAGCACAGTAAGGACAAAAATCGTGAATACAAAACAAAAACAAAACATAGAATTTTAACAAATATATCAAGGTAATGCAGAGAAGCCAGTAACTCCATCACCACTTAGTATGTCCTCCATGTGCCCGTAAAACCTCTTTAATCTGTTGTGGTATCGAGTCTACCCAACTATCAAGAACCCCCTGTGGAATATGCTCCCATTCTTCCTGGGCTGCCTGCATGAGCTCCTCTGCAGTTTGAGGGAGAGAGTGCCTTTGCCTGAATCGTTTCCCTAGCCTTTGCTTGAGCATTCGCCAAACGTTCTCGATAGGATTCAAATCAAGTGAAGAGGCTGGCCAGGATAAAATTCGAATCCCACTCTTCTCAAGAAATCCCTTGATTTTCTTTGCCCAATGTGGCCCAGCACCATCCTGCATGAAATACAGCCCACGAGAGTCTCCTTGAAGCTTCTCCCAATATGGGATAAGATATGGTATCAAAACCTCATCCCTATACTGAGTAGCATTTAGTCCACCACGATTATTCTTCCTTTCGTACTCTTCAGGAGTACGCCGGCGAAGAAATATGCGGGGAGTTCTACTTCCATAGGCATAATGTTAGGCATACCAAGAAATGCCGACCCATAAGGCTCACGCACAGACCCCTGCGTACCAATCAGTTAAAAAGTACGTAGTAAAAAAGATACATCTCGGTCTAGCTTAAGATGATAGTCACGTGCCTCTGACTATAAGGTCACGTGTTTGATTCACAGCTGCGTCATAGTTATTATTAGTTAAAATATAATTATGCGACATGTCATATAATGATGGCGATAATAGCGCAAAGGCGTCTGAGAGATTTAAGTGTGCGTTCCCGTTTTAGGATGCCCATAGGGTAAGAACGAGAGTTCTCTAAGATGACGGACGGAATCAGAATAAACACTTAAAGTAAAAATATCTCTCCAAGCATTGGCACGAGCACTGCGACCGAGAGGTTTCTGCCGACTCCTATAGAAGAGATCAATCTCTATAAGTAGGAAGTCATGCGGCGAAGTTTGAACGGTTGGATAAGAAGTTATGGCGCTTCAAAGTTAAGCCG
>Ga0307507_10001512_pt1 | contig 51926 bp, 24 predicted proteins | sample 7_EM_MG_FD_207223 | JGI IMG/M metagenome (GOLD analysis project Ga0307507, IMG submission 207223) | Populus trichocarpa ectomycorrhiza microbial communities from riparian zone in the Pacific Northwest, United States - 7_EM | ecosystem: Host-associated > Plants > Roots > Unclassified | place... | reverse complement strand
TATCTTAAAAACTACTGAACCATTTACTATGCAACTTTAATAGAGGCTGTAGAGCATATATAAAAGTCTAAATTTAAATTATTAAAATTTATTATTAAGTGGTTGTTAAGATATTAAAGTGTGATTCTTCCATTTTTTGGTGTGTTTTTGAAGTGATTAGCTCACCCGTTTGACCAGCTTACCCGTAAAATACGTTATCTAGCCAGATAAAGTTACTAATTTAGTAGGCTAGTGCTAGGGTTCGGTTCTTATTTACTATAGCTTTATAAACAGATTAGGCCTATATTATTTTATTAGTAAGGAACTCTTATAGTTCTTTTATCTTCTTTATAAATTTGTTTGCTTCTGCAACTTATAAGGCCTAATAAGCTAGGCGAGGAATATTACTAAAGGGTTTAAAACCCATTTATGGATGCTAGCCGTAATTGGCCAGGAATAGGGAGACCTTTATAGTTTCTAAGATAGAGTTATTTGTAGTAAACTTAGTAAATATAAGCTAGTCTATCCAGTTGTCCTATAGATATAACGTATATATCCGAATATATTATTCTATTATAGCATTTACATATTCTGTTTAACCATCCGTTTCTAGGTAGTATTCTATAGATAATAGTGCTTTAATATAAAGTTAGGTAGTTAGTTCTTTTTAGAATATAGAGATAAACTAGCTACCTTTATTAGAGATAATTGTTTTAGGGAGTCTATGGAGTTTTTATACATAATCCAGGAACAGTTAGGCAATAGTAGGTGTTAATATATTAGGACAGGCGATTAAGTGTCTTATTTTAGATAGTTGGTCTATAACTACTATAATATTTATACAGCCTTTACTTACGGGGAGTTTAACAACAAAGTTAATTAAGATATCCTTCCATCTTTAGTCCGAAACAGGTAGTGGCTTTAGAAAGCCGTTATATACCTTATATAAAGCCTTAGCTCGTTAGTAGGTATGGCAGCTAGAGATATACCTTTATATTATATTATGTATATTCGGCTAGTAGTACTCCTATTAGAGTAGTTCTAGGGTTTTTCTACGGCCTGGGTGGCCGGCTATTAGTAGGTTGTATATATATTTAAGAAGCTTAAGCTTAAGTTTATTATAGTTAGGTATAACTAGGCGGTTCTAGTAGTATAAGCAGTCTCCGTGAGCTTTATATTTACTTAGAGAGATCTTTTTAGAGTGTCTAACGCTATCTTAAATTAGCTTGAGTGTCTCTTAGATAAACTTATTATTTGGGTATTTATTAATTATAATCTGTTTAACTAATTAATTAGTTATTTTAAGGATGTATACTGTAAGGTCTTTAGCTAGGGGATTAAATAATTCGGGGTAAAGTAGGGTTTAATTGCGGTAAACACGCGCTTCTTCCTATACTAGTATATCTTGTAAATATTGGGTTAGGGTATTAGGTTTTTAACCTTAAACGCCTAGGCAGTATATAATTAAGAATTAGAAATAAAACAGATATTCTAACTAGTAGGCTTAACAATAACTTAGCTGTTTTATAGTTGTAAAGTACTATAGATTCTTATAGTCGCTAAGAACCTTAATTAGAAATCCAGCGCCTTCTAGTTTGGGTCGCCATTGTTTAAAATATCTAATAATAGCTAATAATTCCTTATCGTAGATCTTATAGTTATATTTAGTTGGACTTAGTCGTTTTAAGAAGTATACTATAGGGTATAGTACTCCTTCTTTATTATACTAAGACAAAATGCCTCTAGTAACGTAGTTAGATAAGTTAGCTTCTATAACACTCTTTTAGTTTAGGTCAAAGTATTAGAGTATAGGTGCAGTAGTAAATATAACTTTTAGATAAATAAAGGCCTTCTTATATTCCTTATTAAAGATAAAGGTTTTATCTTTTTAGGTTAGAGCTATAAGGGGTAAGACTAGGGCGGAGAAGTTATTAATAAACCATTGGTAGAAGTTAGTAAATCCTATAAAGGCTTTTACGTCCTTAATGTTCTTAGGTTCTTATTAGTTTATAATTACTTTAATTTTCTTTAGGTCTATTTATATACCGTCTATAGAAATAATAAGTCTAAGGTATAGGACTTCTATTTTATGGAATTCGCACTTATCTATATCTAATTATAGGCTAGCTCCACGTAAGGCTTTTAAAACAAGGTTAATATGTTTCTTATATTTAGTTAGGTTATTGCTATATACTAGAATATTGTTAATATAAGCAGTATAAAAAATATCTAGGTAAGGTTATAGGGTATTATTTACAAAGTGTTAAAATAAACTTGGGGTATTTATAAGGCCAAATGGCGTTACTAAGTATTTAAATAGTCTATACCTAGTACGGAATGTAGTAAGCCATTTATCTCCTTTTGCAATATAGAGACGGTTAAATGCGTAAATAAGGTCGAGTTTTATATAGTAGTAAGCCTTACTTAATTGGTTTAGTGTCTCTTAAATTAATAGGAGCGGGTACTAATTCTTAATAGTAATGGCGTTAAGAGCTTGGTAGTCTATATAGAAGCGTAGACCACTGCTAGGTTTCTTAATAAAGATTATAGGTGCAGCTATAGGTAAAGAGCTTGCTCTAATAAATCCTTTACTTAGGTATTCGTCCAAGTACTTCCGCAGTACTTAGAGTTTATTTTAGGATATTCTATATAGGGGTCCAAATTCTAGCTATTTTTCTTCTTTAAGTATAATCTTATAGTTATATAGTTAGTGCTCTACTAACTTATTAGCTTTCTTTTGTAAAAATACTTCTAGATGCTTATAATAGCATATTAGTACTTTTATGGTAGGGTTAGTATGCTTCTTTAGTACTAGGCCCTTTTTAATATCGGCTATTATAACGGTAAAGATTATATATTTAGGTTTCCTGGCGAGTTATACTAACGGGGTAGCTCTAATTATATAAATATCTATAGAAAGGGGGGTGAGTTGCTAGCTAGTAACTTCCTTTTAATTATCTACTATTTCTTATTTAACTTTAGGTTTAGTGTTAGGTACGGAGTCAGTATTAGATTTAGGTTTGGGTTCTTTAAGTATCCTTTTTATAGTAGAATACTAGTTCTTCTAGTACTTTCGTATATTAAGCTTAAGTTTAGGCTTCTACTTAGTTTGGGGTAGTACAGTAGTTAGGGTTAGTTTGTGTGGTTTAGTATAATTTTTAGGTTCTTAGTGGAATTAGGTGGACTTTTTAGGTATAGGGTAGATATTAGTAGAAATTTTAGACTAATAGATCCTAGAGGATTTTTTAAATTTTGGTTTAGGGTCTAAGTAGTAAGTTATAAGGCACTTCTGCTTATAATGGGAGGCAGTAAATAGAAGCTTAAAGTTATCCTAATTAATAGTTACCTTATATAGCTTTATCTAAGGTTGTTTAAGTATTACTAAGTGACCTAGGGTGGTAATAAAAAGCCTAATTAGTTCTTTATGGTTTAGGTATTAGAGTTTTAAGAATACTATATAGGTAATACAGCCTAAGATAGTGTATTTGCTATTAAATCTAAATACGTTAATATGCTAGTTAAGGGGGGTTAGGGTAAAACTATTATCTTATATAAAGATCTTATTAATAAATCCTATGCTACTGGCTCCTGTATTAATTAGGACTTAAGTATTAGCCTATTAATTATTCTACCAAAGATAATAGTTAATAGTTATGCTGGTATTCTAAGAGTTAGAATTCGTAATATCTAGAGCATTTAATAAGATTCTAAGGTAGCGCCGTTCTAGAGAGCGACTTAGCTTTAGGACCTTCCTTTTAGAGGCAACCAGGGTGGGGTTTCTATAGAATATTGGCTGTAACTTCGTCCTTATAAGTAGTACTTATTAGATGTGGGGCTGGAGCCATATAAAGATTGGGGACGGTAACTGGAGAATTAGTGCGGTAAATAGTTGCTAGTATTAGCTGTTTATAAATCGTGTTAGGGCATAGGGGTAGAGTAGTATCTTAAGATATAAGCCTTGCTTTTATATTTAAAGTAAAGGCCTAGCTTAATGCGTTATTCTTATTTAGGGGACCCTAGTGGGGCATACTCTAGGGTTCTAGAGTTAATATCTATGGTGTTAGGGTGCTTAGGCTAAGATAATAACTTAATAGTTATTTATAGAGCTGTTATATTGTATTAAGGAGTGGACTTTAGTATTAGGTGTAGTATATTATTATATTGTTTATTAATAATATTTGTGCAGGCATTAAGGGCTCCTAGTAGGTTTACACCTATTAGGGAGGTTTTTAGTTTAGGACTTAGGGATTTAATAAGGCTATTAACTAGTACGGAGTTGTTCTAGCCTATTTCCTTTACGTAACGGTTAAATTTAGAGAAGTATACTAGAAAGCTTTTTATTCCTTAAGTTATATAGTTTATCTTTCTCTGAGTAGTAGCTTAGTGGTTTGGGTTACTATATATAGCTTTAAGAAGTATAACTAGACTTTATACTAAATTTGGTTAAAGGGGTTTAATAAGGTTAGCTACGTCTCCTTTTAGTTAACTTAGGGCGTAATAAAGTCGGTTAGCTTTAGTTAGGTAGCAGTTAGTATTACTAGTTAGCTTATTTTTAAGCTAGCTTAGAAATAATTAGAGTTCTTATTATTTACTAGTAAATATTAGAGGGTCTAGTAGTTATTTAGATTGTTATAGTGCGGTAGTTAGTTTAGGGTAAATAGCTACTATAGGTTTAGGACTCTTGTTTCGCGTATTCGTTTCTAGAGAAGGCGTTTAGTCTTAGGGCCCTAGTGTGGGCATCTTAAGGGTACGGACTTCTTCTTAAAGGTCCTTAATTATTTATAGGTATCGTGCTTCTTATTTAGCTTATTATTAAGTTAAAGTGGCTTAATTCTGTGCAAGGGCGTCTATAAAGGACTTTTATATCTCTACCAATTATTCTTAAAGTGCGGATATAATACCAGCGGCTGTTATAGGGGCTTTAGGGTCGTTCTGCATTTTAGAGGGTGGTATATAAGGTTAATATAACGTAGTATTACGGAGCGAGCATAAGCGGTAATAATATATAGCGAAGTAGATATTATTAAGCTATATATATAAACTGCGTAATAAAGTTAAGACGTTATGTAAGGAAAAGAAAGTAGGAAATAGGGGAAAAAGGGTATATAATATTCGCTTAGTTGCTAGGTTAACGGGTACTGTGCTACACACAGGCAGGGTAGAGCTTAGGTGGCGGTTCTGGTAGAACTTGGCAGAATTTGGCAGTTAGAAGTCCTTGAAGTTGCCAGTTGGCAACTCCGACAGTAGAGACGGCGGATTGCGGCGGAATACGGCAGATTGCTGTCAGATTGCCGTCTCGTGGTCGGTCTCCGGTTGTTCAGTCGGTGGAAACAGGTGGACGTGTGTAAGGTGTCACGGGGGTGTCCCGTGACACTAGCTGTGAATTAGTATCTTCTATACTGGTGTCTCCTCCTATTCCTAAGGTTGTAGCTACTATAGATGCGGTCGTAACCAGTGCCTTTAACGGCGTCGTAACTTGCACTTTAGGTAGCATACTGTTCGACTTTATTAATACCATAACTAGGTAGTAAATATATAACGGAGTCTTATAGTAGTTACTACGGTAGACTTGTTAATAGGCTAGGTATATAGGTAAATAAGAAGTTAATAATATAACAGTAATAAATAATAACTAGTGGAGTAGTTGCCTAATAGATTAACTCCAATTATATTCTAAGATTCACTATAAGGAAAGGAACTATGGGTCCTTAAATACACATCTATACTCCTAAGAAAGTCGTTGCTCTGTCTGCTGTCTGCTCTATCTGCTCCGCCACAGATTATACAGATCACACAGATTATACAGATCACATCACGTGACCTTGGCTACTATTCCTCGTCATATGGCTCCACTGGTTCCATCCTGGACCGTGCCCTTATCAACCAACTAGCTTCTTCTGACTCTTCTCTAAGTAGTCGTAACACCGTACTTAAAGCGTCCGTAACACTTATAGAGGCTATTATATTAAGTAGTAGAATAATAAGTATATTATATATATCTAGATATAAGCTATATAGGAGTGCTATAGAGGTAGAGAAAAGAATAATTGATTTTAGATAAATATAAAAATTAAATATAGTATGGTATAGCACAGTACACAGTCTAGGCTTATAACTATTAGCCAGAAATACTAGGAGGAACTTGTGTGTCGCTTAATCTATAAATATACTTGAGTTGGGTGGCGAAGGGCTGACGACGACTATTCGTAATCGCCACTCGGTCGACACTACGACCATCCATTACCTCTTGTGGATTACGATGGAATTGGGCTTCAACGAGTTTAAGCCATGACCTTTACCAAACCTGTTGCTGTCTGTGGAGGTTTCAGGATAGACCATGTGATAAAATATTAATGGCGTTTTGATGTGAGCGTGATGCTGTGAGCTGGATGGTGTATCCCTTTACTGCCTTTGAGGTTGTATATCTTGACATTAATCCTCTGTTGGCATTGATCTGACTTGACAATGGCAAAAGTCGTCGAGTAGTGGTAGTGAGGTTATGCTCTTCCTCTCGCGAGATTGTACATTCTCAATGGTTTTATGATAGGATCGGAAATTGGCGAGGAGGTCTATGTTGATGAGTGTGGAAATGGAAAAGATCGACCGAAAAAACCTTGTAGCGTAGAGTCTCGACTCCTCATCTGGATAGGGAGCCTATTGTCGTGTCTCGGATGTCTTCCACGGCTCTAATGCATGTGTCCAGATTCCGATTCGACTGCCTAGTTCCGTAGCCGGAAATGGAACTTCCGGTTCCTCCCATGACACGCAGAAAACCTCACTACCCCGGATACCGCGGTTTCGTATTAGCATGTCAACCGCCGGTTGAAGGTTATCTGCATTAACGGAGGCAAGAGTGGCGATCGTGGAAGAAGGTCACGCCTCATTATACTAGGCCACGAGAATTGTTTATATGCTGCAAGGAAGTATAGTTAATGATCCAGCTTAACGCTCTCAAGGGGACGAGATAGAATCTTCAACGGGTTGTGTCCACAAAGTGAGAAAAACAGAAAGGGTACCATGTATTGTGGGTAGTGGATGATGCTGTGAATTACACAAGGCCGCGAAGACTATAAATAATTCCCTAGTGGACAGGTTTTTGATTATTCTGCCCCAAATTCCCCAGAAACAGCTAGGCTGCCCCTGCTGGATGCACGAATTCTACGTTAACTGTCAGCTGTCCCTTGCCTGTACGACGCGCTGTTTTCCCCACCGCAAGCAAACCCAACGGTTGTCATGCAGATCCAGCCTGACATGGAACTTGAATGGAGCTCACTCCGGTGCTGAGGTGGTATTGATGTAGTCGTGACAACTTTGACACCGGGTGTATCGGAGGTGACGAAGAGCTTCCCGAGTAGGCCACTTGCTGGTCTGTTAAGGTCGCTCGAGAGAATGGTTTGCTGATGCGGCGGGGCTGTGTACTGGAAGCTTCAAAGTCGGGGTGAGAGTGGTAATTGGATTGGAGCTGTGTAAAATAGAGCTAACGAACATGCGTGGCTCGAAGTAGAGGATTTAGTGCGCTTGAGGCGCAGCAAGATGTGCACGGCTTCCGGTTCGAATGACACCGCGCCGGACGGGATGCTCTCTACAAGCAAACTAGGGCTAGACCTAAGGTTCCATCGGTATCTCTGAGAATGATAAGGACCCGAAACAGATTTTGTTGTAACACTCCAGATGTAAGCAGGATGTGTGGAGACGTCCCGTTCCAAACCTGGTCCTACAGGCACGCAGTTAGCAATTTGGTATGCTAGGAGCATTCTTGCAAATCCCTGATGCTTCTATTAAACACGCTGACATTGGTGTGGAACCAACTTTTGAATGTTCCCTTTGTGTCAATCAACAAGTGTGGATCGTCCCGATTATAAATTTATGGGGAATCGGTCCCTTCATAGCAAGTGCGCCGCCCTTGATCAGGGTTTCTAGTGTAATGCAGTGAATTTTCAGGGCGAAACAACAGCCGCGTCTGACCCACCAGCTTTCGTTGCCGGGAAGTTGATGGTAGTATCACGGCTGAAAGGCAAAATTAGGAAATAGGAGATTCTGCTCCCGAGCGATGTTCTACCGAAATTGCAAATAAGAAAATATGAATGGAGGCTCAGGCACTGGGACTGGTGCAGGGTAGTATGAATCATGTGAAAGAGATGCAAGGTTATGCAAAATGTGCTCAGGAAGCCTTGTATACCTCCTATTAGTAGAGAGCGGGCTAATCCTCGGACATAGATCGGTGCTGATGGATGCCTTCTGACGAGCCTCGTTTTGACAATCGTTGCAGAGGAGCATCATCAATACTCAACTGCGGGGAGAGCTTAGAAGTGAGCACGACAGCTAGCGCAGTTGCCGTGGCGAATCAAATGATTCGACATCTATGATTTGGAGGTGGGCTGGATTTAGCCTCCGTGACAAGCCTGCCTCGTGCATTATCCCTGCGTGACAGGTAATTACTTCCGGGAGTTGGACGCATTAGATACCATGTTGGTGCGTCATTTGATTTGATGGTAAAGCCAACCTTCAACCTCTGGCTTTTTTAAGAAAACGCGTGGAGACATGGCCGGGGCCATACGCATCGACGATTTCGCCCTCTACCCGTCGTTCAGGGGCCGGATCGCGGTTCGCACACTGCCTATCTACACTATACGGGCGCGGAGCCAGCCGTAGACCAACTCTGGACTAATTCTGGGGATTCCCACGATGAGGACAGGCCCTGTTTCGCATCCTGCGGAGCACCCAGGGCTCTTGGTGTTGGGCTGGTTTCTACCAGGCTAAAGGGGACCCCCCGGTCGGATTTCGAGCAGGCCCGGATTTCCGTTTTGGGCACAGCCTAGGCCGGTCTGTTGGGATGTGGGATTGTTCTGGAAAGGTGCAAAAGAGGGTTGAAGCGTGGGCAACCCGTCCGTGAGTAAGACCGTTTTCTGCCAGAGAAAGGGCGCCAGCTGACAAGGCAGAACTCATCAACTCCAACTTTCGGGATCAATGCCTGCGGATCGTGCTTTGGTCAGTTGCCGTCAATGAAGGCTCTGCAAGCCGAGTCGTGAATTCCTGACGTTTTTTTGGCCTTCTCACACTCCCACCGCCCGCAGCGGCTTATTAGAATCAACTTCGGCCGTGTTGCCACTCGCAGAAGAGTCATGTCTTAGCAATGGGCTCATCTGCTCTGATGACCTCACAGCAAGTGCAGACCACTTCCCAGGCAAGACTGGCCGAGAGCGATTCCGCTGCCGGGACCACCTGCTCCGGGCTGGCTCGTGAGGCTGAACGTCAGCAGCACGGCGGCCGTGATAGGCGGGCCGCAGGGTGGCGGCAGGCCAGTCGTTCCTGGCATCCAACGGTTTGTTGCGGCGATGGAAAATGTTTCCAACCATTTCTTACGCGCGCAGCGGCGTGTCTGTCCCCTCGTGCTGCACACGCGCATCCCGTCGGCATCAACGCCCACATGGGCGCGAGCAGGCTCTGCCGTTAGTCAGGCGTCGTGAGCAGGATCCGTCGGCGTTAAAGAATTTGCTCGCGCTGGCCTTTTGCTCCCCATAAAAACACCCATTCATGTCGTCGCCTCGGGCGCGACCTGCTCTTTGCAGCATGAGCAGTCGCATTTCTCGCACCAGCACGCATGTTCTGGGAGTGGCTTCGTTGCCTTCTTTGCGTGGCCCTCCTATCCGAAGCGGCGCGCAAGGCCCAGCAGCACTGGCTGACGTTGCCCCAGCTGGCAGGCTCGCCTCGTCACTAGGGCTGAAAGTTATTGCCGTCTCTCTCGACGGGCCGACACGACCTTTCCAGTGTTACGGTTCGCAACGATCGAAGGGGCCTGGGAGAATTCCCAGACGGCTGGGTCGGCCGGAGAGGCGCTATGCTAGCGGCCAAGCCATGTTTCACATCTAATTAATGACCAGCTTTCAAGTCTTCCTCACTGCTTCGATGCTCCATCGCCATGTCGACAGGCGGGCTTGGCTGGGTTCTGCAACCCAGGCCTAGCACCCTGGAGGGGTGGTATCCCGCGGAGCTGTCTTGTGATAGGGGGCACGTCGCTTCAGTAGGGGTGAGTTTGCGGGCTAACCCGGGGGTTTAGGGGATTAGCTGCTGCATCCCCAGAGGATGATTGCCATAACTACCCAGGACGGCGAAAGAGGCGGGCACTGAAAGCACCTGAGTGCATAGAGTGCAAAGGCGCGCGATGTTGGGTGAGAGCTTCGGAGATCGTCAGCGTGCCTCCTGCAACCTGTAATGTACTTGTAAACGACGGGCTTTTTCGGGGCTGCAGCGAAACAAATCGACATGGCTTTCCAAGGCTGGTTTTCGGGGCGATTACTCGTAACCCCACGATACCGATGAGGCAATAGGTGTGCTTCGCTGGAGCCCTCTGGTCGCCATGCCCCCTTCAATTTATCAAAGCAAGGAGTCAAGTGTCCGCCTGCGCAGCTCCTCCTCGAATGCGGGATGGACATGCAGAGGGAAAGAGTAGATTCCCTCCGCTCCTCTGGGAGGTGCGTATTGGAAGAGTTTGTGCCCTGGCCCGCCACCCAGACCTGCAGTTGAGGCAAATTAGACGCCGAACGGAAGGGAAGGTTCCCAAATATAAGTCGTAATAAGCATCGCGGTCATGATAAACTGGCAAAATCAGCACCACGATCCCTTCGGCGCCGCTTTTGCCGCGCTGTTCCAGCAGGCTGGGCGCGCAGAGTTAGTGGCTTTGACCGCCCTTCCCCCCCGATCTCCATGCTGATTTCTACAAGGGCCACGAGGACATGGGTTTCGTTACCGAAGTCGTATGGGGAAGACGGCAGCTAAGTGATGACCAGTGTTGTCCTGGGATTAGCCCGGGCTTTGGAACCACGCAGTTGGGTTGAAAATGACCACACGACTGAACGCGTCGTCTCCGTTTTCACTGCGCGGAACGGGCACGGTCAGGACAGAAAGTCTTCAAGCTAGCAGACTTGGCAGGTGTGGAGGGCCGGTGGTGGCAGGTGGTGAGCGGGTTTGCCTGCGGAGCGTGATTGCGGCTTGCGGCTTGCTTTCATGCATCAAATCGCGTCGCACGCGTGCTACTCTAGCGGCTATGATTTGCCCAGCGCACCGTAGCTGGCGTCAGGCTGTCAGGACACATGCAAGTGGTCGTCGGAGGCTGTCTTCATCTCATCGGCCCAGGCAGATCAACCAATCTCGACGGTTCATCCCCCTCGCTTGGTGTTCTGCTCACTCCCACGGATCTGGGAACTGCGTTTTTTTTTACCACGCCGTCGGGTCTCTGTCTCGCTGTCCGGAGCGGCGCAGCTCGCAGCAACGCTCCGTCTCAAGCATGCGCCGTTTCATGCAGTTTCGTGCAGTTTCGTGCAGTTTCAACATGCTCAATCGCCCGGGATGCCCTGATGACTGAGTCCTCCGCCCGGGTCGCCTGCTTTTCTTTTCTGGCTGGGGGAGGAGTACCGCCCTCAAGGACCCGTCAAAGGAGGGCCGTTGTCACTCGCTTGCCCTCCGCACCAGCACCTGCTCCATGCCATCATTTAACTTATTGTCTGTACACGAGAGGCGCCGGCGGAGAAAATTTCATCTTTTGGGCACAATTCTCCCGGGTCTGGTCACAACCCTACGCCATCGCCAGCCTGCTCTCGGCTACCTGCAGCTCCAGCGGCTCCAGCAGCTTCCAGCAGCCTCCCAAGTCGCGAGCTGGAGGCGGAACCCAGGCGTGAAAGACAAGCAGTGAAGAAACAAGATTGTGACTGTTTGCATGGACCACCGACCTCTGGACAAACCCCTGGGACCGCGGGCCTACGATGAGCGGTCACCACGAGTATGGGGCGACAGGGGCCCTCTCTGCACGCTGCCGCAACATGCACATGTGGTGAGCTGTACGTTCCCGATGCTTGCGCATCCCTCATCGCTGGATGCTAGATGCGAGACGCTGGGATACTGGGGGTTGGATGCTTGGATGCTTGGATACTTGGATGCTTGTTGTCGGCTGCTGGCTGCTGGATAATGGTGCGAACGCAGGCCAACAGGCTTTTTGGACGGACGCTACTCTAGCCTGCTGCGCGCTTTGGCGCTGATTGGACGTGTCTGCGAAGCTTTGCATAGAGTGAATGAATCAAGGCACCTCCAGTTTGCCTGATTTAGCTGCTTTGGCTGCTGGTAGCATGGCGAGCGGCCATCAAAGCCGTATTTCCTTCCTGCCCCAACGCAGCGGTGCAGGGTGGCTGGGGAAGTATATACTCTGTGCGGCATTGGGCTGCGGCCTCGGGCGGCCGGCATGCGCACAAGGCAGAGAGAGGACCGGCGAGCGGCAGAGAGAGCGGGCAGCAGCCCCCCAGCCCCGGCTGCACAATTGCGGGCTTCGATTTGCAGGTGGCCCCTCTGCTTTTGTTGGAGAGCCGGCTGGCCGGGATGACCTTGGGACTGCGCTAACCCGCTTGTCTGGGGTCGGCCCCCTCAGCGCGCCGTGTGGCCAAACAGGGCGCCGCCTGAGCCCAAGAGATCCGACAGCTTGGGCGATGGAACGCTCGCTCTGCGTTGACGCCGCTAGCCTGCTCACCCGTGGACTCGCGCGCAGCAGGCGCTCTGAGTGGGCGTGCACTAGGCCCTTACCCGTTCGTACGCCGGCTGGCAGGGCATGGGGACCGCTCAGGGAGACTCCGAGGTGGCGGACAGGCCGCTGGCCGCTACGAAAACTGGGCCACGCCGCTGCGCATGAAAGTCTGCTCGGGCGCTTTAATAGCAGGTCAGTCTTAATGCGAGCCCAGCAGTCCAGCAGTCCAACAGTGGAACAAACCGTCACGGCAGCTCTTCTGGCACTCCGCTCAGGCGCATCCCTTCGATCCATAGTGTCAGCGCCGAGCCTGAAGCCCTCCTGGAGCCCTCCACTACCGGCGGTTGACCCTCGCTCGTGTCGTGTCACCATTCCCCCCCCTACGCGGGATTGTACAATCGTATAAGAGTCTGTACCCTGGCCTGAAGCCGCTGCCGTTGATCCTGGTCATGCCACAGCTCGCCTTCGTTGCGCTCCCGCTTGTACGCTCTCAGCTCACTTAATAAAACCTCCCCGCCCTGGCAACACTATTCATCCCATTCATCTTACGTTGCGTACCCTCGCATTGGCACCTCTCCACTCGACAGTCTCAGGAAAGAATTCTCAGCTGCATACTGTCCCATGACCAGCGCGCCCGCTCACACCTTCGTTCATACCTCCACCTCGCAACTCGTCTAAACGTCGCCTTTTTGGCCCCCTCGACGTATTGATGAAAGCGAAAGCTGCTCCAATGGTTACGATGGCATCGAATGGGTAAGTTGCAGCGTCCCCGCTCCGTGCTACATCTTGCTTCTGTCCCCCTCTGTCCTCGCCGCCTTGAGTTCCTGCTGACCGACTCCGCACAGTTCGGCTGTTCCTGTTCCTCAAAATTACATCGAGAATGGCCGGTTGTACCATGGCTTTCGGCGCGGTATCTACATGTACCCGTGCGATGAGGTGATAATTCGCGTCTGCCAGCATGACAATTTTGAGGATTTGAATTTCTAACACGCCGTGTGTCGCGCAGCCCGAAAAGGATCGCATGGACATCTACCACAAACTCTTTCTCGTGGCACGAAGAGAACAATTGCATCAAGCCCCGATCCCACGGAATTGGGAGCCCCGCATCCTCGATTTGGGTTGTGGAACGGGCATCTGGGCAATTGATATGGCAGAGTGAGTGTTACGCCGTTGCCTGCGGCAGTCCGGCGACATTGTCGATTGTCCCATCGTTTAGGCATTATTGCTAACTTTTGTTTCCTCACAGCTGCTACTTGAACGCCGAGGTTTGTGATACCCACCCGTGTGACATGCAAGAGACAGCTAGCTGACAGTACAACCAAAGGTTCTGGGATTGGATTTGGTAAACATTCAGCCAGAGAAGTGTGTTCGCCGTCTTACGTCCAGCACACCCACCATGCTGATCTCCACGATCGACAGGATTCCACCAAAGCTGCGCTTTCGAGTTCCGCACGATTACGAGAGTCCATGGTCTCTGGGCGAGGATTCTTGGGACTTGATCCATCTGAGAATGGCATGCGGGAGCGTGTCCAGCTGGCCAGAGTTGTACCAGAAGATTTTCACGTGCGTGATCGCTAACGCCACCATTATTGAATAACGGACTAAAACTCCGCAGACATCTAAGGCCAGGATCCGGATGGATTGAGCAAGTGGAGATCGACCTCCGGCCCCAATGCGACGACCACACACTTCCCCAAGATAGCCCCATAACGCAGTGGTACAATTACTTGGCCGATGCCACACATCGAGTTTCCCGTCCCATCGCTTATCAACACAACACTCGTCAAATGCTGCAAGCAGCCGGCTTTATCGACATCCAAGAAATCGTCATTAGGGCACCGTATAATTCATGGCCAAACGATCCGCATCAGAAAGAGATCGGGAGGTGGTACAATTTGGGCATAAGCGAGGGCCTGGAAGCTATGAGCGTCGCGCCTTTCATAAGGGTGAACCAGTGGAATTGGAATCAGCACGTTAAGCCACTCATCGAAGCAGTACGGGCCCAGATATGCAACAAGAAAATTCATGCGTACAACAACATGTAAGTCTAGTCAGATCCTAGTCGTGCCAATAATTCATTGAGGTTACTACCAATACTGATCCCTTGCTCGACACAGACATATCTGGACAGCTAGAAGACCGCAGCAATAAACTTCAGCTGATGAATGACGACCCATATCACGATATCTAATGTACCTAGCCTACCGTTATACGTCCCTCATCTTTGGCTCAACCCGAATCGGCTCATGTAAAACGGCTCGCTCGTCACGTTTTCGGAACCTTTTCGCTTTCGAGTTTCGTACTCGGTATTCCCGGATATTAGGATCTTCCTCTAAAACACATTTCGGCTTACCTCTGGAACACTCCGAAGCGATTCTCTGACGGACCGTCTGGTCACGTACATAATTTGTCAATCGCAGCATCCCTACAGCATGCATTTCTCCTAGGACAGCATTAGTTTGGGGGGGGGGGGCAAAAAATGATCAAGGAGATCCGCCATCGCGGCAGGACCGGTCAGCCTCGTCCCGCTTCAGTTTCCGTTATTAAGCCATGCGCGATGGACTTGAACGTGTTTCCAAGCCCTTTTTCATGCTCTTGTTCTTCTGGGAAGGCGTAATTCTGTGAACGACGGAAATAAAAATGGGTGCTCTCCATTAGTGGCTTGTAATGTTGGGCGGTTTTTTTTTGATGAGGCGAACTCGATACATCGATACCTTGCGTTTTCATTTTCCTTTTGATTTGCTGTCTTTCCAATCGTCGAGTAACCTTTTCTTGGTGTCCAAGCGGAAGGGGTGATTTGAGGAATGGGCTCCTTCCCCTTTGCATTTTCTTATTTTCCAGCTACGCCAGCGCTGCTTCATCATTTGCTATATTTAGGCACTTTCATGTGGGCGTGCTTTGTGTCTCTGCCTTGCAAGGCTTTTGTTGGGCTGTTATGCACGCTGAAAAACTCAGGGTGCATTTTGTTTCTTGTTTTTTCTGACTTTGGCCCTCGGCAGCTTCCATTTCTGCCCCGGGTGGCTGGCGGGCTTGGGTCCGCTTTCGAACGTCATACGCGGAACCTGGCCGCTGTTCCGGTGATGTTTTGGTGATGACGGGCCGTCGGCTGCTACATAGAAGTGTGAAGCGAAGTTACTCAGAATTTCTGAATACCCACCTCCCGCGTCCCCCCTTTGATGTTTCATCTCTTCAATGCAACCGTGGCTTGGTGTGCTCCGCAACGCGTCACAATATCCACTTTGGCAACTCCTTCACCGTTCATTACAGGCCTTCTCCGGATAATCCACGGATAATCCACGGAAAATTCCCAGGTCTCGGTACTGCTTATTGCAAGCCCGTCCTTGCCATCCGGCGTTGCGATGTCGGTAGATACGTCGGCGTCCAAAGGCATTGCGACTTGTGATTTAAAAAAATTTCAGGTATGCATGCGTAGCATTGGGCTCACTAAGTCCTCAACATTTTGATAAGAATATTTCGTGGCTTTTCACCTGCCTGAACAAGAGATCTGTGGGTCTCTACTTTCGCTGTCAGTGCTTATGTTCAAGTGTTCGAAATACCAAATCAGGCGGTGTAGAGGGGAGCCATCAATGCAAGTTGCCTTCTTCCACCGGGGATGGAGAAGGGACAGGAAGAGGAAATGGTGTATAGATGTAGAGAAAAAAAGGCACCAGCCGGGAAGCCGGAGAGTGGGATTCTTATCGGACTTCGGAGCATGCTGCATTGTGGCCCAAGCTTCAACCTCTTTCTTTACCTGCACTCTCCAAACCGCATCGAACTTCCCTTTTTAAGGAACTGGAAAGAGTAGTTGTGGTGTATGCGTTGTATGCGTGAGACCACCTTCAGGCCACCCATCCTGTCCCCGGCAACTGCCGGTAGAGTCTTCTTAAATTAATTATCCCCTCTGCATCGTGGGAATTTAGCGGTGTCCGAAATAGGACAATACAAAGCCAATCTTCAAAGCCACAGCTATGAACAAGGTCGTCCTGTTACTGCAACACTTCAATCGAAAATGATTTACTCGGACTGACACAATTTCATTCCAAGCCCACTCAATCGAACATCTTTACAGCTTGACTGAACCCTCGAGTAGATCCCTTGCTTCATTTCTCAAGCTTTTGATTATCACCATGGTCGAGGTTCCGTCAGAAGCTTCTCTATGTATTATTACTCGGTGCAAGACTCCCTGCATTATCTGCAACCAGACGAGCCGACTGAAAAGTGCATACGGTGTTTGAGATTGGAAATAATCTTGGACGAAAAAGTAAACAAACTGTCACCTGGCTTTTTAACAAAGAAATAATCAGCATAGCTAAAGAAAAGTCCAGAAACCCGAACAATCAGCAACCTCAAACCAGCCCTTGATCGGCGATATAGGAAAACCACACACAATCGGAGGAATCACGCGTCCTGCGAGAGTCTACGGGGTGGTTTCACAACTTTGTTACGTGTTCGTGGCTAGCTGCTGCGTTTTTCAAGATGTCATGACACCGGGGATTGGGAGAATACATCCACGTCCGCATTTGCATCTGCATCTGCATCTGCACCTGTATCTGCATCTGCAACTTCGACGCGCCAATCTCACCGAAAGGGGATTGCTAGCCAATCCGAACACTTGCATCTCAACCCTAGCGTGCACAAATCTCAAGCCACGATCGAGTCACTCGGACCTCAGTACTCAAGAGCGAGACATTTTCCGCAATACGAGCTTCTCCGCCACAGAAGCAAATATTCAAAGGCATCTCTGCAGACGACTCAGAGCCATGGTCAACAGAATCCCCGTTTACATTCCGTTCGGCCTGGTATATTGCGGACAGCCTTCCTCAGTCGGGGTTCAAAAGCCCTGAAAAGGAATATTCAGCCCTGTCCACCATCAAGCCACCCCTCCACCCGATGTTCGCCCTAAACACTCAATAATGCCACCGAATAATATTTTGCGATTTATAACAAGACAACTGTTCGGATACACCAGAGCAATTGCGGGTGAAGACCCTCCGAGGATTTCGATTCTCCGAAAGTCCAACCTTTCGATGCTTCAATGTTCGCCAAGTCACTCCAACCCCATTGGATTCTGGTAATTTCATGGTAAAAGGCGTGAGCCCTCGGGACTGCCGCCCAGATTGACGCGCCTCCTGGCACTAAAGTTTGAATATTGACTAGACTGACTACTAGTTCACGTCGACTGCACTCTCGTTAGAAACGCGTGCTCTAACTATGTCTCCGTTGCCGTGTCCGTTACCCATTTGTCAAGCTCAGTTTCCTTGTGCCGAAAAGCGTAAGGAAGGTTGAGCTACGGTCGTCGTATATCCTCTGGAGAGTGCCCAAGTGAGTCTGTTCGACTCTAAAAACATAGCATCCTACCCACCATGGATTCTACGGAGAAGCCTCAGCTCTCCAGTGCAGTAAATACCGGAGAACGGTTCCGGGCAACGCCCAAAGTTGAAGAAGGCGAATACGCTTGCTAGTGTTTGGAGGATTATTTTGTGAGTAATGCACTAATTTGATAGATAGATTTTCGTGTTATATTTCACGCCGCCTACTATGAAAAACTCCGGTAGCTATAACTGATTTCAGCCAGGCGGGTATCACGATAGATGACATAGGCTTAGCTGATAGGTAGAGACACAGAATTGTACGAGTGATCTGTTTTATTCAAGGTGGCTCTAAGAGCCCTAATATACATAAGAAAATAACCCTAGTTCGACCTTCGGTGTCCGTAGTCGTTCGGAGTCCGACACCTCAGCAGTAAAGCTACCTCCGTGGCCAACAACTGACGTGTGTAGATTGGCCCTCGAGATTTGAACAGGCACTCAGAATGGCCAGCCTCCCTCAGAATGCACGACAGCACCACGCCGGAAATGATACTGCCCCTCTTCCTTGTCGGTGGATGGGCAACTTGCATTACAAGCATTCCTAAATACGCTTACGACCGTGCTTCCCTCCTGCCAAAGCTATCTTTACGTCTAGCCGACACCGCGACGGTACACAGTTGGGATCAACAGCCTCCTCAGTCCTCGATTTCGTTGTTGGTTTAGGGCTGAGCTTCCGGAGTTCCACGGCATATGAAAGATACAGCGAAGGCCGGAAATTCTGGGCTCAATTAACCCTCACATCGCAGAACCTCGCGCGTCTGATCTGGGTGCACGCCAACGAGCGAGAAGGCGAGCTCGGAAAGCAGGACCTGCTGGCCAAGCTCACCCATAAACCTCATCGTCGCGTTTGCCGTTGCGCTGATACACAAGCTGAGGTTCGAGCCATTCGTGCACTACGAGGACCTATATAACCTGATGGCACACCTGGACACGTTCGCCAAAGAAGCTGAAGTCCCCGAGAAGCACCTCAGCCAGAAGAAATCGGTTTGGAAAGTAACCGGCGAGTTTCTCGGCCTGCCTATGACGGAGTCGAACCCGCGCAAGTTCGTCAAGAACCCCACGAAGCCGCTCGGCAACCTGCGCTCGAGATCCTAACGCACCTCTCCACCTACCTGGGGATGCTGTACGACAACGGCACGTTCGAATGGAGCATCTACCAAACGCAATCGCTCAACTCACTCACGGCCATGAACGACGTGCTGACGGGCACGGAGCGCGTGCTCAACACGCCGCTTCCCATCGCGCACAGCATCGCCATCGGGCAGATCACCTGGGTCTACATCCTGCTGCTGCCGTTCCGGCTGTGCAAGCCGCTCGGGTGGGTGACGGTCCCGGGCACGCTGTTCGCCGCCCACATCGTCCTGGGCATCGCGCTCATCGGCCGCGAGATCGAGAACCCGTTCGGCAACGACGTCAACGACCTGCCGCTCGACTCCTGCCAACACATCCGCTAGGACGTCGACGTCATCACGAGGAGGCGCGCCCCGCACAGCGACGAGTGGGTCACGCGCGCCGAGAATGCGGTGCTGTTCCCGCTCAGCCACCATGGGTACCGGGCGTGGGATGCCAAGAGCGGGGAACAGATCCGGGAGGCGCTGAGGGAGCGACCGGAGTTGGCGGTGTGGAAGAAGGGGGAGGTGGCGAAGTTGCCCGTTGTGAGCGGGGAGGTTTGAAGGAGTGGTGGTGGTTCTGGTTAATGTGTCCGGGGGCGCACGTCCATGCCATGCGTCGTTGAGGTGGTGGCTACTCAGTTTTTTGGTGTCTGCTTGCGCCCTCATGAAGGGCTTTTCGAAGAGCCCTCTGCATGTAGGTCTTCATTGACGGTGTATGTATGGGATAGGCCTTCTTGCATGCTTTCTGGGTCTGCGAAGTAGCTTTCTTCGATGTACTGCATAATTATGAACATATCTGGTTGTCTGTGAATTGATGTTAGGTGTGATTAGGCTGATTTATTAGTCCACTGTCAGTTTAGGAATAATGAGATGCCCCTCAAAGCCGAAAGACGTTCTCAGAGATTGTGGAAGAAGCGTAGAAGGCTGTGCATCACTTCTGGGTCCCGGAGGTGCCTCGACTCCATGTGCGTTGATCATAAACCGTCATGTTATTCGTAAGTATATGCTCTAGCTATATTGGTCACTAAGACAGCCGTGCATCTCCTCTGGGTCTTATCAATCCGCCTGCCCCGGCCCGTAGGGTTTCCGCCCATACACAATATAAAACGGCATGAATGCATGCGTTGAGCGGTCCAAGTACGCCTTCCGTACACTGACAAGGAACACTTCTATCTCCTCTTTCTGCCAGCCCAGCCCTCTTGTGAGCGGGCCTAATGCGATTGCCTCGAGTCCTTCCATTAGAACGGCCCGCCAGTATAGCCCAACTTCCCGCAGTGCCCGATTTCTAGGCCATGGCCCAATGGGTGTGTAGAAGATGCGCTCGGTGACGTCGACGAAACCAGCGTCGCGCATCATCTGTGATAGTTGTGGTGTGATGAGAAAGTCGATGCCCAAATTTAGGAGACCCTCTGTTACGCGGCCCCAGTATAGTGCCATTGGGTTATCCGGGGCCATGGTGCCGTCTTCGCATTCAGGGTAGTGTTTTACTTCCTGGCATTCCATCCAGGCGCCGGGCTTCAGGTGTCTGCGCACAGAGAATGAAAATCAGAATCCTGTGGAGGATGCGGCAAAGGGAGATAGGGTGAATGTGACGTACTTGAACGCTCGACTAAATAACATCGGCCACTTCCGGAAGGCCTGGACAGTGTGTCGAGTGTGGATGTAGTCGAAGTGGTTTCGGGAGTATAGCCATTCTGATTCAACGTCGTCTACCATGAATTTAAGGTTTGGCGGGACCCAGTTCGTCTGTATAGGGCTCAGGTCTACTCCCAGGACGTTTGCAGAGGGATAGAGGTCGGCGACTGCATCAATGCCCGTGTTAGTATGACCGGTTGTCCGTCATTAATTGAGACTAATTACGAACAATCTAAGGCCCATATGCCTGTCCCCGTGCCCAGGTCTATTACCTCCATACTGCGGTCTTCTAGCGGTGCAAAGTGCAGTATTTTATTGAAGAGTAGAAGATACATCGCGTGCTTTAGATCCTCACGGTCCTGTTCTCGGTCATCATTCGGGAACAAGTACGATCCTGCACGAAAACTGTGATATCGCCGGCCATTTTCGTAGATGAAGTTCCGCGCGCTCGAGGCCAGCGATACAGAGTCTGCGACGCTCTCGGTCTCGTAGCCTAAGTCGTCGTCGGTGTCGCCAGCACTTTCCACATCGATGCCCTGCTCTGCTTGGTCGAAGGCGTCTGCTGTCTCCTGGGCTGTATAGGGGATCTGCTCTCGTGTTGGCGAAGGGGTCTTCTGCAATTGCTGGCTGGGATCTTGCTCCTTTGGTGATTGAGTGCTGACTGTAGGGGCCTCAGGATCGTGTGCCTCCTGCGACGGGCTTCTCATATGTGCGTTCTCGGAATAGTCGGTGACGTCGATCTTGGAGTCGTGAGGCTCCTTGTAAAAGTTATCCATGAGGCAATACGAAACGGAAAGTTTAGGTTCGGGCCAATCGCTTCGAGACGAGTTGCGTGGCAGAAGGTTTTAGCTTTCGGAAATATTGTAAGGAGGTGGCTGGGGCTACCCGCTAAGACCAATAGGCGACGGCTTGGTTGTGCAACAATAAGGGCAGAGCATCAGATCTTGGAGCATGGCACTTTGTGAAAGCGATTTGCCAGTGTTTAACCACCTTTAACATATCCTGACCGTCAGAATTCTCTGGCAGACTAGACTTGCCGGCGGCCCAAGCTTGAAGAAGGTCTGCCGCTGCCAACTCTACTGGGGCTTCCCCTCTTCATGGTTTACCAGTGAAGGCTAGCCCTTTACCAGAACTCATGCCCCTTTTCGGTTCACCCCGCACCATGTGCCTAGCCACGCGATGGGGAAAGCGTACCCTACCAGGAAGCGAGCCCTTTTTTTAAGCCTTTTATAATATATTTCTATAATTTTAAGTCATAAAATAGAAAATCCATACTTTAAGGTGATTTTTTTATAAGTAAATAGATGCGAGGTGACAGCTCTACGCCACTCGGCCACCAGACAAACCCAAAAAGGTAAGCGGATATCTAGCTCAATTGCCAGATACGCTGCGTAGAACATAAGCGAGGTAATGGTCGGGGTCTCCGATGCACGGGCCCGTCACCTGACAAATAGATTTAATAAAACCTTTAAAAAGATATATACTTCTATAACTATATCTAACTATATAAAAGGAAGAGATAAAAAAGAGACGTATATAGATAATATTATATAATATTATTAAAAAGCTATTAAAAGATAAATGGCTAGCCCTATTATAAGCATTGAGACTTTAGCTACACTATTTGGTACGTGTTTTAATAATAGCGTCACGGGGGTCCATGATGCAATTTGAAATAAGCTTGATTGCTAGCTATTTGCTCATGCTATCGTTCAATTAACTGCGTGATAGGTCAAGACGTTCGGATATAGAAATAGAAAAGGAAACGTATGCAGGTGCAAACAAATAGGGGTAGCGATGGCACGTGCGAGGTGTTACGAACGTGCGCGGGAAAGTTCCGTGACAAATAGTATATAACTAGATCTACTATTTACTTTCTTAGTAGGAGTTATATGGGCTATATAATTTTATTATATAAGCCGCCATATTTAACTATGCAAACCTTATATAAAAGGGTGACAAGGGTAGAATTAAGTACCTTATCAACTCAGACAGGCATTACAGGAGGTGGATTGCCTAAAAAAGGGTCTAGTGTCCGGCACTACGTCCATCGCGCAGACCCTCTCGCCAAGCCTACCGAGGGAGGACTGCTTTGCATTTCTCGGCTTCTTCCTTGCTATTCGTTCTCACATCAGCAGTATACCCGGTCATATCAAATATCTCTGCTTCCGCAATTCCCGTCCTTTCTGCAAGACCCGCTGCTTCGGGTGATTTGTGAAACCACCTGACAGACCCAATTGACGTTTCTCCCTCGTCATTCTAGCGTCATGGCCTCCGGGAGCAGGCTTACCGAACTCACGAACATCATCGCGACCGAGACCAAGAAGATTGACCAATTCTTCGCTAAGAATAGTATTCCACATCTCTCCTTCGATCCCGATGCCTCGGCAGACTTCCCGGTGCCTAGCAGCAATGCTGAAATCCAAGAAGCTCGCCGCACCGTTGTGAATGCAACGAAGGAGCTGCACGATCTGATGGTGGGGCCGCGTGAAACCATCCGTTGGATGGCCTGGAGTGTACGTCTCCAGTTCCTGTCGTGAGAATTCTGCTCCGTGTGGGTTCCTACATGGGTACTGAGATTATTCCTGTTGCGTTAGTACAATGATAATTTAAGCCTCCACGCTGCTTACCATTTCAACGTTGCCAAGGCAGTTCCCGTAGACGGTAAGGCTTCGTATGTCGAAATATCGAAAGCGACAGGTCTCGACGAGGTGAACCTCAAGAGACTAATTCGTCATGCCATGACCAATCGCATCTTCAGAGAACCGAGCGAAGGATTCGTAGCTCACACCGCCGCTTCGCGTCTATTGGTTGACGACTCCCAGATGATCGACTGGGTTGGACTATGCAGCGCAGATTTCTTTCCTGCAGCGGCCCACACGGTAGATGCAATGGTCAAGTATCCTGGTTCACAAGAGCCTGGCGAAGCCGGATTTACTGTTGCCTGGAGGCACGAAGGTACGCCTATGTTCATGGAAATCGGAAAGAATCCTGCCCGAGCGAAGCGGTTTGGTGGTGCTATGTCGTCGTTGACAGGAGGCGAAGGGTATGAAGTAGAATATCTTGTCAATGGCTACCCGTGGGCTGATTTTGGCGATGCTACCTTCGTAGATGTAAGCTTTCAACTGTACCCTGGAAGCACCACTACTTACCCCTGACTAGATCGGCGGTTCCCATGGCTTTGTGTGTGTTGCTCTAGCCAAGAAGTTCCCACGCATGAAATTCGTTGTCCAGGACTTGCCGAAGACTGTTGCAGATGGCCCTTCGAAGATCCCTCCAGAGTTGTCTGACCGCATCAAATTCCAAGCACATGATTTCTACACTGACCAACCAGTCAAAGACGCCGACATCTACTTTTTCCGCTGGATCATCCACAACCAGTCTGACAAGTACGGCGCGAAGATGCTTCAGGCCCTCATTCCCGCTTTGAAGCCTGGCGCTAAGATTATTATCAACGACAATTGCTTACCAAAACCCAATACAGTAGATATGTGGGATGAGAAAATCACTCGGTATTTTCCTAGACTAAGACGGCCTCTTGAAGAGAAGAGTCACTAACATTTCCACAACACAGAACCATGGACGTCACTATGCTAGAACTACTGAACGCACGGGAACGTGACGAAGATGACTACACTGAGCTGTTCAAGCAGGCCGACCCACGGTTCAAATTTCTTGGTGCGAGGACATCCAAGGGCTGCCGAATGCACATCATGGAGGCTGTCTGGAATCCGGAAGGTGCGGCAACTCAGCTTACAAATTCTATATCGCAAAAGCTTTAGGGATCTTTAGGAAAGCTGCTGTAACGATTCCTTGCCTGATAGCACCAGATGCGTGGACTATAATGCTCGTAGGAAATTTTTTGTAACGGCATGACTGATGCGTAGAAATACCCTGGCGAGGATAACCTATTAACTTTCGCTTAACTGGCCCGCTTTGGCAGCCTCTTAAATCTTGGATCGGTCGCATAGCTCAAGGGTTTGATGTATAAGGGGGTAACATCAATACCTCAGACGCCCTCCCTGCTAGTAACTGTCAAGAAATAAGCGAGCCCAAAGTGACATAGCGGGACCAGGTTATTTTGTTTACCATACTAGCAGGGGGGGCGTCTGACCCATTCATGTTACCCCCTTGTATGAGTCCGAGACTCAAAGAGCGTAGCCGAAAGTGTTAAAATACGCCACGTTGCAAAATCTTATACTAGATAAACTTTAGCACTATACCTAATAAGTTTTAAATGTAAAACTATCTAAAATCATTACTATTAATATATTAAAGCTATACTTTAATTATAATATATAACTATGTTTTATTTCTAATATATTTAAATTATATAATTTTAAGATTAAAAATAACTAGTTATATTAAAACTTAATTATATCTTAAATTTATTTAAGATATAGTTTTATATTTTTTAGTAATACTCTTATTATTTAACTCTATATTTTAAAAAAAAATCTAATACCTTTTAACTAAATATAAGTTTATATAATAATAATAATTCATTACTTAACGTCCGATTCGGATCCCTATTGGGCCCACGCGGACTACTCCTTATATATATGTGGGGAGAAAACTCTATGAGAAAACCCCGTGATCCGTCTCCCCGCCTTTTGGGACTCGCCTGTATAGCGTCTACGAGGTCGCCTGCATAGCGCCTGCGAAGCGCCTGCGAGTCACCTATGGTACTCTACTACCTTACTTTTTGACCTCCTTGGGAACCACTGCTGCCGTAACAAGCCTACGGACGCGCTAGTATCACGAACTTAACTCTACTACTATAGAGTCATTAGCAGGTGCCTGGTACTCGCCCCTTTGCCTTCTATTACCATTTTCTTTGCAACCCGGAACTGGTCTAGTACATTTTAGCTAATAAGCCACTAGGTAACCACCTTAAGACCTTTTTATATTAAGAGCAGTGTATTATAGTTCTCTATACTAGCTACTAAAAGCATTGCTTCTTGGTTAGTGCGTAAGGGGTATAATAGTATTATATATTTTAGTGTCTATCTTAGCCAGATATATTTACATCTTAGGCTACCTACTAAGATACCTACCTAGTAGAGCTAATCTTTTAGTCCTATTATTCCTATTCTTAGGAGTATTGCTATTATATTTTCTGCTTTTATTAGGCCTTCTTAGAGCCCTTAGGTATTTACCCCCTATAGCGTTAACTATACTATGGCCTGGGTTCCTCTTACTTAAAACAGCCTCTATACCTTTAACTCCTATACGCCTCTCTAATATTGGTCTAACCAGTATTATATTGCGGTAGATAGTTTCCTAGTACTCTTTTATACTCTACTTTAGCTCCTTTCTCTCTCTTACTGTTGTCTTTACTAGTCTCTTATATGTCTCCCTTCCTCCTCTATATAGGCCTAGGCCCTAACACAGCACCATTCTTCTTCTACTTTTTTTACCTATTTCTCTAACACATCTTCCCTACTTTAGGGTTGTTGGTTAGCTCTCCTATAGGGCACCCTAGGGTCCCTCTATAGTTTGTTTAGGCGTGTCTTAATATACTTTATAACATTAAAGTTGCGCTCCTTTTGCGCCCTTTATATTACTATGGCTTCAATATATAGTTATAGGGGGGGAATATTAGCTTCCTTCTCAAGCAGTACTGTGGCCGTCCGCTTGTACCCGCCTATTATGCTCTAGAGGCAGGCTGTTTAGACCTTTTAAAGTGGTTTAAGGCAGGTAGTTATATATTAGCTAGTAATATAGTAGAGTTTAACATACCTACTTATCCAGGCCTCTACCCCAGTTTTTTAGTGCTTTGGTCCTAATCTATAAGCAGTTGGCTGCTACTACTAATTATAGGGAGTTTCACCAGTTCTTTTGGATATCTTATAACGGTATTATAAGTTTATATAATTAATATTAAGCCTAGCTTATATTATAAAATACTACTTATTCCTAGCCTTAAAGAAAAGATATTAGTAGATTATTATAATATAAAAAATTTAATATATATAGACTTCTCCTATATCTCTTACTATTTATGGAAAAAGTATTTTTATAGATATAATAGACAGGTAAGGTAACCTATTATAACTATCTAATAGATCTACCTTTATATTAATTAACAAAGGTAATATAATACCTCCTTCCTTATTACAGACCTTAAAAACTATACTATAATCTTAGGGGAAAATAGTTAGCCTACCTAGACCTATAGCTTAATATATAAAGCAGATAGCTTACCTAGCCTAAAACCCTATTACTAATACCTTCCTTTATAAAAGAGATTAGTATTACAATAGAGAACCTTATATAGCTATAAATAAACACTATCTATTAAGCTAATACTATATATAAAAACTAGGCCTTTAAGAAAGATATACAGCTTAACTTATAGTAAGTCCATATATTATACCGCCCTTAGTCTATCCCTAACCTACTATATATATTAAAAACTAAGGAAGCTAGTAATAACTAAGCTAAGTTTACTATACGGAACGTAAGTCTAGTATAGTTATAAAAAGTATTAAGGAATATTATTATTATTATTATTATTCATTGCTTAACGTCCGATTTGGATCCCTATTGGGCCCACGCGGACTACTCCTTATATATATGTGGGGAGAAACCTCTTTTAAGAAAACCCCGTAATCCGTCTCCCCGCCTTTTAGGACTCGCCTATAAGGCGCCTATAAGTCACCTATAGTGCTCTACTACCTTACTTTTTGACCTTCTTAGGAACTACTGCTGCCGTAACAAGCCTATAGACGTGCTAGTATTGCAAACTTTGCTCTACTACTATAGAGTTATTAGGGGGCGCCTATTACTCGCCCTTTTGCCTTCTATTACTATTTCCTTTATAACCTAAAACTGGTCTAGCACACTTTGGCTAATAAGCTACTAGGTAACCGCCTTAAGACCTTTTTATATTAAGAGTAGTATATTATAGTTCTCTATACTAGCTACTAAGAGTATAGCTTCTTAGTTAGTGCGTAGGGGGCATAATAGTATTACGTGTTTTAGTGTCTGTCTTAGCTAGCTATATTTATATCTTAGGCTGCCTACTAGGACACTGTCACGGAGTGAGCATAAGCTATGTATATAAACTGTGTAATGAAGTCAAGACATTGCGTGAGGAAAGGAAAGTAGGAAACAGGGGAAAAAGGGTATATAACGTTCGCTTGGTTGCTAGGTTAACGGGTACTATGCTACGCACGGGCAGGGTAGAGCTTAGGTGGCGGTTCTGGTAGAACTTGGCAGAATTTGGCAGTTAGAGGTCCTTAAAGTTGCTAGTTGGCAACTCCGACAGTAGAGACGGTAGATTGTGGCGGAATATGGCAGATTGCTATTAGATTGCCATCTTATGGTTAGTCTTTAGTTGTTCAGTTAGTGGAAACAAGTGGACGTGTGTAAGGTGTTATGGGGGTGTCCTATAACAGTACCCCCCCTTTAAACTCGAGCATCTGCGAGATGGGGCTGTGGTAGTTCTGGGTAAAGTTTGTAAAAGTCTTCTACGGCTTATATAAGTCCTATAGAGTCGGCAGGTTCCTATAAGGGTTCAGTAAAACCTCTCTATTTTGTAAGGTATATATATTTGCGTTTCCGTTTATTGTACTTAATGTTATTAACTCTTTTAACGAGGTACTTATCCTCACCATCTACTTTAACTAGTGGGGGAGGGTCTTGGATCTGTCCAGGCAGGGCGTCTAATATAAGGGCGGTAGGGTGGAGGACTAACGTATAGAATACGGGGTGGATTTTAACTGTATTAGGGAGCTTTAGTTGGTAGGCATAAGGAGAGACAACTTTTTTAACCTTATAAGGGCCAGCGTTTTTCTAATTAAGTTTCTTAGTAGGTTGTTTTATGTTTAGATTTCTTATGTCTAGCTAGACAAAGTTACTAATTTGGTAAGCTGGTGCTAGGGTTCGGTTCTTATTTGCTGCGGCTTTATAGACAGACTAGGCCCATATTATTTCGTTAGTAAGGAACTCCTATAGTTCTTCTATCTTCTTTATAAATTTGTTTGCTTCTACAACTTATAAGGCCTAATAAGCTAGATAAGGAATATTACTAAAGGGTTTAAAACCCATTCGTGGGTGCTGGCCGTAATTAGCCAGGAATAGGGAGACCTTTATGGTTTCTAAGATGGAGTTATTTGCAGTAAACTCGGCAAATGCAAGCCAGTCCATCCAGTTGTCCTATAGATATGACGTGTATATCCAAATATACTATTCCATTATAGTATTTGCACGTTCCGTTTGACCATCCGTTTCCGGGTAATATACTATAGACAATAGTGCTTTAATGCGGAGTTGGGTAGTTAGTTCTTTCCAAAACGCTAAGACAAACTAGCGGCCTCTATTAAAAACGATTGTTTTAGGGAGTCCGTGGAGTTTCTATATATAATCCAGGAACAGTCGGGCAACGGCAGGTGCTAATATATTGGGGTAGGCGATTAAGTGTCTTATCTTAGATAGTCGGTCTATAACTACTATAATGTTCGTACAGCCTTTACTTTTGGGGAGATTAACAATAAAGTTAATTAAGATATCCTTCTATCTTTGGTCCGGAATAGGCAGTGGCTTTAGAAAGCCGTTATATATCTTATGCGAAGCTTTAGCTTATCGGCAGGTATGGCAGCTAGAGACGTACCTTTGTGTTATATTATATATGTTTGGCTAGTAGTACTCCTGTTAGAGTAGCTCTAGGGTTTTTTCTTAGCCTAGGTGGCCGGCTACTAGTAGGTTATATACGTGTTTAAGGAGCTTAAGCTTAAGTTTATTGTAATTAGGGACAACTAGGCAGTTCTAGTAGTATAAGCGGTCTCCGCGAACTTTATATTTACTTAAAGAGATCTTTTTAGAGCGTCTAATGCCATCTTAAATTAGCTTAAGTGTCTCTTAGATAAACTTATTGTTTAGGTATTTGTTAATTATAACCTATTTAATTAATTAATTAGTTATTTTAAGGATGTGTACTATAAGGTCTTTAGCTAGGGGATTAAATAATTCGGGACAAAGCAGGGTTTGTTTGCGGTAGGCGCGTACTTCTTCCTATACTGTTATATCTTGTAAACGTTAAGTTAGGGCATTAGGTTTTTAACCTTAAACGCCTAGGTAGTATATAATTAAGAATTAGAATTAAGACAGATATTCTAACCAGCGGGCTTAATAATAACTTAGCTATTTTATGGTTATAAAGTACTGTAGATTCTTATAGTCGCTAAGGACCTTAATTGGAAATCTAGTGCCTTCTAGTTTAGGTTGCCATTGTTCGAAACATCTAATAATGGCTAATAATTCTTTATTATAGATCTCGTAGTTATATTTAGCTAGACTTAGTCGTTTTAAAAAGTATACTACGGGGTGTAGTACCCCTTCTTTGTTATACTAAGACAGAATGCCTCTAGTAATGTAGTTAGATAAGTCAGCTTCTATAACACTCTTTTAGTTTGGGTTAAAGTGTTAAAGTACGGGTGCGGTAGTAAACATGACTTTTAAATAGGTAAAGGCCTTCTTACATTCCTTGTTAAAGATAAAGGCTTTATCCTTTTAGGTTAGAGCTATAAGAGGTGAAACTAGGGCGGAGAAGTTATTAATAAACTGTTAATAGAAATTAGCAAATCCTATAAAGGCTCTTACGTCCTTAACGTTCTTGGGTTCTTACCAGTTTATAATTACTTTAATCTTCTTTAGGTCCATTTATATGCCGTCTATAGAGATAATAAGTCCAAGGTATAGAACTTCTATTTTATGGAACTCGCATTTATTTACATCTAATTATAGTCTAGCTCTACGTAGGGCTTTTAAGACAAGGTTAATATATTTCTTATATTTAGCTAGGTTATTGCTATATACTAGGATATTGTTAATATAAGCAGTACAGAAAACGTCCAGGTAAAGTCGTAAGGTATTATTTACAAAGTATTAAAATGAACTTGGGGCATTTATAAGGCTAAACGGCGTTACTAAGTATTTAAATAGTCCGTATCTAGTACGGAATACTATAAGCCATTTATCTTTTTTTATGATATAGAGGCGGTTAAATACATGGATAAGGTCGAGTTTTATATAGTAGCGAGCCTTACTTAATTAGTTCAGTGTCTCTTAAATTAACGGGAGCGGGTACTGATTCTTAATGGTAATAGCGTTAAGAGCTTAGTAGTCCATATAAAAGTATAGACCGCCGCCAGGTTTCTTAATGAAGATTATAGGTGCAGCTATAGGCAAAGAGCTTACTCTAATAAATCCTTTACTTAGGTGTTCGTTTAAGTACTTCCGCAATACTTAGAGTTTGTTTTGGGACATTCCATATAAGGGTCCAAATCCTGGTTGTTTTCCTTCTTTGAGTACGATCTTGTGGTTATATAGTTGGTACTCCACTAACTTATTAGCTTTCTTTTGTAAAAATACTTCCAGATGCTTATAATGGCATACTAGTACTTTTGTGGCAGGGTTAGTGTGCTTCTTTAGTGCTAGGGCCTTTTTAATATTGGCCATTATAACGGCGAAGATTGTATATTTAGGTTTCCTAGCAAGTTATGCTAATAGGGTAGCTCCGATTATATAGATATCTATAGAAAGGGGGGCGAGTTGCCAGCTAGTAACTTCCTTTTAATTATCTACTATTCCTTATTTAACTTTAGGTTTAGTGTTAGGTACAGAGTTAGTATTAGATTTAGGTTTAGGTTCTTTAAGTATCCTTTTTATGGTAGAATACTAGTTCTTCTAGTACTTTTGTATGTTAAGCTTAAGTTTAGGCTTCTGCTTAGTTTGGGGTGGTATAGTAGTTAGGGTTAGCTTATATGGTTTAATATAATTTTTGGGTTCTTGGTGGAATCGGGTGGACTTTTTAGGTATAGGGTGGACGTTGGTAGAAATTTTAGACTAATAGATCCTAGTAGATTTTTTAGATTTCGGGTTAGGGTCTAAGCAGTAAGTTATAAGGCACTTCTGCTTGTAATAGGAGGCGGTAAATAAAAGCTTAAGGTTGTCCTAATTAATGGTTACTTTATATAGCTTTATTTAAGGTTGTTTAAGTATTACTAAGTAACCTAGAGTGGTAATAAAAAGCTTAATCAGTTCTTTATGGTTTAGGTATTAGAGTCTTAGGAATACTATGTGGGTAATACGGCCTAAGATAGTGCGTTTGCCATTAAATCCAAATACATTAATATGCTGGTTAAGGGGGGTTAGAGTAAAACTATTATCTTATATAAAGATCTTATTGATGAATCCTGTGCCACTAGCTCCTGTATTAATTAGGACTTAAGCATTAACCTATTAATTATTCTGCTAAAGATAATAGTTAACGGTTATGCTGCAATCCTAAGAGTTAGAGTTTATGATATCTAAAGCATTTAACAAGATCCTGAGGCAGCGCTGTCCTGGAGAGCGACTTAGCTCTAGGACCTTCCTTTTAGAGGCGATTGGGGTGGAGTTCTTATAGCGTGTTAGTTATAGCTTTGTCCTTATAAGTGGTGCTTACTGGATGCGGGGCTGGAACTAGGTGGAGATTGGGGACAGTAACTAGAGGATTAATGCGGTAAACGGCTGTTAGTGTTAGCCGTTTGTAATTTGCGTTAGGGCATAGGGATAGAGCAGTAGTTAGAGAAGTAGGAGCTACTTTTACACTTAAAACAGAGGCCTAGCTTAGTACGTCGTTCTTATTTAAAGGACCCTAGTGGGGCGTATCCTAGGGTTCCAGTGTTAATATCCATAGCGTTGGGGTGCTTAGGCTGAGATAATAACTTAGGAGACATTTGTGGGTTTATTATATTGTATTAAGGAGCGGACTTTGGTGTTAGGCATAGTATATCATTATATTGTTTATTAATAACGTTTGCGCAGGCGTTAAGAGCTCCTAGTAGGTCTATACCTATTAGGGAGGTTTTTAGTTTGGGGCTTAGGGATTTAATAAGGCTGTTAATTAGTATAGAGTCGTTCTAGCCTATTTCTTTTATATAATAGTTGAATTTGGAGAAGTATACTAGGAAGCTTTTTATTCCTTAAGTTATATGGTTTATCTTTCTCTAAGCAGTAGCTTGGCGGTTTGGGTTACCATATATAGCTTTAAGAAGTATAATTAGGCTTAGTACTGAGTTTGGTTAAAGAGGTTTAATAAGGTTAGCTATATCTCCTCCTAATTAACTTAGGGCGTAGCAGAGTTGGTTGGCTTTAGTTAGGTAGCGGTTAGCGTTACCAGTTAGCTTATTTTTAAGCCGGCTTAGAAATAATTAGAGTTCTTATTATTTACTAGTGAATATTAGAGGGTCTAGTAGTTGTTTAGATCGTTGCGGTACAGTAGTTGGTTTAGGGTAAGTAACTACTATAGGTTCAGAGCTTTTGTTCTGCGTGTTTATCTCTAGAGATAGTATTTAGTCTTAAAGCCCTAATATGGGCATCTTAAGGGTGCGGATTTCTTCTTAGAGGTCTTTAATTAATTGCCAGTGTCGTGCTTCTTGTTTGGCTTATTATTAAGTTAAAGTGGCTTGGTTCTATACAAGGGCGTCTATAAAGGACTTCTATATTTCTGCCAATTGTTCTTGGAGTGCGGATATAATGCCAACGGCTATTATAGGGGCTTTGGGGTTGTTCTGCATTTTAGAGGGTGGTATATAGGGTTAACACAACGTAGTGTTATAGAGTAAGTATAAGCAATAATAATATATAGCGAAGTAGATATTATTAAGCTATGTATATAAACTGTATAATAAAGTCAAGACGTTGCGTAAGGAAAGGAAAGTAGGAAACAGGGGAAAAAGGGTACATAATATTTACTTAGTTGCTAGGTTAACAGGTACTATACTATATATAGGTAGGGTAGAGCTTAGGTAGCGGTTCTAGTAGAACTTAGTAAAATTCGGCAGTTAGAGGTCCTTGAAGTTGCCAGTTAGCAACTCCGACAGTAGAGACGGCAGATTGCGGTAGAATACGGTAGATTGCTATTAGATTGCCATCTCATGGTCGGTCTTTGGTTGTTCAGTCGGTGGAAACAGGTAGACGTGTGTAAGGTGTCACGGGGGTGTCCCGTAACAGACACCTACCTAGTAGAGCTAATCTTTTAGTCCTATTATCCCTATTCTTAAAAATGTTGCCATTATATTTTCTACCTTTATTAGGCCTTTTTGGAGCTCTTAAGTATTTACCCCCTATAGCGTTAACTATGCTATAGCTTGGGTTTCTCTTGCCTAAGTTAGCCTTTATACCTTTAACTCCCATATACCTCCCTAGTATTGGTCCAACCAGTATTATATTACGGAAGATGGTTTCCTAGCGTTCTTTTATACTCTACTTTAGCTCCTTTCTCTTTCTTACTATTATCTTTACTGGCCTCTTATACGTCTCCCTCCCTCCACTATATAGGCCTAGGCCCTAATACAGCACCATTTTTCTTCTACTTTCTTTACCTGTTTCTCTAATATCTCTTCCCTACTTTAGGGTTGTTGGTTTGTTCTCCTATAAGGCGCCCTAGGGTCCCTCTATAGTTTATTTAGGCGTGTCTTAATATACTTTATAATATTAGAGTTACGTTTACTTTACGCCCTTTATATTACAGCGGCTTTAATATATAGTTATAGAGGGGGAATATTGGCTTCCTTTTTAAGCAGTGCTATAGCCGTTTGCTTATACCCGCCTATTATACTCTAGAGGTAGGCTGTTTGGACCTTATAGAGTAGTTTAAGGAGTGTGTAACGGAACCTTGTAGCAAGAACTACGGTGGGTCCTGTTATTAGGCTGGGTATATAGGTAAGAACAGTGCAATAACGTAATAATAACTGGTGGAGTAGTTGCCTAACAGATTAACTCTAATTATATTCTAAGATTTACTACGAAGAGAGAACTATCTAGGTAGGGACTGTGGTCCTTTAAATATACAACTATACGCCTAAGAAATCCCTTTGCTCTGTAAGGTATATGTGCTCTATTTACTCTGTTATAGATTACACAGATTATATAAATTATACAGATTATGTTACGTGACCTTAGCTACCATTCCTTATTATATAGTCCCACCGGATCTATTCTGGACTGTGCCTATATTAACTAACTAGCTTCCTCTAACTCTTCTCCAAGTAGTTATAATACTGTACTTAAGCTGTCCGTAATACTATCTCCCTTCTCTTTATCTTTATCCTTAAAGATTCCTAACATCTCTAAGTTATCTACTAGAGGTGTAATGTCCGTTTAATTAGTCTGGTTAATATCCTTACTTATTATGCCTAAAGCATCTTCTTCTTCTTCTATAGCTTGCTGGTTTTGTACTGTTGCTATAATCTTGTCTCTAGGTAAGATAATGCCGTCTCCATATTCTTACTGTGTAAAAGAGGGGTTGGTTTACATTGCGTTGGCAAGCCCTTTATTTTAATAACCGTTCTCTTGTTTGGGGTGTGCTAAAGCAAATATTTAATTATCCTGTAATGTTTGCTCTATCTCTAACGCTAAGTATGCGTGTCCTATAACTCTTAATAGTCTTTAGGTTCCCTAAGTAACTTATTATAAGGTCTTGTGTTTAATCTACTACTAAGAAACTTAATAGTGAACTAGCCTCTGCGCTGCTTAAGGTTTAATATGTCTCTAAAGAGTCTGCACGTGTTCTTAAAGCTTAACGTCTAGCTTATACTCATCTTTAACGCCTTAAATATATACATAAGAAGGTTTATTCTAAGGAGTAAAAACTAGTTTAATAGGGTCTGTCCAAGCTAGGTAATAAAAGAACTGGCTCTCCTCCTATAAGGGAAATAACTCCAAGTAGCTTGGCAATTGCTCCTCTTAGGTCCCCCTTAGGTGATTTATTCTTTGGCGATTCTTTTTTATTAATACTGCCTAACCTGCTTTCTTCTGATACTTCTATACCTTTCCTATAGCGTTCTCTAGGTTGCTTAGTAGTTCCTAGGTAGTCTTACTATAGCCTATCTACTTTACTTTATACTATATTTTGTTATCTACGTTCTTGTAACTAATAATCTTTAAAACTTACTATTTGTCTTTTTTTTATCCTCTATATATGTCTGCCTTGTAAACTGGTAGCTTAATATCTCTGTGTGCTAGTTCTAGCATCGCGATATATTATATAGGATAGATCTTTATTTTAGCTAGTAGGTTCAACTTGTACGTAACTAATAAAATTCTTTACTTAACTTTAAAAGGTCCTAGTCTAATATAGTCCAATTTCTTGCTTAGTCGTTAACTCTTGAAATTTTTGTGTAGTAGCTATACTTTATCTCCCTCCTTTAGATCTGGTCCCTTAGATCTCTTAGTATTATAGTACCTTTTTATCCTTTATTATACTAACTTAGCTGTTTCTGTAAGGTCTATATAAAGGTTTATTAATGTCTTTATTCTTTACTTAGCTGTGCTACTTGTTTTCTTTACTTAATGTAGTAATAACAATGTTCTTAGTTTATACCCGTAATTTGCCTTAAATAGTAATGTCCCCATTCCTTTTTATGGTGTTGTATTGTATGCAAACTATATAACTGGTAATAACGATACCTAATTATTCTATGCGTAATTAATATAATGCCTTAGATACTATTCTAGTGTCTAGTTTAGTCTTTCCGTTTATCCGTCCATCTGCGGATAATATGCTATAGAGGTTGCTATATAAACTCCCTATTCTGCTAGAAACACTTCCTAAAATACTACTATAAATCTTAGATCTCTATCTAATATGACCTTGTTTGGTACTCTATGTCTTATAAATACTTCCTTTATATAGATTCTAGCGACGTCTTCTGCTAATATCTCTTTAGTGTATGCTATAAAGTATCCCCACTTTGTTAGCTTGTCTACTATTACTAAAATCGCGTTACAATCTTGTCCTATAATAGGATCTTTTAACTTTGGTAACTTGATAATAAAGTCCTATAATATAACCTCCCATGGTCTTCCTGGTGTCTCGACAGGTTATAGCCCTCCATACGGCTTATACCTTATTGGTTTGTTTCTTTAGTAATCTAAATATTTCTTTATAACTTGTCTTGCTAATCCCTAGATTCTTTAAATAATGTACTCCTTCTAAAGTCTTAATACTAGTCCTATAGACCTATTATGTCCTTATATTATTCCCTTATAGAATTCCTTAACAAATTCTTCTATAACAGACTTAGGTATATACGTTACTTCTCTATTCTTATATTGCTTTGAGTTTGGATCCTCTACCTATGCTTCTTAGATCTTTTATATCTAATTACTTTCTAGTAATTTATAAATCTGACTTTCTTTAATTGCTGCTATTCTTAGATAATTGTACCTAATTAATCTATCTTGATCCTTTTATAACAAAGCTCCTAACGGCCTTTTGTTATTTTATAGTTTAGCTTTTCTACTTAGAGTGTCTGCTTGTGTATTGTCTGTACCCTTAGTATACTAAATTTTGAAATAGTATTCTGTAAGCATTTCTACCCATCTAACCTGTCTTTAGTTGAGTTCCTTTATTGTTAGGAATCCTGTGAGGTTCTTATAGTCTGTTTTAACTATAAATAGTTTCTCTGTACCTTATAAGAATGTTCTCTATTTTTTAAGTACTATAACTATACCTAACAACTCCTTGTTGTAGATGTTGTAGTTTAACTCTAGTGGTGTTATCTTCCGACTATAGTACGCTACTAGATGCTATGCGTTCTGGTACTTTTATAGCAAATATGCTCCTAGTGCAAAGTCTAATATGTCTATCTTAATAACTGTTTTTAACTTTGGTTGATAGATCTTAAGGACTGGCTTTTAAGTAAATAACTCTTTAAGTTTCTGGAATAGCTTCTTCTACTTACTACCCTAAACCTATAGTTTCTCCTTCTTTGTTAACCTTGTAAATGGCTTAATACTTTTTAACTACTATGCTATAAACCTCCTATAGTAGTTACAAAACCCTAAGAACGACCTTAACTGCATAACATTCTCTTGTTCTTGCCAACTTACTATAGTTTTAACTTTCTTTAGGTCCATGCTAATTTTCCCTAGTTTAATAATAAATCCTATAAAATTGGTTTTCCTTATAAAGAACTTGTATTTCTTAATTGCTACTAGCATCTTTTCTTCCTGTAGTCTTTTTAATACCCACTTGACGTGTTTTCTATGTTCTTCCTTACTCTCTAAGTAGATAATAATGTTGTTAAGATATGCTATAACAAACTTGTCTAGGTGTTCTCCTAATATACTATTAATTCGCTTCTAGAACATTACTAGTGCATTTATAAGCCCAAATTGTATAACTAATAGCTTATATAGTCCTTCTTTTGACCTAAAGGCTGCCTTCTATTTATTGCCTTCCTTGATCCTAATCTAACGATACGCCCACCTTAGATCTATCTTTATAAAGATTTTCGCATTACCTATCCTGTCTTGGATTTTGCTAATTAAGGGTAAAGGATACCTATCCTTTTTGGTGATGCTGTTTAACCTTGTTTAATACCGTAACCTAGGTAGTAAATATGTAACGGAACCTTGTAGCAAGAACTATGGTGGGTCCTATTATTGGGCTAGATATATAGGTAAGAATAGTATAACAATGTAATAATAACTGGTGGAGTAGTTGCCTAATAGATTAACTCTAATTGTATTCTGAGATTTACTATAAAGAGAGAACTATCTAGGTAGGGACTATGGTCCTTTAAATACACAACCATACGCCTAAGAAATCCCTTCGCTCTATAAGGTACGTGTGCTCTGTCTGCTCTGTTACAGATCATATAGATTATACAGATCACACAGATTACATCACGTGACCTTGGCTACTATTCCTTATCATATGGTTCCACTGGATCCATCCTGGACCGTACCTATATTAACCAACTAGCTTCCTCCGACTCTTCTCCAAGTAGTCATAACACCGTACTTAAGCTGTCCATAACAGAGTGATTTAGGGGGGCCCTTCTTGGTTTCTCTAATAGCCTAAATACTGGATTTATATATTATAGTTAGCCGGATAACTGCTATATATAGTAGGTATAACCTCTAGAAGCATAGACCCTATATAGAATTAACAATCCTAGATAATGTAATATACTATACTTGGCCCTTATAGGCCGCTTACACCATATATGCGCTCTACTGGAGCTTACTGTCTACCTATACTCCTAATACCCTTAGGCCCTAAACTGGTTAACCCCTAAAGCCTTAGATATAGATTATATACTAAAGATCTATAGATTAGTTACGTTTTTTTACAAAATGGATTAGCTGGTATTTCTCTAGTAAGAATTAAACTCTATATTATCTTGCCTATTCTATATAGGTATTATAGGCTTTCTCTAGTGTTCTATAGTTCTTTATAGCTGTTGGCCTATATATAATTAGGTTTGTGTTATTAATAAAGCCTATTCCCTAAGTCGCCCCTTCCTTAAAGGTGTTAAGTAAGTTGCTTATAAAGAAAAGGAAGAGTATAGGCGAAAGAGGTAATCCTTATAGTATACCTATTATAACTGTAATAGGGGGGCTCTAGTATCCGCTAAAAATTAGTAATATCTCTTTCTGGCCTATAAACCCTTAAATAAATAATATAATCTATTTTAGGAAGCCCTTTGCCCTAAGGATATATAGGAGGCGCTTATAGGGTATATTATTATAGGCGCCACTAATATCTAGGCTAAGTATTAATACTATAAAGTCCTTGCGTATAGCCTATGCAGTTTTAATGGTAGCAGCGAGTAGTGTAAGTGCTAATAGTATTAAGCGATTCTTTCTTGCCCCTATTTGGCTTTATGGTAGTAGGGCGTGTTTCTCTGCCGTGTCTACTATATGGTCCGCTATAACCTTTTCTAAGATCTTACTTAGGGTATTTTCTAAGGCAATAGGGCGGTAGCTTCCTGGGATTAAGTAGTCTACTTTACCTTCTTTTTATAAGATAACCGTTATTATAGATCTTCCGAGTCGCGGGTAGTAGCCTATTATAAAGTATGCTCTAGCTATATTTATAAGCCAAGGTGCTATAAGTAGACTATAGGTCTTTAAGGCTTCGTTTAGGATCCCATTTAGTCCTAGTACTATATTGTTTAAAAGGTAACTAATAGTTCTAGCCATTTCTTTGGTTGTTATGTTGCTATTAACCCTTAGGCGAGTTACTAGTATTTTACTAGTAATATTACTAAGGTCTGCTAAAGCTGGTTAGGGGAAAAATCTTTCTATAAGGATCTTCGCCTTTTTATTATTGTTACTTATAGCCTATAGTTCGCCTGCTCTTTGTAGGGGTAGTAGGTATAGGTCTTCTACTAGGCGTCTCGCCTTTTTCTTTACCCATCTTACTATGGTCTAAAGGCCCTTATTATAGGGGATGCTTAGGTTAGTAGTATATTTGTTTATAAACTATCTCTAGTTATTTCTTACTTCTTTTTTTAGGGTATTCTTTAGCTAGTTTCTTATGTCTTTGTATTATCTCTCGTCTTTAGGGTTATAGCTACTTATATATTTCCTTCTTGCTTATTATTAGCTAGCTATAAGAACCGCATATTATACGGACTATATATATCGCGTATAGGGGCCCGGTTTTAAGACCGGGCAATACTCTTCTAGCCTATTTTTAATTGCTGCCTAGATCCTTTCTAGTCTTTAGTTAATTTCCTTAAGGGTAGCTAATAAGCCTTACTTATTTAGTATTAGGTAGATTTCTTCTAGGTCTTAAAGTTGTTATTTAACTGTATTAAGGAAACTATCTATCTTAAGCTTCTTTATTGCGTATCTTTTACTATTTAGTTGCGCCTTAATATCCAGATCTAGCTGTATCTAGATAGGGATATAGTCTAAGGTAAGTGCCTATTCTTCTTTAGGGATGCACCTTTTAAGTCTCTGGTATAGGCCATTGTCTATAAATGTAAGGTTAATTATACTTTTGGCGGTGCCTTATTGCTATATAATTACTCCTAGGGGAGTGGCCAGCTTAAGGCCCTAGATGTCTATAGCTCTTAGTAGGCACTCTGCCTGTTATTTAGCAGCGATATAGATACCCCCCTACCGCGGGTGGTAGAGGTTTATATCTCCTAATAGGATAGACTCTGTGCCTTTAGTTTCTAGTAAGCTTATTACTAATATAATATTCTCTGTTTATGGGACCCCTTTAACCCTAGGGTTATATATATCAATAATTTATACCAGTCCCCTATATATCTAGATTATTATAACTGTAATATCTAGGTTAACTGCTTACTATAACTATAAGGATAGGCTAATAGCCTTGCTAATTATAAAGTACATATATATAGCTGCTTTTAGTTTATATAGGAGCTAGAATCCTTAGGGGCAGTATATTAATTATGTATAGGTATTATAATACGGCTCTTATATAGTAAGGATATAGTGTTTCTCTAGGTCTAGACTATCTAGTAGGGGCCTTATAAGGCAGTAGTTTGTATTACCGCAGTTGTACTATATAATAGATAGGTGGCGGACCCCTAGTAAGGGTTATTTAACTCTCCTTTATTCTTTACTTTCTCTATTTCTACTTTCTCTAAGATTTTTAGAACTTTTATCTCTTATATCTACACCCTAGTTACTACTTATTTTGTATAGGGCTTTCTATTCCCATGTCTTATATTCCTACTAGCGCTTTTATATCTAAATCTATTATTGTCTCCGGTTCTTCCCCTAGTCTTACTAGTTAGCTTTATGCCCTTTATAGGTTGGCTGCAAATATTAAATTTGCCATATTTAGTCCAATTCTTAATTACCCTGGTTTTAAGCTTGCTGTAGCTATCTATAGGGGTCTTTCTATAAGGCGTCCTCTCCCTTATATCCCCTGTAACCCTTATATCCCTATTTAGTCTAGTAATATCGCGCGGCGTCGCTTCTAGCCCGTTAAGGCTTGGGATAGCTAGCCTAGCCCCCTAGTATTAAAGGTAGGGAATGCTAGGAAGGCACCTACGTCCCCCTAGCTTATTGCCTATTGTTTTTATTTATATAACCTAGCGTATAGTTATTCCCATAGCTATTAAGCCCTTGCCTTCTATTTCCTATATTTAATATAGTCTACTCTCTCCTACGCCTTATATGTGCTTTGGTAATAGTTTACGTATTTTATTTAGTCTTAATTTAAGTAGTGTTTTGTATTATAGGGGCCTATATAGTGGCCGCAGCATACCTATACTGCGTATGTGGATTAGGTATATCCCTATTATACGCAGCAATAGCATTATTCTAGGTATAATTTGTAGTTAGAGAGCCTTATATTATATATAAGGCTATTTATAATTATTCCTTTTTAAATAAGGAGTTTTTATATTCCTAGTATATGTATACTAATAATAAGGGAGCTATATATTTAACTAGTGTCTCCCTAGTAAGTCTCTGGCAACTCTTATATCCTCTTATTATTCTTATTATATGCTTAGATTATATTTTCCTGTTAAAGCTATTAAATTTAGGTAATCTTAAGTCCTAGTATAAGGCGTTTTATATATTTTACTATCTCCTATATAGTTGCTATATTATTTACCTAGCGTCCCTTTTCTACCCTAAGGCTTATAGGAACTGCTAGGACTTTAACTAAGTAGTCTTTATAGAGCACTTTTATACTAATACGTTCTCCTAGCCTGTCCCCTACCTTTACGGCTTGTTCCTTTGCCTATTAGTCCTTTAGGGTAACTCTAATATCTCTACTCCTTAGGTATTAGACTGTAATAGCGTTATAGACTTCCTTATAAATCTCTATAAGGACTTTTATTTCTAATTATCCCCTAAGCCCCTCTGCTTTTTCTATATTTAGTTATATTATAATTATATACTCGGTTATTATCTTAAGGGGGTTAGGTTCCCTATACTATAAAAGCGCAGCTATAGCGGCCTAGGTACGGTTTGCCGGTAAAAAGGGGTTTTATTTGTTTTTAATTTTGCTTAGCTATTAGAGGATTTAATTAAGGGATTGCTAGAGGGGCGCTTAAGGGATACTAGACTGGCGGAGCTATTCTACTAGCTGTATTAGTTTGTTATAGCTAACAGTTACCCCCTTATAATTACGGATACTAGATACATCTAATAGGCTTTATATTTTATTAGATGCCTTCTTAATAGAGGTATTTCCGCTTTATAGTGTGGTATTCGCCTATTCTTGTTGTGGAGGGCTATTGCTAGGCGTGGTTCTGGCGGTCGCGCGCGAGTGCGAACTACCGTTGTTTGACATATGCCTCCCCTGCGATGCAGGCATCTTAGGGGGATTCTCTAGGTGTTTTTTAGGGTTCTTTTTGGTTGGTTTTGGTCTTTTTAGGCCGGGTGTAGCAAGAGCTCCCTATTAAGGAATATTAAATACTGTGCTAAACTTATAGACTAAAAAAATAACTTATAGAAAATAAAATATAAGCTAAAGAAGATTATAAACCCTAGACTATAAAACATAGTTTAGTAAATAGCTGTAAAGAAATTTATAGACTTTTACAAGTTAATATTTACTATATTAGCACTATAGGATTTTACTAGAATTTGGTCTAGCCTAATACTATTACCTTTATAACCAACTTATATAAAATTAACTACCTTAAACAATTAGACAACGACTTGGCCGCCGTTTTTAGCGGTTTATGACGCCGTTTTCTAAGATCGATTTGCCCGAAAAACCCCTAAAACCTGCGGCTGGTGGCCTAAGTGCTAAGGTTGTCCGGACTGCCTATATTAGCCTAGCGCAGGCGCAAATAATATTAGCAACAGAGTAAGGCACCTTTAATCTTTTTTAGCGCCAAGGTACGCCTAGGTATGCTATATACTTATATACCTTTAGACTCTAGCAAACTACCTTCGCTCCTATTACCATTAGGCGCTAAAATAGGCCCCTTTAAATTTGGCTGGCTAATATACTTAAAATAGCTTTACCCTTACTTATTAACTATAAATAGCTACCTATCTTCTCTTTTCCTGCTAGACCTACCTATTCTACTTACCGTCTACCTTGCTCGTCTTTAAGCATTTATTAATAGTAGCATTACACCAACCCTCCTTTCTTTAATAGATTCGCCAATAATAATATAATATGCGACAATACCTATTAGATAAATACTTTTTATTTAAGGGGGGTAAATATATAGATTTAAAAACTAATAAAGCTAGTTCTAGTACAGACTTAACTAATGTTAATAGTAGTAATAATAATAATAATAATAATAATAGGGTATAGCTTCTTGCTAATAAAGACTACCTGCCTAAGTACTACCTTAAATAGCTTAATATGTTTAATAAAGCAGAATATATAAAGGAGGATTATAAACCTAGCAGTACCTATCTACTTAACCGTATTAAAGAGTAGTAGTGCTAGTAAGTAGCCCGTCTCTTTCTGTTTCCTTACTATATTATACTACCCTAATAGCGCTAATATATAGTATAGGTTCTGGGCGTACTAAGAAAAGGGCCCTTAAAAGGCTTATATAACCGTCTCTCTTCGCAGTCCTTATAGCTTTTTTAACTAGCTGCTTAATTAACGCCAAGGGAAAGAAGAAAGGATGCGCTATAGGACCAAGGTATTAAGCTCCCTTAAGATATACTAGAAGGTCTACCGCCTTATATATAAAAGAGTGACTAGTATAAAGCTTAATAGTTAGTTAAATAGAAATATATATAAGGTGAGCGTATCATAGCTACTTTAAGATGTTATATACCCTAGGCTTTAGACGTAACTAATTTTAGGGATTAGGTGCTTAGAAAGCTAGCTAAGAAGTATAGCTTAAAGAAGACGGGGCTAGAGAAGCCCTATATATATATAGAGGACCTTATAGAAGTGCTATAAACAAACCTAATAATAACTAAAAAGAGGTACTTCTATAGACGCTATAGGATACTACTCTAGCTATATCTATAACTAGGTAGTTTTACTATAAATTAGCTCTAAGTCCTCCTTAATCTCTGCTATTAGCATATTAGGGTTACGCTACTTTAGGACTTAAAGGGTAGGCCCTACCATGTTTTACTAAAATTTATATTTAAATTTATAAAGAAATACCTTGGTGTAAAAGATATATAGGTTCTTAAAGTTCCATTCTTTTCTTTTAGTTGCTGCTATTTATAAAATTATAAAATAAGTACTAATACTTACCTGCTAACTAGAAATACCTTTCCTATCCCTAAAATTATCTATAACCTATCCCTTAGCTTTAGCCCCTATATCTTCCTTCTTAGTCTCTTTTTTGCTAATTAGGCGTTTATAGTATACAACCTTATATCTCCTAAGGAGCTAAGTAAGCTCTATATTAAGCTAGGTTGTAATAAGCTACTATTATAGCTAAATTAGAGACTAAATAATATTTCCATATTCCGCTAGTTAGTAAAAACTCTAAATAGCTAGACTATTTCTCCTAATAAACCTCTTCTATACTTTACCATTATACCCTAGACTAAAGGGCTTAGGGAGATTACTGGCTTTACTTAGATCTTTTACTTATATTTGCTTAGATATAGTGCCGGAAAGGCATTTAATAAGAATAGTAAGCTCTATTACAACTAGTCTTTCTATTAGAAGCACTAAAGAGAAATATAGGTAATATTAATAAGGCTATAAAACCTAATAATATAGCATACCGATATATAAACGTTCTTAAGGCACTACCTATTGCGATATATTATAGTAAATATATAGGCAATTATCTAAGGCCTTTAGCCCTAAGATGCATTAATGCGGGCCACTTATACTATAAGCCGTTTAATTAATTTTTAATAACCGCGGCAGCTTATAACAGAATAATCTTTATTAGTTAATAATTATCCTACTATTCGTTCTTTGCTTAAGTAAAGAGAGTAATTTAAATACCGTCTTAAGGGTAAAGCTATAAAATATCTAAAGTATAAGGCGCTTAATAGCGAAATTAATAGGGAAAGGTAATGCTAGCGGAATATACTTTTTAAAGATATTAAGGAGACCTAGAAATAGGAGCAACTAGTATATAATATTAAACTATAGCTTACTGGCGTTTAGGTTAAGGTAGAGGCTAGGGTAATAACGGATCTCTATAAGGGCATATTATTAAAATAGAAGGAATTAGTTAATATGGTTATTAGCCTACTAGGTACTATATTTAAAGAGGAGACTTATTAACGCGATACGGCTATTTATACGGTTATGTAATACTATAAGGTTAAGGAAGGTAGAATATACCTTACCGCTTCTAAACTTTATAAATAATCTGGTAGTTATATAACGCTAGTTAAGATAATAGATAAGGCTAAGATTAACTCTTAAGTTAAAGCCTTAGAAGTAGCTAAAGTATTAATATATAGTAAGAAGAGGCTAAAAATATGTTTCCTTTATCTAGGTAACGAAAGCGTATTAATTAAACAGCGTATATATTCGTTTTATACCCCAGGTAATTTTAGTAAATACTTTAAGCGGAAGTACCTTGCGAATATTAGGGAAGGGGAAAAGATCTAATGCAACCTCTATTAGGTTGTTTTGGCGCACAAGATGCACCTATAACGATATACTAATAACATATACGGTACGGTCTTGTAGAGCCCTGCAACTATTTAAAATATATATTTACTCTACAAATAGTACAATTTTAGTTTTAACACTAAGGATTAATTACGGCAAATAGTCATAGAAAATTTCTTTTATATTTTATAAGATAGGTTATTTTATACAAATGCTAAGAAACTTTAATAGTAAAAAAATATTTTAGTCTTAAATCGACCCTCCTATATTTTCGCACTAAAGGCCTTTAAACGGTAAACAATATAGTAAGCCTTAATATAGGGGTTATATAACGCTAGCAGGGGTTATTACAAAGCTAGTAGAGGTTATTATAAAGCTATACTAGTTAAGTATTAGCGAGATTTACTGTCTTGTTTGCCGTCTGAGTCGCTTACTAAGATAAGTAAAACTGCAGCTAACTGGTAGCTCGCTGCCTTAGTAATAAGATTTAGTAATAACACTAATAAGTTAAAGCTTTTAGTAGAGCTCTGTGCAGAGCTTTAAGGGATCTTTATAGAGCCTCCCTGGTAGAGCCCCTGGTAGAACCTTTAGTAGAGCTCTGTATAGAGCCCCTAGTAAAGCTTTAGTAGCTAGGGAAATTAAGTAGCTTTAAGCTAGAATTATTATAGATTAATAAATCCTTAGTTAAATATAGTACGCGCCAAAACTACGCCAGAGGCCCCATTAAAGGCTCCGCCAGCTACGCCACTTACCTAATTAAAATAGCTAGCTAACAGCGTAACAGTTAGCGGACAGCGAGCGATCCAATTAACGCAGTCAGTTAGCTATAAAGGCTGAAGCTCACAGCTAGCTGGCTATTGGACACACTATATATTACTTGGAGACTAATATACGCTTTCGGGAATAAGAATTCGATATTACACCACCTTATAACTCACCGCCCTATTTCTTGCTATCATATGTCTTACTACTTATTTCTATTACCTATTCATTACCTATTACCGACTAAGTGGCAATATCGACCTAGTAGCAATAGGGAGACAATTCTAAATTGTTGTCGGCATCGGCGTCAGCTTTCGCCACCTATCTCGTGTATATAGTGATGCTCTAGAGCCTCTTGCAATAAGACAGAGTTCTTCTTAGTAACTTATCCGTCCGACAATATGCCTTCAGGAAGCGGGCAGGTGCGATTACCTTTTACGCCTTTTAACGCATCTCTCCCGCCTGCTAAAGCATATAAAGCGCAAAGCTTCTTCCGTACTTATTCTAACCTCTTCTAGTTAAGGTCTAAAGTAGAAGTATAATTATTTGCGATCTAAGCATTAAGCGTTATTTAAGACTACTTAGTATTTACGATGTCACGGGACATCCCTGTAACACCTTATACACGTCCACCTGTTTCCACCGACTCAGCAATTAGAAGACCGACTACGAGATGGCAATTTGCCGCATTCTGCCAAATTCTGCCAGGACCGCCACTCGAATCCTATTCTGCCCCGTGTATATATTAACTAAGCAACCAAGTTAACGATATATACCCTTTCTTCCCGTTTCCTTACCTTCTTTCCTTACGTAACGTCTTAACCTTATTATACAGTTTATATATATGGCTTAATAGTATCTACCTTGCTACATATTATCGTCGCTTATACTTACTCCGTAATACTACGTTGCGTTAACCACCTACACTACCGTTAAAATGCAGAACGTGCCTGAAGCTCCCATAACGGCAGCTGATATTCTTGCCGTGCTTAAAGAGCAGATAATAGGTTTGCAGACATCCTTTATAGACGCCCTTGCAGAACAAAAGGCCTAATACCAATAAGTAATTAAAGCCCTTTAAGAAGTCCGTGCCCTTAAGGTACCTACGCTAGAGCCCTAAGACCGAACGCTATCCCTAGAGGCCATTATATAGAATATAAGCCCTAAACCAGCAGTAGCTATTTACCCCAAACCAACTACTATACCGCACGGAGCTCTACCAAAGCTCAGCAAAAGCTCTGCACGAAGCTCTGCACGAAGCTCTGCGGAGACTCTGCACCAAGCTCTGCGTACGGAGGCTCTGCACTAAGCTCTGCACCAAGCTCTGCGTACGGAGGCTCTGCGCGAAGCTCTGCGGAGGCTCTGCATAAAGCTCTGCACGAAGCTCTACACGAAGCTCTGCGCAAAGCTTTTATATAGAGCCTCCGTAGTAGAGCCGTTGTACGCAGAACCGTCGTACGCAGAGCCGTTGTGCAGAGCCTCCGTATGCAGAGCTTCGTGCAGAGCTTCGTGCAGAGCCTCGTGCAGAGCTTCATGCAGAGCTTCATGCAGAGCTTCGTGTGGAGCTTCGTGCAGAGCTTTATGCAGAGCCTCCGCAGAGCTTCGTGCAGGAGCCTTAGCAAATACCTTTAGCTTTCCTACTAATTAGATATCTCCTTTCTACCTTTTTATTTATACTTCTCTTTATATAAAATACTATAAAATAAAATAAAATTAGTACAAAAGAGAGGAGACCCAGCAGTTTAAATTTAGTAACTTTTATCTATTCCTTATTCTCTAGTTCCATAATCTAATCCTTACCCTCTAATACTCCTACTGCCGCCGCTATAGGCTAAGAATTTTTATTATACGCTAAACATTAAGCCCTATAATCCCGCCACTTGCAATTTCTATAGCACCTACTATAAAACCCTAGGAGCACCATAGGCGACTCGTAGGCAACCTATAGGCGAGTCCTAGAAGGCGGGGAGACGGATTACAGGGTTTTCTTAAACAGAGTTTTCTCCCCATATATAAATAAGGAGTAGTCCGCGTGGGCCTAATATGGATCCGAATCGGACATTAAGCAATAAATAATATAAAACCCTAGGACTCTAATACTTAGTAAAGGAGTAAGGGCCTATTGGATAACGTGGAGTTGCTATATAAGCCTTATAGAACTAGTATTAATTAGCTATCTGCCTTATATAAGTAATATAAATTACTTATAGAGATCTACGACTCTGAATTAGAATTATATTTATATATAAGGGCTTCCCTATCTATACCTACTTCTCTAATATACCCCTACTACTGAACAGGAACTTCTTAAAGAAGACTTTTGGAGCTCTTGCTGCACCCGGCCCAAAAAGACCAAACCAACCAAAAGAACCCTAAAAAACACCCTAATAATCCCCTAAGATGCATGCATCACAGGGGAGGCACAGGTGGAACGACAGTGGTACGCAGTCGCGTGCGACCGCCAGACCCATACCCAACAATGGCCCCCCACAATAACAACAAGGACGGGCGAATACCACACCAGAAAGCGGAAATACCCCGATTAAGAAGGCATCTAACAAAATACAAAGCCTATTAGACGCGTCTAGTATCCGGAACTGTGGGGGAGCATCTGTTAGCCATTACGAACTAATACAGCTAGCAGAATGGCTCCAGTCTAGCGAACCTTAGGCGCCCCTCTAGCAAACCCTTAATTAAATCCTCCAACGGCTAAACAAAATTAAAGATAAACAAAACCCCCCCCTATAGGCGAACCGCACCTGGGCCGCCGTAGCTGCGCTCCTATAGCACAGGGAACCTACCCCCCTAAAAACAACAACTGGGTATATAATCACAATACGACCAAATACAGAAAAGGCAGAGGAACTTAGGGGATAATCAGAAACAGAAGTTCTTACGGAGATTTATAAGGAGGTCCACGACGCCGTCGCAGTCCGACACCTTAGGAGTGGAGACATTAGAGTTACCCTAAAGGACCAATAGGCAAAGGAACGGGCCATAAGGGCAGGGGACAGGCTAGGAGAGCGTATTGGCATAAAAGTGCTTCGTGAAGATCACCTAGTTGAAGTCCTGTCGGTTCCCATAAGCCTTAGGGTAGAAAGGGGACGCCAGGCGGACAATACAGCAACTATATAGGAGATAGTAAAACAAATGGAACGCCTTATACCAGGACTCGTAATTACCCAGATCTAATAGCTTTGATAGGAAAATACAAACCAAGCATACAATAAGAATAATAAGAGGACATAAGGGGCGCTAAAGACTCGCTAGGGAGACGATAGACGAACGCATGGCTCCCTTATTGTTAGCGTACATACACTAGGAATGCAAAAACTCCTTATCCAAAAAGGAATAATTATAAATGGCCTTATATACAACACAAGGCTCTATAACCACAGACTACGCCTGGAATGATGTTATTGCTGCGCACAATGGGGACACACCCAATCCACATGCGCAGCATAGGTATGCTGCGGCCACTGTACAGGCCCCTACGATACAAGATAATGTACAAATCAAGACTAAACAAAATGCGCGAACTGTCACCGAAGCACATATAAGGCGTGGGAGAGAGAAGACTGCATTGAATATAGGAGATGGAAGGAAAGGGCTTAACAGCTGCGGGAACAACTGCACGCTAGGTTATACGAATGGAAACAACAGGCGATAAGCTAGGGGGACGCAGGTATCTTCCCAGCGTTTCCTACCTTTAATACTGGGGGGCTAAGCCAGCCATCCCAAGCCTTAATGGGCCAAAAGCGACGCTGCGCAACATCACCAGACCGAACAGGGACACAAGGGACACATAGGACACAAGGGAGAGGACGCCCAGTAGGAAGACCCCCATAGACGGCTACGGTAAGTTTAAGGCCGGGACAATCAAGAATTAGATTTAACGCGGTAAATACAACACACGCAGCTGGCTTATAAGGGGCACACAGCCAACCGGTAAGAACGGGGGAAGAACCGGAGGCAATAACAGACTCAGATTTAGAAAGGCTAGTAGGAACACAAGACATAGGAATGGAAAGCTCCACATAAAATGAGTAATAGCTAGGGAGTAAATATAGGAGACAGAAGTTCTGAACATTTTAGAGAAAGTGGAAACGGAAGAAGTGAGGAGCAAAGGAGAGGCAAAGGACCCCCACCGGGGGTCCGCCACTTGACCATTATACAGTATAACTACGGCAATACGAACCACTGTTTAGCAAGGCCCCTACTAGACAGTCTAGACCCAGAGAAACACTATATTCTTGCCATACAAGAGCCGTACTACAATACCTATATATAATCGACATACTGCCCCCAAGGATTCCAGCTCCTATATAAACCAAAAGCAGCCACACGCGTATGCTTTATAATCAGCAAAAATATCAGCCTTGCCTCATGGTTATGGCAGGCAGTTAACCTAGATATTGCAGTTATAACCATCTAGATATATAGGGGACTAGTACAAATCATTAATATCTATAACCCTAGGGTTGAAGGGGTAGCATAGACAGAGAATATTATATCTGTAATAAGCTTGCTAGAAACTAAATACGCGGAGTCCATTCTACTAGGAGACATAAACCTCCACCACCCACGGTAGGGGGGCATCTATGTTGCTGCTAATTGACAGGTAGAGTGCCTACTAAGAGCTATAGACAACGGGGGCCTTAAGCTAGCTACCCCCCTAGGTGCAATTATATGGTAATGGGGTACCGCCAAAAGTACAATTAACCTTACGATTATGGACGAAAACCTATACCAGAGACTTGAAAGGTGCTCCCCTAAAGAAGAATGGGTACTCACCTCAGACCATATCCCTATCCAGATATAACTAGATCTGGACATCAAGGCGCAACCAAATGGCAAAAGATACGCAATAAGGAAGCTTAACATAGATAGCTTCCTTAATACAATTAAACAACAACTCTAAGACCTAAAAGAAATCCACCCAATACCAAATAAGCGAGGCTTATTGGCTACCCCTAAGGAAATTAATTAAAGACTAGAAAGGATCTAGGCAGCAATTAAAAGCGGGCTAAAAGAGCACTGCCCAGTTTCAAAACTAGGCCCCTATACGCGACACGCATAGTCCGCACAGTACGCGGCCCTTATAGCCGGCCAACGACGAGCAAGGAGGAAATACACAAGCAGCCACGATTCTGAGGACGAGAGATAATATAAAGACACAAGAAACCAGCTAAAGAATACCCTAAGAAAAGAAGCAAGGAATAACTGGAGACGGTTTATAAACGAACACACTACTAACCCGA
>Ga0307507_10001511_pt1 | contig 51929 bp, 56 predicted proteins | sample 7_EM_MG_FD_207223 | JGI IMG/M metagenome (GOLD analysis project Ga0307507, IMG submission 207223) | Populus trichocarpa ectomycorrhiza microbial communities from riparian zone in the Pacific Northwest, United States - 7_EM | ecosystem: Host-associated > Plants > Roots > Unclassified | place... | reverse complement strand
TTATAGTAGTTAGTAAATTCAATATGATATGTACATAAAGCTAATAAATATTAATTAAAAAGCTGGCCTAGATGTTTGTGGTCTTACGGTGAAAAGAGTTCTTACAGAGAACAATATCAATCTGCGAAAGGCAACAGAAAAACCAACCCTCTCGCCCAAGCACAAGGATGCTCGACTAGCATTCTGCTTGCAGTACCGGTACCAGAACTGGGCAGAGGTCGTATTCACTGATGAATCGTACTTTGAAACGGGGGCATTACCGAGGCGACGTACACGTGGGGTTCTGCGGCGGCCAGGTGAGGCCTATCTCCCTCAGAATTTAAACCACAAGTTTGCACAAGGGACTACTATAATGTTCTGGGGAGCCATACTCTATGGAAAGTCAGGTAAATGCATTCATTTTATTTAATCTATATACAAATTTAAATACTAATCTACAATATATACAGGGGCAGAACTTCCATACCATATGTATGTGACTCCATATGAGTCCAAGAACCAGAAGGCTACCGCTCTTCTCAAGCTTGAGCGAGAGTTGGTTGAAGAAAATGCCGAGGTTGAGAGGTATAACCTTATAAACCTTGGCGTTGAGAACCCAAGAGCTCTGCCGGAGAGGAAGGAACGAGGGAAGCATCAGCAAAATGTAAAAACCAGTCCTGGTCCACCAAGGGGGGTTATAATCCCCCTGGTCCTCCGGGTCCACCCTGATTCACCCTGGTCCATATTTTCGGTAAAATTTCAAAAAGTGTGGATCAGAATGGATCGGAGTGGACCGGGTGGACCACAGGGACCACGACCCCCCTTGGTGGACCAGGAGCGTTCAGGACCACCTTGGACCACACTCTGACATTTTCCTGATGCAAGGATAGAAGAGGAGGTATAGATTGGTTCATATATCGTGAACGTATCTTAAGTCCCCTCCTTTATCCCTTCATAACCTTGGTTCAGGCTGCTCGCCCTGGGATGGTGATAATGGAGGATAATGCGCCAGCGCATATCCACCATTATCATGATGGCCCACGGCGGCAGCTTGGATTTCAGAAGCCGGAGTGGCCGGCAAACTCCCCAGACCTCAACCCAATTGAGACTATTTGGTGTGAGATGAAGGATAGGATTAAGGGACGATTGGGAATCTGGGTTACTGCTGCTGGGATTCGGATGGTTGTGGAGGATGAATGGCTCAGGTATCCTGTAGAGAGGATAAATCAGCATATCATGTCTATGCAAAACAGGATAGAAGCATGTATTACTGATGATGGTGGTAATTCCTTTAACTATTAGTCGTTTTATACTTTCTTTTCATTTTTATTTTCTATATATCTTACAGTAATTTACCTCCCGCCTATGGCTGAGTGACTGTTCTATGATTGTATTTCCTGGAACCTTCTTCAAAATCTCCTCCTCCCAGCAGCTCCTACCTCCAAACCCGTCCAAGAAGCTCTTCTGTGTTTATAAAAGGTACTTCTCTTTCTCCTCATGCAGGTCTCATGCATCTTTTCTTGGCTGCATATGTGGGATCATGTGGACCCGGTCGTTTTTACAAACGTCAGAAAATTACGAGTACCAAACTCGCCATGCAGCCAAGACCATCATGCAAGGATTGTGGCCAATTAGAGCGCAAAAATTTCTGGTCTTGCATAGCGAGTTTGGCGAGTTTTTACGGGTATTATCTATTGAAGACTTACTAAGTTTGTGAACAATAGCGGACAATGTTTAGAGCCTCTAGGTTGGCGTTCCGGCCTGCGGGCCTTTACCGCCATCTCCCTTCTTTTAGGGAGATGAGCGTTACTATTCCGGTAAGCTTAAGGTTTTATTTAGTACTCGCTACTTGTACCCGAACATTGAGGTGATCAGACGCCATTTTTGGCAATTCTCATCAAAATTCCCCCTGTTAATGGCTGTCTTATCGCTCAAATATCCCTGAACTATCCCTGAACTATCCCTGTTTTTCCCCTAAATGTTTGGGCACTTGTTGCCTGGGATGAGTATGTAGCCGGCAAACTGTTCTAACCAGGTGACTATATCAACAGAAGGGAGCCAATCCCAAGGAATCGGCAGAGGGTACCACCGAGAAGGGCCCGGTCACCACAGAGCAAGGCACTCGTTCGGTAAGCTTGATTTTTTAATGGTCCGGAAACAGTTCTAACAATTAAGTAGAATAAACAAAGCACCGGCCCCAAGTCCAGGCCCCGGATCTCGTATTCCAATATCAAGGTTGAGGATGCTGAGGCGCGACTTGGGTTGTTTTTCCGAGAGTATGGAGAGCATGGCCTGTCCGTAACCCAAATGTTAGCACAACCCAGGCTTGGCATAAAAGGTCTCGATAAGGAGAACATGCAACGAGTTAAAGACAAGGTGTACAACAATCTCCTTGATTTTCTTTTGGCCGAAGGCTACCCCTCCGGGTCCACTGAGGACTTCAAAGAGGCGAATGTTACCGACCTCACCCTGTTAATCGTCCTTCCGGTCATCACCACCCTTAAACGTGTAACCAAACGCAATCTCGATCTAAGGAGAGAGAAGCACCTCATTTCTCCGGATCGTAAGACCCATGGATATCAGGAATTCGTGGGCATAGATGTGGTTAGGATCGGGGAGAGAAAATTTGTGTTCGTGGTAGAGGCGAAGAAGACCGATCTTGGGCTGGCCAAGAAGCATTGCTTCTTGGCCCTGAAAGACATGCAGGCCAATAACGGGGGGGGCACCGTCTACGGGTTCGTGACCACCGGCGAGCACTGGCAAATGGTTTCTTACGACGGCCAAGCCTTTATCCAAACCGAGCGCCTTCAGGTGGTCTATCCCGGTATGAAGGAGGACGGGGAGGAGGACCAGAAAAAGAAATGGATGGACGGGTTCTCCCAAATTGTTGATTGCATACACAGAGCGTTGTGCGATGGGGGATTTGGGGGATAATGACTCGGGGTGGGTGTTTGGTTGGGGGGTTTGTTTGCGATTGCTAAGTAGTTGTTCGGGCGAAGCGGAGGGATTTCATGTCGACCGCAGGGCAGTACGTTAGCCGGTGATGTGGCGGGTGATGCGGTGAATTGTTCTATCCTGTATAATACTCGGGCATACCCCACCTGTCTTTCTCAATAAACCTCAGCCGTTTCAACACCTCCCAATACTGGTAGTTTTTCAAAGTCTCCAGCACTTCTAACATGTGGCGCGATTAGATTTTGATACAATTTTGCCCAAAGAGTTTAATGAAATAGTTCTATGTTTCAGTAACTTTTGTCTATTCCTCTTGACCCCCGCCAGCCCCACCACTCTGTTTAGCTCCCTTAGCGCTGCAGATTTCATCTACACGTAGAAGAAGGCAAGCAGACTATAGAGAAATTATTAGTAAAAAACGAATCCAAGCGCGTAGGTAAATTTCTTTTCTCACCTCAATAGCTGTCTTAATGCTTTGCAACTTCACTGCCTCAGGCTCCCAGACACCATATTCCTTCATGTCAACAATCTTACCGGTGTCGCCGTCAATGCCCCAGGTATGCTCCTTCGCGACATGCTTCGCACGTAACTGGGTGAGTACTCTGATTGGGCTGGCACCGGAGTTCGTGACTAGTGTCCTGGGAATGACTTCCAGGGCTTCTGCAACTCCCCTATATGGCCACTGCTGCACACCTTCGATAGACTTTGAGATCTCCGCAAGGCGCACAGAGATAGCCATCTCGGTTGCGCCACCTCCAGGAGCTAACCGGGGGTGGAAAAAAACATTGCGTGCTACTGCCATTGCGTCTTGCAGATTGCGTTCGATTTCGTTAAGGATATCTTTAGAGGGGCCACGGAGGAGGATAGTGCAAGCTTTAGGATCTTCACACTTTGTCATAAACGAAAAGTATCTAAGAGGGTCAGCTATGTTGCTTCCACGGGGGTCTCAAGTTTCGCAGGGTAGGATAACGTACTCATCACCAATCTTCTCAATCTCAAAGAGACCACATTTCGTACCAACGTCTGACTCATTGATATCGTCTACACGGTTCACAATTGTAGCACCAACGGCACGGGCGATACGATTGTTATCGGTCTTTCTGACACGGCGAAGGGCTGTTACATTTCCCTTGAGGAGGTAGTGTTGAGCAAGATCTTAAGGTAGCATCGTTAGTCTTTCACCCCAATGTCAAACCATAGAGGGACACACCAGAAACTCCCTTCTCAGTAATGACCAAATCCGGCTTGAACGCTAAAATAGCATCACACATAGCCTTAACCTGCCTTTCCTCTATTTCCAAGATCTTACTCCAGTCTTCCTCCTTACTAATTTCGATATTAGTCTGAGACTCTCCCTTCTTATACTCCAGCGGGCAATCCAGCAAGATAATTCTAGGATTCTCAATCCTCCTCCTCATCTTCGGGTGCGTAATATCCTTATTCAGCATGACGCCGTCAAGAACTCTCGAATCCTCAATCTCTCCTCCGGGAATCTTCTCGACTCGGGCGTAACGCTTGATGTCGACCTCCTTCTTCCCTCCCTGATCCCTCGCCACAGTGCGGACAGCCGAGAGGGCAAGATCACACATCAGCTTCGACCATCGAGAGACAAACTTTGTCCCGATAGAAGACTGGATCAAGTTATGCATCGCCTCATCGTCGTCGGTAGAGATAGGAATGGAGATGTCTTCAACAATAGCTAAGGCATCGGCAAGAGCTCTCTTGAAAGCCTGGATAATGACGACGGGATGTATGTTGCGTTGTAAGTGCGGGAGAGCTTGTGCGAGGATTTCACCGGCAAGGATGATAACGGTAGTAGTACCATCTCCAACTTCTTCGTCCTACTCACAGAGGGGCCCGCAAGGTTAATGGCTACTCCTTTAAAAGAACTCAACCTGCCTACCGCACAAATCTCAGGGTCCCCGATACCCCCGAAACTAGAGGCAGCAGTAACAGCCAGCAGGGTGGGGGAAACGGCCATACCTGCGTCCGACTCAACTCAATCATGCTCTTAGCAGCAGGATGCGCGACCTCAATTTCTCTCAGAATCGCATGCCCATCGTTTGTCAGCACGATTCCACCCATTGGGTCCAACAGCATTTTCAACATTGCTTTAGGACCTAAACAAGACCGGATGATGTCCGCAACAGTCTTAGCAGCGGTAATATTCGAAATTTGAGCTTTGCGTCCTATCCGCCAACACAAGCATACATCAGAAAATTAAACTTGACCAGATGAGAGTGGGATGTAAAAATGGATGAGATACCAGTCTGACGTTCCCCGGACTGGGTGTTCATAACCAGCACTGGGGCCTGCATTGTAGAAGTAATTATCTAGGGTGAACTTCTAGAGGAGTTGCTCAAAGACGGAGAACGGATCTGATAGAAAAAGGTTGGGTCGTTAGATAGTGGGGTGTAGAAGACGGCAATGCGGGGCGGAAATGGCTCGATATTTTTTTGTTTGGGTAGCAGAATATTGCCAAGCCTATGGTATTTTTGATTGCCCCCGTCGTGCCCTAAGTTAAGCAGCCCCCATTATGCTCCTTGTAGAATAGTCTAAGTCGCTCGTAAGGACACTTCCATCAAAACTTCAAGATCGCCATCAACTATGATACCACTTCCGCTACTATCATAATCCACCCGCAAACTGATTATATTGTGCCGCTTGACGATACTCACTCCCCCGACCATCGGGCTCCGTACCGGTATATCTACCAAAACATAAACACAAGACACTCCTTAAACACCCATCACTATGGTCTCTTGGTCAACTATACAAACTTTCCTCGTCCTACTAGGACCTATAATCTACTCCCGCGGCAAAGCTTTCTACCAATCTACGAAGCTCCGCGGTCCCCCGAAAGCCCTCACTCTGGGCACCCACCGTATCCTAAACATTCTCTTCGTAACCGGGATAGTCGCCCTTCTCTCCACACTCCCAACTTTCGCTCCAGAAAATATCTTCCAAAAAACCGGCTCGAGGTTGCAGATCCCCACAGACACCCTCTTCCACCGGCTTTCCAAGATCCGGGACGTTACGCCCGACGACGAAATACTCCGTGCGCGGTTGGCGTCGAGGGAGGCAAGACTGACATACGCTAACTTCGGACCGAAGCCGTTGGTGGAGTGTTCGTGGTGTAGCCCGGAAGAGGCGAACACCTACCTGTTCTACGCCTTGCCGACCCTTGCGCTACCGCATCTTCTGCATATCGCTGTGTTGGGCATTGTTACATCATCTTACTTCTCCCCCTTCGGGAGTGTATGGAGGACTCAGGCTACGGTCGCCGGGCTCGCCCTTTTCTTAGCGGAGCTGTACTTTGTTGGGGTTTCGACATCGGATCACGACACCAACGCGTTGGCGAAGTTGCCCGCAGATATAGTCTGGACCCACTGGAGATTGAACCTTTGGCGTGGGATTGGGATTGCGTTTGTGGATGCTTGGTTGGGTTATGTTATCTTCCTCACGGGGACTGGGAGGTGGACTGCGGGCTTAGATGGACTCCAGGTGCAGGAGAAATTAGAGACTCTGAATAAGGCTTCAGAACTTGTCTACGCCAAACTGCATTCCGAGAACTTTTTGCGACAGACAGTGCTGCGGAATAAGGACTTAAGAGAGAAGTCTTTCGAGTTCTGGGCGGCGGAGGAGAGGGCTGGGAAGGAGATCATGTTGGACGAGGAAGTCAAGAACGTTCGCGCGAACCTCACATTGAACGTCACACAACTAACAGAGGGGGCGGCGCAAAAGAGCGAGGGGATGTTGAACACAATAAACACTTGGAGAGGACTCCCAGCCGAATTTCCTCAAACAAGCCCCACACAACCTTCAACTGCTGCCTCCTAATTACTTGATGCGTACTTTGCCGCCCATTGTCACGACCCGTATCCGCTATTTTTATACATGCGTGTTTCTATTTTGTACATAGTCGTATAGAATTTGGAGTTGAGGCCCTTTCCTTTTCCTTTTCCCTAATAGCAATAATGAGATATCTAATATTTCCCCAAAAAAACATTGCCCAAGTTTATGATACAATACCTGAGATTTTTGTTTATGTCCGTGAAAACAATTGATGACAAAAAGGGGAAAAAAAAAACACCATCACCAGCCATTATAAAAAAAAAGAAAATACCCCAAATCACTTTTCAGTACTTATTTCCAACTCATCTAAGAGGGTCCCCTCAGCGAACTTCCTTCTATTCTCCTGCCACTCGGCCCAAGCCAGTCCCTGCAGCAGACAATCTGCCAAATCATCCAACTTGGGGATTTTCCTCTTGACGCCGGGAGGGCACACAAAGTCATCGGTAATATCCTTGAGATCCTCAGCGACGTCAAACATCATCCCCTTTTCAACCCACTCACTGACCAGTGCGATCTTCTGCAACTTGGTCCTACTCGGCCCACTGAGCTTCCTCTCAACGTATGCCATTTCCCCACTAGCGGTACGCCTCCGCGCGCGACTCATGACCTTGACACTCCCGTCAACCCAGTAGTCCATGACCCGCGCGGGACTGACGCTCTCGACGCTGGCGGAGATCTTCTCCTCGTTATGCAGACAACGCAGCACGGCGTGGATCATGGCTTCGAAGCGGTTGACATGCACAATCCATTCTACTACGGCGATGCCAGCGCCAGACTTTATCCGCTGCCGCTCAATCAAGATAGCGTCCAGGGGTGGGAAGCGCTGGAGGATACTGCGGCAGAAGTTGTTGGCGTGCACGGCGAATATTGCTGGCTCGAAGGACTCTTTTATGGGCTTTGGGGGTGGGTTGGCGTCGCGCTCAGCCAGGGATTCGGCTAGGATTTGGCGGAGTTCGTCGAGGTTTTCGGGGCGTCGTTTCTTCGAGGACCTTGTAGTCGTCGAGGTCGAATCGAGGTCTGATTGCTCTTTTATTGCGACGGGATTATTTTCCAAACGGCGGCCACTCGCTAACTTCTCTTGGGTCGATTCCATAGATGCTGACTTCCCTGTCTCCTTCAGTCGTTCCGAGAGTGTTTGCCCCCAATTACTAGATGTAGCCACCTGCCCTATCCCCACCGACTTCCCAGCTGCTCGTGACTCCTTTTTCGGCGTTGCCTGAGCTTCAGGATTCAAACCGGGAATAAGTCCTTTCAATTCCTCCATAAACTGCGACATCTTCGTCCTCCTAACCTCCGGTTTAGCCTCCTCCTCCTCCTTCTTCTTCTTCCCCTTCTTCTTCTTCTTCTTCTCCTCCTCCTCCACCGCATTCTCCTCATCCTCCTCATCATCTGCTGGCACCTTTGTATCATTCCAAATCTCCATTCCAGGCGGGGCCCTCCCAGCCTCCGTAGGCGGGATACATATCCGCTCCCACGCCAACACCTTCGGCCGAGCCAGCTTCTTCCCAGGGCTGGGTAACTCTATGAAACAGAAGGCGAGATTCCGAATCCCCATGTCAATGCTGACCACCCGTCTCGCTGAATCTAGCGGCGCAGCTTTGTGTGAGGTGACTCGCGAAATCATTTGTTCCTTCGTGCCACTCATCTCGAGTCCCAGACACTTGAGCAGAAATTTGACTTGCGGCAGCTTCAGGTTCAAAAGTGAAGACTTGGAAGGGATGGCCATTTGTTTGCCATAGGACGGAGGAGAAGGATTTCGGTGGCAGAGGGGGGGAATAGAAGTCTTTTTTTTTGTTTTTTGTTTTTTTTTCGTGGTGAATTGAGTTCGGATGGTGGGCAAAGAAGAGGAAAAAAGAGTTGAGGATTAGCATATCTTGAAGTCGACGTTAAGTTTTGTGCCACAGCATTTAGGGTTTGATTGTTGCAAGGATCGTAAATTTACCGATAAGCCAGACCGTTTTCGTCTTAAAGCCTTGGCCCTTATCATACATGCGGCATGCTGCACATACCGGCAGTGCAAGCTCAGGTAGGACGACCTTCATACCTAAATTATGCCTACTCTAAGTTATTATCTCTTAGACTGCTGAAACGGTGGAAAATTTTCTACCACCCCTTTCAGTGTCTGAGACAGATATTACTAAGGCACTCTCTCAGTATTCTTCAGTGATGATATGCGTACGTACGATCACATTGCCAATATTAGCCATGGTCTGGGGTTTGCGCACCTGCGAACTTGTAGTAACTAACAAAAGTTGCTTATTAACCTGTGTCTCAGACACTGAAAAGGGTGGCACCGTTTCAGCAGTCTAAGAGATAATAATAATACTTGTAATTATATCATAAATTGCTCTTTTGGATTTGGCCATTTTGTCAATGCTTCACTCTTGGTAGCCATCACATTTGGTCCCATATCTCCACAGTCGTAATGACAAGAAAGAGAAAGTCTCGGCTTGCTAGTGCCTCATCGATTCTTCCCTATACTACCGGTAGTAGTAGTAATCATTTCAGATTCAATCAGGCTTCAATCCCCCCTTCCCCCTCAAAGAAAAATTAATAGATGGATGGACGGAAACGTGGTACTCAATTACAAACAATCTGGGGCTCTACGAGACATGGAATAGCATGTCGGGGAAACATAGCGCAGGAATGGTTTTGCATCAAACTGATGGGAGGAGCATGCTGTACAGCCTGGGAAGCTGTTACTTATATCTCTCTAGAAAAAATTCTTAGAAGTGCAGCCAGTGACTCCTTAGTCTATCTTGTCCATTCAGCAAGCCCCAAGTATAAAACATTAACCCTCGTGTTTGCTCTATCAAATCCACAATTCACCCACTTACGCAGCCCTTGGTTCACCCAAAGCGATACTCCATAAATTATTGAATTTTTTCTTTCTAAGAGTTTCATAGCCCTGATGGTTAGGTGTTCCCAGTGACTGATCTTTACCAATCATAGCTTGAATACCGGAACCCAGGGGCTGGTTAAAACAAACCCCTATGAGAACATCCCTTAAAAATGTGGTTTATCTACCTTATACATTTCACACTTCCATGTATCATAGAGATAAGAAACGCCTGCACTACCGGTATGCTATGCATTCCATACCCAGCGGCGTAATCCAAGTTTCTCAACTATGGACCTACAGGCCAGCCTTTTATCGCCTATATTTGCTACAGATTGAAGCCAAGATCTATAATACCGTTAAGGCATTGGTACCTAGGGTTTCGTGGACCTTCTCAACCACTACAGCAGGGTATGGGGCCAATTCTCAGCGCTTTGCTCCGAAGCACACGAGCTAAAGGTACGATAAGAAGCCACCACATGCTCACAACAAATAATCAATAAAGCTCTGAAGGAAGAAGGCAAGGCCATTCGGCGTAGAGTCGGTGTTTGGGATTGGTCTTAAACCATGGGAGCCCCACTCAAGACCGATAAAGGACTAAAGAGGGGGGAAATGGTTAAAGGGTGGTCAACTCTCAAAGGATTGTTGAAACATCGCACAAGGAAGTTAAGTTAAACAATCGAGAAAGTGGATAGGGCCTGGTATAAGAATATGTACAGGAATGCCCCTCTAACCGCATTTCCCTCTAATAGTCTACTGTGTTACTGTCAAAAATTCCCCGGATCTCAAAGACTATTTCTTTCCTGATAAGAATTTCGAGTGATTAGACATGACAGAGATCATTCTGTGGCGGTGGAGGCGTTAGGTCCTGCGCCTGGAGCCCACCATAAGACCACACAGACAACTCGTGGGCCTCACCAACGTCATCAGGCCCATAATACTAGTACACTATGAATAACCCGATGCAGCAAACCAGACTCGCTTCCCAGCGATCACTACTTGAGGAGAACATAACTGTAGGCGCACCCAATCCAACCATCTCGAAACCTCCGCAAACTAACCTTGACCCTGCAGGCAGCCGAATCCCTTGCAGATTCCCTATTTCTCAACGCAAAGTACGACGAGTCTCTCGAAGCCGCAATCAAATCTATTGAACATTGCATGAAAGCGCGCCTTCAAGCCCCTGACGTCAACAAACCACGATTAAGCGAAAAGTGCGAGCGGCTCATCAGGAAGGCCGAATGGATCAAGAAACTTCAGAAGAAGGCACTAGAGAGAGCCCAGAATGGGGATCGAAGTCTGACATCCACACTGCCAGTGCTTCCCCCCAGCAGTTCGAGAAGTGCCACCAGCCGAAAATCGCCAATCATTACAAACAAACTTACGGTTAAGGAGCAAACACTGCTATGGAAGTCCTCGAAGGTGAACGGCCTTACTTATCCACCATGGGAAAGTGACCCTAAGCCTTCAGAATTTTTCCCGGATGGGCCCTTTTCGTAAGCCACTGCCGTTTTTTTCTCTCTTGTGATTGGGATTGCCGGCCTGACACAAACGAGAGACCCCTCTGGATTTTTACATCTCTCTGATTCACAGCGATCTATGCTAGCAGCTTGGAGACGACCGGACGAGATATTTGAGAGTGGGGAGGTTTTGTTTCCTGGAAGGGGGTACACACTTGACCTAACACAAGATGTTGTCACCGATTGCTCGGTGGTGGCTAGTTTGTGTTCAACCATAGGGAGAGAAGAAAACGGTTTCGGGAAGGTAGGTTCTCTGAGATCAGGAACTTTCCTTTGGAATATGAGCTAAGCTTTCGGGTTAGATTCTTTCAAATATTTTATACCCGCAAAATGAATACAATTGCCCAATAACTAGTCCACTCGGAAAGTACATCGTTAAACTCTACTTTAATGGTTGTTTCCGCAAGGTTGAATCTTCCCCACAAGTACTAAGTATAAGTACTCATAGGGCTATTTTTAGGTGATTGTCGACGATTACCTGCCCGTTTCAAATAATTCCCGGGCATTATATGTGACTTGCCGTAACAACCCAAAGGTCTTTTATCCCGCACTTATCGAGAAGGCTTATCTAAAGTTGATGGGCGGATATGATTTCCCCGGCTCGAATTCTGGGACGGATCTGCTAGCATTAACCGGATGGATTCCCGAGCATGTGTTCCTTCAATCCGATGATGTTCTGCCAGGCAGCCTATGGAAAAAGATGTATAAGGCATGGGGATATGGCGACGTTTTAATCACATTAGGGACTGGGAGCATGACTAGGAGGGAGGAGATGGAATTAGGCCTAATAGGGGACCATGACTATGCTGTCTTGGCTCTGAGGGAAGAAAAAGGTCAAGGCATGCTGTTAGTCAAAAACCCATGGTCTGAGGGCACAGTATGGAAAGGTGCTCCGGCACTCGACTCGGACGAAGAAGAGGATTTTGATGCCGGCTCCGGAGTTTCCACCTTCGAAACAACCAGGCTCAGAAATGCACTCCCGACTCCTTCAGAAGAAGAGGCCTCTCCCGGCGTTTTCTGGATATCACAAGATAATGTTTTTCGTCATTTTGCGAGCATATATCTCAACTGGAACCCAGGCCTTTTTACACATAGGAATGATACCCACTTCACCTGGGATCTTTCCGGGAAGAGATCCGAAGGTTGTATCGGGGGGAACCCACAATTCTGTCTGGAGAACCCAAGTCCACATCCTGCGCTCGCCTGGCTGTTGTTAGAGCGTCACATAGTTTCTACAGAATCCTACAAAGTGCAAACCGGGGCTGCTAGCGAGAAAACGAGCTATATATCATTGTATGTATTCGAAAGCCCAGGACGACGAGTTTACCGATCAGAATCCGCCCTTCATACAGGTCCATACGTTGATTCACCCCAGACCCTCCTCCGTATCGACGCCATACCACCAAAAACGAAATACACGGTAGCCGTTTCCTCTCAAGACCTATCCAAGGTCCAGCACACTTTTACGCTCTCGGCATTCTCCCTAGACCCCATCCACATATCCCAAGCAGGAGACCCCTACGGCTTCCACAACGTCCTACAATCCCAATGGCTCCCCGACACCGCCGGCGGCAATGCTCAATCTCCAACCTACTCCACAAACCCACAATTCCGCCTCTCTGTCCCATCAACCTGCAATCTAATGCTCCTCCTTGAAGCTTGTGATACCCTTCCCATCCACGTAAAGCTAGTTTGGGGTAGCGGGAAACGCGTAGCGTCGGTGACGACCCGCGACATAATCGCAGAAAGCGGGGAGTATCGCCGCTGTTGTGCTCTTGCAGAGACTTCCGAATTGCAAAAAGGCATATACACAATCGTTGCATCAACCTTTGAACCCGGCCAAATCGGCGACTTTACTCTAACCGTTGGGTCTACCATCCCGTGCACTACCGTTACCCAATTACCCTCGGAATCCGCGGGCAAGCTACGCAAAGACATACAGGGCGTCTGGGAGGCAGGCGTGAGGGCAGTGGCCTATCCACTAGAAGTAGAACGCTTCACTAGGATTTCTGCCAATGCTCGCACACTATGGACCAACTCGAGGGCGCAACCGATGCTTAGGATTTCCATCGAGAGGAAGATTGGCAGTCGGAGCAGAAAGACGGAGGCTAGTTCTGGGGGGGAGTTCTCGGACGTGCCGCAAGGGGTTAGGACAGGGGATGTGGACCTGGAGGGGGGATGGGATTGCTTAGTCGTTCTTGAGAGAATGGGGAATGAAGGGGGGAGCAGATATGGAATTGAAGTGCTTAGTGATGGGGCGGTGCACTTAGGGGAGGGGGTCTTGACGGAGGAGTGAAGGGTAGTGAGTAGATGGGCTGAATTGTAGTCGTCGCCGGATATCGCATGGCAGCTCGTGAAGCAAGGTTCTTTCTACTTGTATGATAGAGAAATTTATCGGGAAAAATACCACATAAATCCAACTAAATGAAGCATGGTCCGAGCAACATACAAACACGTACACGCTGAACTAGGCAAGGATAAAAAAGAAAAAAGTAGATCAACTAAATCACTACCAAGAACCCCATTAAGATATGTAACATCACCACCAAAACCATACCGATGCAATCACTTGAGCCTATATCATCACAAAAAGAGCAAGAAAAACCGTTAGCCCAAACCTTTCCAAACCCAGTACAAAGGAGCCACAAACCTAGACATAATAGTACTCTCCCCACCCCGGGGCACATAAGTCCCACGACTCCGAACAATTTCGAGCATATCCTTACTTTTATCATCCCGACACTTGATAACGGCCTCGACCCAAGTGACGGGGAGGTCCCAATAACTCTGCTTGAAAGCATCATACTTCTCGCCGAGAAGCGGCTTCTCGCTACAAATGAGGGCAAGGAAGTGTTCCAGCACGGTCCACACGCCTTTGACCTCGCCCCTGTCGACGAACTCCGTTAGGAAGCCGTATCCAACGGCCACGTCCGAGCGGATTTGCGCCGCCGCCTCGGAGGCGCGGAATTTTGCGCCCTTGTTGTGCACGCCGCCGAGGTAGGCTACGCACGTCTTTTCCGAGAGCTGATGCATGAATGCTGGGAACAAGTCTGCGTCGAGGCCCGGGCTCAAGTCGACGATGTAGGAGCGCATGGTGGTGGCCATGGTTTCCATGTCCGAGCCGTTGTACCAGGCTGGCGTGAAGAGGTTCTTTATCGGTGGTTTAAGGTCGTTGAAGATAATTTCTATTATCTGCGCGAGGGAGTAGGTTGCTAGGTCCACGAAGCCGTTCATGGCGTCCTCCAGTGCGCGGCGGACTTGGTCTTCGTACTTCTTGGAGAGCATTGGGGCGACGCGGTCTGAGATTTCTTGCGTGTAAGCTGCTGAACGAATTTGGTCATTTGCTACTGCCATCATGTACTCCAGGATCCCGTCGGGGAGGTCTTCTAGGTCTTCCTTTGTGGTAGCTCTGACGTGCTTGTTTATTTCGTCTGCCATAACTTCTTGCCAGCGGACTTGGCGGTTCTTGAGCAGGCGAACGCACTCGTCCACCACTCCCGTTACGACGTTGCCCTTGTTGCTGTCGAGGGCGACGTTGAGTTGTTGGTTTATCATGGTGAACATTGTTGGCACGCTGGGCATGTGCCATTTTGAGTCTTCCTCGTTGGGTTGGTGGGTTCGGAGGATGAAGTCCTTTGTGTCGTCCTCCATTATCTTGTTCATCCATTCTTCCATCTTTTTGACGATCAGTTGGGAGTATTCCTTCAGTAACTCCGCTTCTCGGCCGTCGATGAGTTGAGGTTTTAGTTCGGCCGCTTTGACGCCGAGTGTCTTCATACCCTTATTATATTCCCCATTCCACAGGATGATGTTTAGTAGACTTTGGCCGTCGAGGTCGGGCTTTTCAATTTGATCTTTCAGAAAGTCGTGCATTAAGTTATGGTAGATTTCAAGGTATGTGTCGAAGATTTTCCAGCGCCGGGGCATTAACTGGACAAACTCTGTTTTGACGGTTCGCAGGTCGTTAAAGTACCAGCCCAGGCACTGTTCCAGGCCCTCCGGGTCGCCTTCGAATTGCTCCTTTGCAGCTTCGAATTTAGCTTGAGCGGCAGCTTTTACGCAGGCGAGGAACTTTTCTTTATATCCCCGAGCTACTTTAGGCCCTTTTTGTATCGATTTGAATCTTGGTTCTACCTGTCAGCGATATCGTGGAAATGGTTTCAGTCGTCATACCTTGTAGCTAGATCCTGATGATTATTTTGAGCTTCCTGAAGAGCCAGGACCTTCTCGTCTGATCGTTCTTCAGAGTCGATGATCTTTGCAAGACGAACAACAAGACTTCTATTCCCAGCCCGAACCAGCTCGATTAAGCTCATAGAAATAATCCCAACCCTCTCATCAAACATTCCTACAGTATTCTCCAGTGGTGAAAAATAGCTCTCGAGTGTCTCCTTAACATCGTTATCCGCTCGTTCACTCTGATGCATAACATCCTCCTTGAAATCCTGTAATTGCATAATCGCGAAGTGCACGGGCAGAAGGTTCGGCATCTCGTTCCCCAACGCTAGAACCCCATTGTCAGCTCTGCGTTGTACCCGCTAGGCAAATCTCCAAACCTACAGTCGCCAGAGTCATCCGCGAGCATGCGGTCCACCTCTGCCAATCGAGAATCTAGGCCCTGGAGCTTAGACTTGATTTCCTCCACAGCAACAAAATTCCGGTGAATCTTCGAAATCTTGTTTATCAATGGGAATTCATCGATCATATCCTCCGCTTCACTGCACAATTTATCAATCTAAGCGTTTGCATCAGTTCTGCCGACATTCTTGACGATCAGGAGGGGGGAGTGGAGGGGTGGTGGGGTGGTGGAGAAGGAAGCGATACTTTAATCATCTCCTCCCTGATCGCATTCAAGATCTTTTGCCCATCATTGATCGCATCGATTCCGGACTAACAAAGAATTAGTGACCCGAGCTCTCGGTAATCGTTTACCCATCGTGGAAGCTATACCTGTGTGACCTTGAGCTGCGTCGCGAGCGCGGCTTTGAGCTGCGTGTCAACATGACCTTTCTTTCGCGAGAATTCGGACTTGAGCGAAGCTATCTTGTCGAGGTCCTAAGTGAACGCAATGATTAATCCAGGAACTTCCATAGCATACAGACAGAGGGGGGGGCTACTTCTGGGTGTCGCAAGAGCTCGGTGAGTTTAACGGATATGCTATCAGCTTCGTCCATCGTGACATTGGTGGGGTTGAACTCCTCCGGGAGATTGCTTTGAAGCGGGTTCCTGTGAGGCTCAAACTCCGCGAGCGTGGAGAAAGAGCTTGGCATCTTGGGATATGTGGACAAAGCGGCACGTTTTATCCGTAGATAGCAGATATTGTTCAGGGGTGGAAGACTATGAATGCATTAATTCGATTATCTCTTGACGGCTAAAATATTGATTCCCCGTAACCTTAACATAAAATTCCTTACCGACGATTTTATGGAGACAAACACTACCCCCACGCTCAGACGGAACTGGCTCGGGTTCCGAGTGATACTCGATGATTATCCATCCTCTTGATCAAATAATATGCAGTTGTTCGTACTGGAGTAAAATTGTTATTATTATACTGAAGTCTAGACGATCTTTATTTCTATGGTTTCTACTACACATACTCGTTTCTTCCCCCCTTGACCCCTTGAGCGAGTGACAGGCCGATGACAGGGTGCACAGCAAACATCCCCAGTGTTTGAGCCTCAGAAATTTGATATTATATAATTCGGGCCAGGATAATGTCATTGTAATAATGATATTGTGAGGTCGGCTGAAGAGGTAGTATCCACCCCTGGTTTCTCCTCGATTTCCTAAAGCAATCTCGCTTTTGTTTCCCGTATCAATGTGGGAATTGGAACGACAACGATAGATGAAGCCTCACTACTTCAGCATTCACTGTCAAACCTCCTAGTTGAATAGACCAATTGATGGCGCGGATGGAAGATCTCAGTCCCCGTAGACGAGACGTACAGGTAGAATCTCTACTAGCGTAACTCCCCAAGCCCCCCCTAGTCTTCCGCTCCACCCATTCCATCCCATCATAACCTCTCAGTGCAGAGGAACCTGAACCCGCGACGCAGACTCAGACTCAATCCCTGACCTCTCGGCCCCCCGCAGCCACTGGCCTCCTAGGAAAGCTATAATAATATTATAGCAAGCGTCCCAGCCAATCACATAATGACCCCCCCTCATTCCCCAAATAGAAGCACAACCCCCAGGCTATTCATCTAAAGACTGAAAATGGCCCTGGTCCACCATGGAGTTCGATGTGGAGCCGTTGCGTGACAAGGCGAGGCTGAGAGGTCTTACGAAAACGTTTTAGCGCATCATGGACTTGTGGATCGTATCCCCTAAGGAGGTTGCAGGTTATTGATTTGAGGCTGGTGCTTTTGCGTGTGGGAGAGAGGTTGTTTAGATGATCGGGTGTTGAGAGGGGGATGAAATTTAGCCTTGATAGACCTATGAGCATTTCTTTTGGTTGCAATTTTTCAATTATAATTATGTTATAACTGTGGATCAACAGAGACGGGGGCGGACCCTGACCTCGGCGCTGGAGGCCAAAGTTGGCGAGTGAGATCTTATGAGAATTAATACCACAGGCTGGAGGTTGAATGATACCAACACATCGCATATAGGCGCACACAGCACTCGGGTTGGGGACATCAAATAGTCACTATGCGTGGCCAAAAGATCGCTTCGGCTTCAACATCCCGCCCAATCGCACTTGGATGGTATTGAAACTACATCATGCAGATATCAATGAAAAAGTTCAAATTGATCAGAGCAGGGAGCGAGTGCACATTAATATTAGCCCAGCCTTTATCTATGCTTAGTCGATCAGAATAGCTCACACACAAATCACTTGTTCTTACAAAAGATCTGCTGTGTCAGAAAGGAATATCATTTGCTGGATACTAATCTGATACAAACCAGGGCACGTTAACCCACAAACACCCAAAACCCAGTAGGAAATAAAAATATAAAAAAAATTCCAGGAAAATCATTTTACAAGCCACCACGATCACATAAACCTTCCAGCCCCAACACCATTTCTAAACTTTACAAAGACCCGCCACGAAGACGAAGGACCAAGTGAAGAGTGGACTCCTTCTGAATGTTGTAATCAGAAAGAGTACGGCCATCCTCCAATTGCTTACCGGCAAAGATCAAACGCTGCTGGTCTGGGGGGATGCCCTCCTTATCCTGAATCTTCGACTTAACATTGTCGATTGTGTCGGAAGACTCCACCTCGAGGGTGATAGTCTTCCCGGTCAAGGTCTTAACAAAAATTTGCATTCCACCACGAAGACGAAGAACCAAATGGAGAGTAGACTCCTTTTGGATATTATAATCCGAGAGGGTGCGACCATCTTCAAGCTGCTTCCCGGCGAAAATCAAGCGCTGCTGGTCTGGGGGAATACCCTCCTTATCCTGGATTTTCGACTTGACATTGTCGATGGTATCAGAGGACTCAACCTCGAGGGTGATGGTTTTGCCAGTTAAGGTCTTAACGAATATCTGCATTCCACCGCGAAGACGAAGAACCAAATGGAGAGTAGACTCCTTTTGGATATTGTAGTCGGAGAGCGTACGACCATCCTCAAGTTGCTTGCCAGCGAAAATCAAACGCTGCTGGTCTGGGGGAATTCCCTCTTTGTCTTGGATCTTTGATTTTACGTTGTCGATGGTATCAGAAGACTCCACCTCAAGGGTGATAGTTTTGCCGGTTACTAGAGCATACGGTTAGTATCTCAGCACATATAAACATAGTTATAGAAAACTTACGAGTCTTCACGAAGATTTGCATACCGCCACGAAGACGGAGAACAAGATGGAGCGTGGATTCTTTCTGGATATTGTAATCGGACAGAGTACGTCCGTCCTCGAGCTGCTTTCCAGCGAAGATCAAACGTTGCTGATCTGGGGGAATTCCCTCCTTGTCCTGAATCTTGGACTTGACGTTATCGATAGTATCCGAAGATTCCACCTCGAGGGTGATGGTCTTTCCGGTAACTATGGAAGAATGATTAGAATTTCGTCCAGCTCGCTAAAAAGAAGAAAAAAGGAAAGCCGGAAGGGGAGGGAAGAGGAAAAAAAACAAAACAAGGCTGAAAGAGCTTAGGTGAACTCACGAGTCTTGACGAAGATCTGCATGGTTGTTTATAAGGAAGATGTTTTCTCTTGATGGAAGTCTTGAGTAGAAAGGTTTGTAGTAGTGGATGGTGGAGAAAGATGGTTTAAAAGTGTCTTGTAGCCGGATTGAGGGTGGGAGGAAAGAGAAGGAGTCAGAGAGGAAGTGAGGGGAAAGCAGTTTAAATACCGTAGTGTGATACCCCAGCTTATCACTCATGCGGCGCAGCTTGCCGCTCTAGGCATCAACCGCTTTCGGCTTAAGGCTTTGTCAAACGCGTATTCTGTGACGCCACCTGCAGCATGCTCTAGTCGTTTCTATGGGGACCTCTCCGGTTCTGTCACCAAGCCAAGCTTATCCAACGTTTTGTGGAGGCAGAGCTCTATTACTTCTTTCGTTTTTCATTGCCGAGGGAAGAGCCCTTTTGCGCCGTCATCATCATCATCAAATTCTCCATCCATCTGTGGCGAAATTCCTTCAGTAAAAAAATGTAATAATTATTATTACAAACAATACAGATTCGGGCCCTGCACACCGCCGTTCAGACCGGGGAAAGAGGAAAAGAAATGACTCTGGTCATCGAGAAGATACTGTGCCACAGGCTACCGGTGCCAGTACTTTTGCTTCCCCAATTATCGTCACCATTGTACCTATCCCGACTGCATGAATCACAGTCTCATAACAGGTATCATAGGGGAAAAAAAAAAAGTCAAAATCCGGCACCAACCACCCATATTTGACGTGGCGGCTCCTCATGCGAACAGCGTCCGATAACACGATGAGTAGTTCTGTTGAGGAAAAAAAAGAAAAAAGCGACTCCTGCACCGCAGGTCTGTTGTTTAAGGCCGTACGATACCGTAGTTAAGGCAAAGCCTCTCCTTCCATTCTTCCCTTTAGACCACGGTGGGCTCTTTTCGGCGCCCGGGCCTTAATGGAACCGGTCATTGTTGGCATTTTTGATGATATCATATGACCAGTAGTCGTCTGGCACTGTACTCGAGTACTGGTATCGTAGTACTTGTAGCACAACGGGCACACAACCGGCACGGCACTGTAGCAAGTAGTTACAGGTGTCGGTCAATCACGCATTTCGGAGCCGGGCTAAGGTGGGAGAGGAAAAATCTGCGAAAGTGTTACGACGACAGAGTATGGGGTTTGTCCGATTTATCGTTCCATAGTTTCATCTATTGTAAAAACCGGAAGAATTGAGAATAACGCCGGGATATCTTTGGATTGAGTAAAGGGAGCACAAATACCAGCGTAAAATACAATGTATAATGACTTGAGCAGCGAGAAGGTTTTATTTGTCCGGGGGGCGGAGGGGCAAAGAAAAATATCACAGACCTTACTGGGAGAGGCAGCTCAACCGTCCTGGCGAGATTCTCAATTATCCTAGTCTCTCCTTTCCCCAAACAGGTATCATAGTGAGAGATAAGGCGTTGAAAATAAGTAAAATAAAAAAATAAAATAAAAAAAAAAAGGCATTTACAAGTCGTGTTCAAAAGGGTGTCGGTTTTCCAATTTATTTTTTGTTCACGATAGGTCACCATGGAAAAGCTAAGACTTCTTAGGAGCAAGAAACAAATGTAGTCACGTATGATAACCTACGGACCTCTCTCTTCGTAAAAACACTATTCGCCTCTCATTGCAGCGACCCTAAAAGGAACGAAAATGAAAGATAGTAAAACGAACTGAACACATGGATAATGACAATGGAAAGCTTTTTGCTTTTGTAATGGAAAATCACCACCTCACCATCCCTCCATTAACGCCGCCTAAATTGAAACCCCCGAAAGAGGCCACGGTCTATCATGTAGAATGAAAAACAGTTTAAAAAGCTAGAAGGGACATGGAACGAGGAGAAAAGATAAAAACAAATGGAGTAAACCAAGTCAAGGGTTACAAATTGTTATGGAAGTCAAGGTAATGGACCGTTAAGCGGACCTAAGTAAAGCCTTGAGTTGAGGTGCTCAGGCTTTACAGCGTTGCCGCCGCGTCCCCTATGACGATGGCAAGGCACTAATATCCCCCTTACCGTTCTCGATCCATTTAGGGTCGATCAGTTTGTTCCTATCGGTGTATAGATGCTTATATGCATTACGAATCGTTCCGTCGCTAACACCCGCAATTGTCGAAATCTCTTTCGCCGTTTTGGGTTGTTTCATGAGATAGGAAACCATGTAAATGCAAGCCGCAGCACTGGAAATAGGAGATCTCCCAGCAAGAGTACCGATGGTGGCAGCCCGGTCGGCAAGTTCCTGGGCGATGGTAGTGCAGTTCTGGGTGAGGTTCAGATTGTTGCAATAACGAATCATAAGTTCAGTGGCTTTCGTAGAGCTCGTAGTCTTGTACTGTTGACTATCATCTACGATACCGCCCGACTTGGTGATCTCATCCATCTTCTTGCTATCCTGAGCCGCGAAGAACTTCTCCAATGCCTTAAAGACACGACCAATTTCCTTTTTGGGAACCTTCGTCAGAGCGAAGATCTCACGGAAGGTTCGAGGAACTTGGCATTGACGGCAGGCGATAAAGATGCATCCGGCGATAATGGCTTCCTGAGGTTTCCCTTTGAAGGCCTTGTGATCATCCACAATCTTGAAAAGTTGCTTCGCCGCATCGGAGACGACCTTCTGGATATTTATAGAGTCGCAAAACGCACCAATTTCCTTATAGGCAGCGAGTAGCCCTTTAGTGGACTTATCGCCAGCGGTCTTGTTCTGAGCTCTATGGAGCTCCCTTCCAGCGCCTCCTGGAGTGTACGAGATTGTAGTCTCCAACTGAGCACCATTCAAGAAGGGGTTCGCCGCATCTCCGACACGGGAAGGATCATCACCAGCCTGATCGTCGTTCGAGAAGGTACGCCATTCGGATCGGGTATCGACAATACGGTCACCGAGTACCAAACCACAGGAGCCGCAAACCATATCCCCGGACGAAAATTCCTCCACAATGTTGGCAGGCACCTCGCGACAGTCGGGACACATAACAGAGACATTATGATTGGCTTCCCATGGCTTCTCGGGGGGCGCCATAGCCATGATTGGGGATTTTTGAGTTTTCTCGCTGAAGGACAACATTGGGTGGTTTGGAAGAAGCGGTCGAGGTGGGGGGTAGGAAAGCGGTGGTTCGAATGGTCCGTTGACCAAATTTTCAGCCGACCGGAATCCCCCCGTGCGCCCTCTTGCTATCTCTACAGTAGCCGATCCTCCGTGCAAAACTTTGCTTCGGTAAAGACTGGGAAGCAGACCTGACCGTCTGCTATCAAATACTGTGAAGTACAGTATGAGGCGGTGGAGGTTTAGGGAGACGAAGGCTTCGGTGACCGCGAAGAGGTGGGTTGTTGAAGGAATGGCGATGTGGGATGGTTTCGGAGTCAGGATCTTGCTTATGTTTGGCGACGTTGGTGCTTGGTCAGAGGCTTACGTGCCAAGATATGGGCCAAGCCACGCGCAGGGGGAAACCAGAAAAAAATCGAGGCTTGTTCATGACGAGCATTCAGGCCCTGGATCGATCTGAAACTCCAGAAGAATGGCGCAGGCACAGGCACATTTTCGTATCATCCAGTATCATAATAATATTATTATAATAATAGGTATAGTCGTAGAAAACGAAGATTGTTGACTCGCCATTACAATTTCCTCAGGCCATGGCATACTGGGCGTATATACGCTACTGTTTACAAAAGTTCTCGTACCCCCACGCGTATCTGTGGCAGTGTTGCGGCTAGTGAAAATGTACCATCTCCAGCAGTATGGTGCACTCATGTAACAAAAGTCCTGGCACCCAGTTAAATTTTTATCCTGCAACTTGCTCCATCTCAGCCACCACTGATGGTGCTCAAAGCAGAAATGCAATTATGAGAAACAAACCTTCTGCTTTCTATACTTCACCTCTAATTAAGGCTGAGGAGGACATACAAAGTGGTAAATTTGAGGCATTCCTGTCCCATCACTCTGTCTGAGGGTGCCAAGACTTTTGTTACACCAGTGTACATTTTCGCCAGCCACACTGCCACAGGTACCCGTTGGGGTATCAGAATTAAGGTGAATTGTAGTGTAGGCAGTAGGATCTGCTGAGATATAGTCTAACGCCAACCATCGCAAGTATTGGTACTAGTATCATACAATTTCGTAGGATACTATACTTTACATTTCTATGACATCCCCTCACGAGAGTCATACGGTACTCTATCACTATTGGGTATTGGTACAAGCACTGTATTATACGATGAAAAAAAGCAAATATATTAATAGCCTAGCAATCTAGATCCAATCAGATCTGGTGTACCTGGACTTCTTTCTTCCTTCTGCCATATCCCCTCCCGCCTGCCAGCAACAAAGCACACCTAAAGCAGGGCGAAGAAGGGAAAACAAAATGAGCAAAAAACAAAGTCAACAAGGACATCCAACTTGGCGTAAATAGAAACGAAAGCTTCCTGTGAGATTCCAAGATGCATGTTATTGGGCCGCGGACGCAAGAACCGCTACGAATTGAGTGGAATGTACCGGTATTCCACTCCCTTGAGATCTCCAGAAGTGGGTGCTTGTCTCACACGCTCTGAAACATGGAAAAAACAAGACCCCAATCTAAAAGGATCTACCGGTAATTAGATTAGGGAAAGGGAGGAAAGGAGGAGGAGGAGGGGGAGGAGAGGGGTTACCGGTGTTGGAACAAAATTGTGTCTAAGCTCTCGTGTGGATTCTCCCATTTGTAATCACTGGCAGTTAGATTACCGGTGTGCTTGCTGGCTCCACTCAGACTCTTGTCTTATGTGCTGTGCCAGTGCCAGTGCTAGGTGCCGGTGCATTCCTGTTCAGAAGGTCCTCGCTGATCCAAAAGTACAGTCCTAGACTACTCGTACAGGCTACGGCGGCATTTGGCGACAGCTGATGTGTCAATATCTTGCGATTCGCTATCTCCGCTAGGTCGCTGATCTCGGGATTATCCTGTACTTGGTACGAATATTATGATTTATTAGGATTCAAAGATAAAAGTTCTTAAGTAGGTTTACGAATATATTATATTTATAAGAAGGATTAGAACTTTCCTGACATGGTATAGCCTGAACCATTTGGGTATGCTGGGCCTCATTGATTGGCCTTCGGAACTCTATTAACTTGCCAAACTAAACTTACCGGTACGGTATCTTGGGCTGATGTTGCGATTCACAGGGATATTAGTGACATGACTGAGATACCGGTATTATACTAATAGCGAATCGAGAGAGTAAACACAGTGTTGAGTACGGTATATTTCCCCACACATTAACTAATAAGAAATTTTACTATTTAATGACATCGGACCCGACAATAAAGCAATTTTACAATTCCATCCATATCTCCTCAAAGCTTTATTATACTGTTACTGTATGGGGATGCCCTTGCTCGCAACTGACTGAAGTTTCCCAGTACTGTAACACTCTATTGACTGCTGCGGGATAGCGCAAGAATTGATGCTTCCGTTGCCGCCAGGCCCCACTAAGTGTTAGGATAGACGTGGGTGATCGGAGGGCCAGGGATTACGGTAGAGAGGCAAGCATTTGAAGTGGGCAATGGAACCTGCCGCATTAGGGAGGTTTTGCTACGAGTAAGTCAGTTCGCTATTGAACTTCGCTTAATTGAGACAAGTAGGATGCAGTGGCATGCAGCATCTTTCTTGGAATTTTGCTGATATGATACTGTACGAGTACAACTGAACTGTGCAACTGATTCATGAACGTCAGACATGGGACAACAGCTATCGTCCGCAAGCCAAATGATGAATCCAATTTTACAATAACATACCGTACCTTCCACCTCAACACCTTCAATATATACCTTTTAATACCATAACTCTGTATCTGTGAATATGGAGATGTGGTGGTAGGTTGGTAAGGAAAAATGACATAAGCAGAGAAGACCTCCTCTTGTTATATAAACAATGATGTAAACAAACTCTGTTTGAACTGTTTGAACTGTGAACTACGGTATCGTAAGAACTCGAATCATTGAACCTCACGCTAAGGCGCCCGAAATTCCCTCTCTTGGATGGGGGGGCGAGCACGCATCAAAAACTGACCTCCTCAGCCCGAGCCTGAGACAAAAAAAAAGGAAAAAGAGCCAGGCCTTACCAGCAAAGACAACTCCAACGTCCTAGAGTGAGGCTCAATTCTTCGAGTTCTTATCGTATTCACAATACTGTGCAAAGTTGAGCCACTTCACACTTACCACAAGAAGAAAGGATAGTACTGTTGCTGTGGTGATAAGATAAGTTCAATAGCCAACTGACTTATAAAAACCTCCCTACTCGAGTATTATCAGTGATCTTAACGGCTCCAAAAATTTAAGATAGGCCCAACCCGTGGAGTATCTGGGGAACCTAAATTTACAACTTGCGACATTGTTTCACTGTTATTGTCGAACCCTTGAGCGCCGGTAATGCAGCACAACTGACCAAAATGAGACATCTAATTATCCGATAACCTACCTAACCAGGCTTGCCTCCCCTTCTGTTCTAACCCCTACCGTACTCTTATCTCCGAGCTAAGAATTTGCACTAGTTTGCCTCTTCTCTAGCCTGCCTGACAGTGGCTTTGGAAAGGTGTCAATTCTTGGCGCTGAGATACGGTTTGATACACCTGCAATAAGGAGGTATCCTTTAAGCTCGTAAGCTGGGGGGAATGGAGGGGGTACAGAGAGAGTGAGAGAAGAGAGAAGAGATGGAATTAGGTTTAGTCAATAGATATCTTTAACTTGGTGGAAAATACGGCTACACTCCGTTATCTCGGATCTCGATAATCCGGATACCTCGCTGTCCTATATGAACCTCGGAGAGTCCCAAATTTCTTTATATAATACTTGTACCAAAACCTAGTCAGTTGTCCCAGATCACCCGCTGTACCGGACAGGTTATCGGGATTTTGGCCATCCGGGATAGTGGGGTGCAATTGTACAAAAGAAAGCTCCCTGTGAGATCCACACTACTCGGTGATGGATATTATTTGGCTGCGGGAGCAAGATCAGTGACAAATGGAATAAATCATTTCCAGCTCCCTTGAGATCTCAAGGAGTCCGCACTAGCCCACAGTACCGCAGTGCTCTATCCTTACTCCTCTTTGTGCTTTACTTTGTTGACCTCTTAGATCACTGATCGGGGAAAGGTTCTCAATTGGGTTTTCGGTCCGAACTCGGTCACCATATTATACTACTAGTATCAGGCTCACTTTTTCCCTTTATGTGTTTCGTACCTGTTTCGGTGAATGCGCTGTACAAGCAGAGGTACAAAGTGTCTTAGTCATAATTGATTCGTGTGGTGCCTCATACGTCTTTGCTAGCCTCTGTGCTTCGTTGGCTGGGGCTGATATAGCGGTTTGAGCTTAGGTGAGTATTTATGCATGTACCCTTGCTTAATATCTTAGATTTAACAAAGTCTAATAGGGCCTAAACAACTTACATCGTCACTCAGTTTCTCGCCAAGTGCGGGGCTTTTACGGTTTTAGAACTCGAGTGAGAGTAAGCGTGAAATAAACATCCCTTCTCATCCTGTAGTCGGTTTATGTGACAACAAGAGCTAATATCTCACGGTGATAAAGATGTAGAGGCGAATTGAGATTTCTCGAATAGGGGTTTCGCCGAGGCAAGAGTCCTTCCTCTTATAATCGATTCCGCAGCTTGTGCACGGTACTTAGCGTTAGGGCGTGTGCAAAACCCTGTCGGGACCTCGCCCCTGTGACTGGAGTGAAATCCTGCTCAATGAATGGTTGGCGGATCTATCGGACTAAGGAGAGGAGTTCAACGGATTTACCCTCAACCCCGGTTCTCGTAACTTGCCGATTCCAAAAGCATCCGGAATCCATTGCACGGTTTAGGTACAGGAAGCACCAGGATCCCCGGATACTTTTGGGATCGGCAAGACTGGTGGGGGTTTCTCCTGTGGGTTACCGGTTGCGTGTGAGGTTGCGGCAGCTAGTCAGTTCAACCTCATTGATCTGCCGGCACTCGTAGAAACCACTCATTCGCCTAAGCTTGGCATGGCTCAGCCCTCTTTCAGCAATCTCGTATCACCCCTCAGTCTATTTCCAACTCTGCACCTCGATACGAGTCTTTAATCGGGAGAGTGTCACCAGAGAGGCTGCCAAGGTACAAGACTGGGTTGATTGTCCGCCCCAACAAAGACCCTCACTAGACTGAGATGAGGTGGTTTTTCTGAGGTGGTGCCGCAGCTGTAGAAAAGGAACTTGGAAATATTTTAGTGTGAGTATCGTACCGTATCTGGATTGAAGGAGGAGGACGAGGCAGAGATATGAGGCTCGGGCTGGTGGTGGGGACAATGCAGCTATCCTTGACGAGTGATAGTCATTGTCAGATGCCCAACACGCCGTATCTGGTTTAGAGTGCCTATAGCAGTGCGGTCGATGATACCCCACAGAGCCCTGGGCTCTCTACCGGCACTAATCCCGCGATTAGGGTCTTGCCATAAGTGGACGAAAGACTGAAACGTCAGGCTCTCGTCCAATTGCGCGATCAGATAACTATTGCGCACAACCCTACCCAAAGTTAGCATTTTAATAGAAACTTGATAGGGTCCAGACTTGTGAGGCTTTAGCATTCCCTTGATATAGCGTTATCACGTTTTATTATACTTGTACGATTCGGGCCTCATGGGTTCACCGCTGGAAGTTGCGCTTTCGGTAACGAATTTGTCCGCGCCAACCATATCCCGTAGGGCTGGGTAAGGCGGTGCTGATCGATATGTGGGCGGGAGGTTGAATTCGGCGCTCCCCGCCGGTGTGATTTACTGTGGGGAGGGGGGCGGGTTACGGTGGGCTAGGCTTTCCCATTCATCGACGCAAGTAGATGCCCATTCTAACGATGTGTTTACCGTATGTCCCTACATGTGCTAGTGCAAGTACAACTTCCGAGCAGGGATCCCGGTACCATTTTTTCCCTTTCTCTATCAAACAGTTGAATACTGTATCTTATGAGAACTAAGGTTCAAATGTCTCGGAGAAATGGGTAGTGGGCATTGGTTGGTTCTACTTTGGTCGACGAGCACAGTGCCCAGAAAGGCCTCGGCAATGCCTTGTTGCACTGCGTCATCCTCAAAGCTGATACGAGCGGTGTGACATGCCGGTACAGTTAGAACTGGAATAATTAAACTTCATACTAAGATGTTTAGGATTTCCCTCTTTGGATACAAGGGGAACTACCCCGAAAGAAAAGAAAAACAAAAGCTGACTCTGAGCCCTCCGCTAAGACAAACAAGAAGAAGAAAATATAACGGACTTGATTACCGGTAAGAGCAACTCCGACGCCCCAGCGTGAGGTTCAATTATTCCAGTTCTTATAGTACCGTAGATAGTATTCCGTAGAGTATCATACCTCAATCCACAGCTCAGGCATTGCTCGTGTCGTATTTTCGCTATAGAGAGCCCTTTCCCTCCGTCTGAGGCTAGTCCTACTGTCATGGGTCAGATCCTCGCAATTAGGGAGGAGGGAAAGCACTTGGCAAGAGCCAACAGTACTGGCAGCCCCCATGTGATTTTAATTGAACGGCATAATGTGGGATAGCAGGTTCCTTTTATCAAGTTTTCACTTTTTAGGATAGCTCTGCCCCTCCTGCTCCATCACACGGCACTGAATAGCCTACATTCGTCGTGATATTCCTGCAGTAAGGATTGGGACTCCCCTTTCTGGGAATGCCCGCCGTGGGAACACTTCGATTAGAGTTCTAGTTTATAAACCACTCTTGCTAGATCATGAAGAAGGCTAAATAAACGGTGCTGGGCGCAAATATATAAAGACCCTTCCTCGCCCATGCCCAATTCCATTCTGTCCTCAGTACCCCACTGCTCACAATACGAGGGGACCCGTCCACTTGAATAAAATGGCTAAATCAACCTTTCTCTCCACTCTGCTAGTTGTGGCTACTTCGATTACCGCTTCGCCTACCCCTGGTTCGTCTGCTCATCCAATTGGCCTGGAAGTCCGCACTGCGATCGATACTGGACTTTCTAATATCCACCTGATTCGTAGAGCCCCTGTGAGCGATGGGGTAGTATACACCTACGGATCCTGTTCCGCCTTTTCTTCTCAGGACTCTCATCACTTCGTCTCAAGCACGTCCCCTGGCGGTGTTATCCCTGATCGGCTGCTGTGGAAAGTTCCCGAGGATGCCCCTCCCGGTGGCTGTATATCGGCATGGGGATTGAATGACGGAAGCTTGTTCGGGCGGAGTCTTCCGTTGGACGTACAGGCGGGGCTTAAGAAGAGGAATCTTGCAAAGAGGGAGATTAACCCTATTAAGATGGATAATAGTAGCGGGATTGATACTCGTGGGCCATGGTTCGACGGGGTCAAGTTGCTGCAGGATAAGGAGGTTCCACCGATTGTTATCGAGGAGTTGAAGAAGAAGAGTGAGTCACCGTGTATGAATATTGGCTATGAAAATGAAGCATTGGTTCCCCTCTTGAACAATATGCTAATATGGAGGTTTGCAGAGATTGGTATTCTCGGGGCTGGAATGTCAGGACTCATGACTGGTGTAAGTTGGGCTTTTTTGCTGCCATATATCACTTACTAACCTTCGCAGTTACTATTGGATTCCCAAGGGTTTCATAATTGGGAGATTACAGAGGGATCACAGAGACTTGGAGGGTATGTGCCGGGCATACCGAACCAAGCTTTTTTTATTTCCTGGGGTCCATGCCGCTGACTTTATCCAGGCGTGTCCACACTGAATACTTTGTCGGAGGCCCAACTACTAATGATTATCAGTACCAAGGTGAGATATCCACGTGCGATAAATTTTAGCTATATCATTTCTAACGATTTATTAGAGATGGGGCCAATGCGATGTATGAACTCTAGTATCCTCACAATCTACTTGGCTTGCCGCTAACCTCCCTACAGTCCCTCGCTCAATCAAATACGCCGGAACAAACGAAACCCTAACCATCCGTGACCATCACATCGTTTTCCAACTAGCTAATTACCTCAACAACAAGAACAAGAATGATACGGACCTCCTTGTAAAATTCGTCAACTGGATTCAGACAAACCCGAATACCCGTTCCTACTTTCAAGGTATCAGGAAGCCAGATGGATCAGTGCCCACCGCGGCAGAAGCAGAGGCCGATCCTTCGCTCAGACCTGCCCCCATAACTGATCCTAGTTATCAGGAAGTTCAGGAGCAATTGTTCGACTTGTATATGACGAAGGAGAGGGTTGCTGAGTTGGCGAATAATGTTTATGAAGCTCATAAGAAGACTATTGGTATGATGGCCCACTTCTTTAGACTAAGAGTGTAGGACTGATATCTTTATGCATCTAGATGAAGGATGGGACGACTTTTCAGAGTTTGAGTATATTCATACTCTCATTGGGTATGTCTCTTTCTGAACCATTTTATCGCAAAACAAAGATTTGAAACAGTTACTGACTAAGCATAAGAGCATCACTCAATATCACGGACTTGGCTCTTGGCTCTTCAGAATCTATTCCCCATTCGTTCTGGGGTGATTAGTAAGCAAATATTCGTCGTTGTGGCAGTCCCGGGACTAACATTAGTGTCAGTATGGATAATGTTTACTTCTCTGCTACTGATTGGGTCACCATTGATCACGGTAAAAATAATTTGGATATCCCTGGGAACCATCCTGAAAATTCTGACTAGTCTTCTATATCTAGGTCTTAGTCGCCTTCCGCTTGCATTTGGGCCTACTGTAACGGATAGGGTCAAATTTGGTCGAAGAGTCGATAAGATCGACTATTCGAAATCAGCAAACAAGGTCACGTTCTCCTGGAGAAATAACTACCGTGATAGAAATCACTCGACTGCGGAATATGATTATGCTTTAGTCGCCGCTCCGTTCTCGATGGTCAGGAAATTGAGAAAACCTGGTTTGATACCTCCTCCTCAGCTGTTATAGAACTGTTGCTAACTATCAGCAGCGTTCAGCAGTGTCCTCGGAAGGGCTATCGATAGGTTGGGCTACTATAATGCTTGCAAGGTAGCGATACAGTTCAGAACACGATTCTGGGAACACCTGAACCCACCTATCTTTGGCGGTTGTACGACTACCGATATTCCGCTCGTTGAAAGATACTGCTATCCATCATATAATCTGAACGGTACTGGCCCGGGAGTGCTTCTTGCTTCATACAACTTCGCTAGTGACGCAGATCGGTCTGTGAGCTGGACAGACGATGAGCACATCGAGTACGTGTTGGCAGCTATGGAGGAGATTCATGGCCCTGTTGTAAGAGAGCAATATATGAGGTAGGTGCTCTCATTGGATTAGATGTGCGCCACTACCATGTGCTGACTTTGATTAGGGCTGAACGCAAATGCTGGGGTCTTGATGGGCTTGAAGCCGGCGCGTGGGCCTCACCACTTATTGGGCAGCATAAGTTGTATATTCCTTCGTACTTCTATGTAGAGAATAATGTACGTTCCCCCAACACATTCTCTTTTTTCACTACAGGCGTTGATTTTTACTAGATCATCTTCATTGGGGAACACACCTCGTATACCCACGCTTGGATTGCTTCAGCGCTTGAGTCTGCCGTTAGGGGAACCGTCCAATTGTTCTTAGAGTGGGGTCTCGTGGACGAGGCGAAGAATATCACCGAAACCTGGATGGGGAGATGGTGAGTTTCCAATTGAATCTCTGGGTGTATTGAATAGTGCGCTGATGGACTCTAGGATTACGGTCTAAAACTTGGTAACAGCTTTTGACAAGGGTGCTAATAAGCATGCATGCTGTGGATTGTTAGGATGGATCACAAGTGACCTTTTTTTGACGTTTTCCTTATTTAGCATATAGTGGGAGTGAGAGAATTAGTAAATATGGTTGGATGAATATTCATGGTGGGCATCACGCATTATCGCCTATGTCTATCGGTTCATCACTTGGATCTAAAGCTATTTGCAATTGTTTATTCCGGAGAAACTATCCCTAAGAAAGCGAACCCCCAGTCCCCAAATCCCTCACACAAGTTCATATCCACCCTCTAACTCTCCCACAACTTCAGCTTCTTATCAAACGAAATTTTCCACCCCCCTTGCTCCTTCCTCTGAATCAAGTCCCAATACACCTGCGCGGCAATCGGTCCATCAATTCCATTATATATCCCCCCCGTCTTCTCATCCACCTGCATAGTAAAATAAAACCTCTTCCCACCCGCACCATACGTGGCAGCGAGACTCTCTACGAGCGTAGCACTCGCACTTTTCCCCATACCCAAACTCACCAACGTTGGCACGTTGATCCAGGGCAGTGGATTCCCCGTATAGATCAGCGCCCTCGGCGCACCATCGTCCTTCCCCAACCCCTCCCATCCCTCCACCGCTGCCTGCGCTGCCGCGTACAGGGAAACTGTGTTCACGGCGAGTTCTTTGGAGATCGCCTCGGGGGATATATCGGCGAGCCAGTTATCGGCGTTCTGCGGGAAGGTGGCAGACCAGGCATTGTATACTATCACGTTGGGGAAGCCGCCGAGGGCGGCGGCGGCGGAGGCAATGTGGGATTTTAGGGTTGTGCTGGTGGCCAAGTCTGCGGTTATGTGGTGGTGGTTGGAGGGGGTGGAGGAGGTGCTGGGGGGTGAGCGGGAGAGGGTAGCGACGGTGTAGCCCTCTGATTGGAGTTTTGTGGTTACGCTTGCGCCGACGTTGCTGCCAGAACCTAGGACTAGGGCTCTTAGGGTCATTTTTGTCTATTGGTTTTGGTTTTGGTTTTGGTTTGGTTGGTTGTGCGTGAGTGCGTGTGCGTGGGGGGGCTGTGGTTTGATAGTAATGATTTTCGTAGTGGTTTGGGTTTATGTGGAATTGATTTTTGCCAGAGGCCTTACGCCTTGTTTAAATATTCGATTCTACCACTACCGGTACATAGTACTATTATAAACCAATGGAACGGAACACCGAGAGCTTTCTTCCTTTCTTGCTTGTCTGCTTTCTCATCCAGTGCAGGACGTACCCGGAACACCGAGTAAACCCACGTATGATTTCTCAGCACGGAACTCGCACGTATTACCATCCTTCCCCTGATGGTGATACCATTTTAGCGTTGATAGCTTAACTTAATCGCAGTGCTGTTCCCACATGGTTGTGGATAGAACACAGGTAGTTGGTTATTGTTCTGGTGGTTGAGTGCACTGGTGCACAGCTTCTCATCTGAGACGGCTTGGCGCCAGCGTAGACTTGTAATCGCCAAAAGTTCTAGCGCGGCTGATAGCAACAGCGCTTCTGTGATACAGTACGGTACTAGCTAGAGCGCTAGAGCTTTTAGCCATAGCTGTGCAGTTCTGCCGGATCCTGTTTCTTCGTTTACAGAGTGGGCAAATTCATCTCGTACGGGAGCTTACCCAAATAGAGTACTCGAGTACAGTACGAGTACGTACAGTGTTAGGCGAGGAATTAGCCTTTACGAGGGACGCTGCGGAGCCTAAGCCAAGTGTGTCGATAATCGAGTGTTATTTTGGTGGATTAATAAATGTAGATGTATGGTGCTTGCACAGTAGCAGTGTGGGAGGTTTCGGAGCTCCGGTTGGATTTGTAAGATTTTGCGTTGAGAATGTGGGACGGTGGGACCTGTCTGATGTTATGTGCATGTCACCTCATGTCATGGGTAATTATGGTATGGGATATTCGCATGGTTAGGGGCGGTCGTTATCATAATTACGGAGTGGGGATGTTGGTCCTCCTTTCAATTGCTTTTGTTATTTTAGGCCCTGTTTGGTTGCGCTGGGCCCATTTCGCTTGGCGTCCATTTCTGGTGTGAAGACCGCCTTCCCTCCATTTTGAAATGGTCATTTTGTATGGGACAACGGAATGGGCCCAGCGCAACCAAACAGGGCCTTAGAGAAGGGGGTGAAGTATGCACTGAGCGAGGATTATGGCCCCGGGTGATATCTTGTGATTGCGCCGGCGAGCATGATGTCTTAGGTTACCGGTACTGTCGGAGCTAGTATCGTACCGTAATTCAATCGCATACCCGTAGAATCCCAATGTATGATATCATAAGAAGCAAGAGAGACTGGGAATTCTACTAAGAGTTACGCGATACCCTGTCAACAAATTCTCACCTACCTGCCCTCACGGGTAAACAAACACAAAGGCTATGACCTCTGTGAGAAGAAAAAGCTTTCTTCCCCAGGCCCTATCCCTAGCCTAATCACAAACGCGCCAAATCTTCAGTAAAAACAGTCACTGCCCATAATGGTACCGGTAATAGTGCTCATCTGTTCCTGGTAGACCCTAGTACGGTAAGTCCCTAACCAACCAATCGGTTCTTTTCACCCACCCCGCATAAAAGTGGCTACATAAGCTTTCCCAACTTTGCCCAAGCACCAACAACTACCATCCTTAGGAGTTTGCGATATCTCAACGAAAACAGTGGTTATGGAAGATGTTCACGAAGGTGGGGAAATCCCGCCAGCAGACATCCTAGCACCTGCAAGGAAGAGAACCTTTTTCCTGATTCAAATCAATGATACCAAAGTCGGCATGGTCGTGTTTGAGCTGTATAACGATCAGGTTCCTATCACTTGCGAAAAGTATGACTCCTTCTCCCAAAGGCTAGTTTGTGCGCTTTTCTGATTATACCACTTTCTTTCTCAAGTTTTCGAGTTTTGTGCACGGGAATGGCTGGAAGGGTCACACACCCGCATGGCACCGTTGATAGACTTCATTATCGTGGGACCAGGATTCACTGCATTATCAAGGACTTCATAATCCAAGCTGGAGATATTACTAAAGGAGATGGTTCTGGCGGTGCGAGTATCTACGCGAACGGTAAGGAACCGTTTGGTTATGAGGGGTTCGACCAGGAAAACCTGGGATGGAGACCGATAGATTCCGCAGGGCTGCTGTGCATGGCCAACCGTGGGGGGAACAAAAGCAATACAAGCCAGTACGCACCTCCCTCCATCTCTTAGATTAAATGGCTACCGCTGACAAATACAGATTTTTCGTAACCCTCTCACCGGCCGATTACCTCACCCCACTCTATACCGTCTTCGGCCACGTAATCGACGGGATGGAGATTATCGAGGAAATCGGAAAGATACAGGTCGGATATAAGGACTATCCAAAAATTAAGATCGAGATAGTAGAGTCTGGAGAGATCACCCCGTCGGGTCACGTAAGGGTGCTGTCACCCCCTGTCCCCATCATATGTAGACCCCTTCAAAACGCCCCAGTTTTGCTACCCCAGCCAAAGTCTACGAAGAATAATGGTGCCCCTGTCCCAGGACATAAGAGGACTCATAGCAAGCAGTCCACGATGCTGGAGGCTCAGCAGGAGGCGGCGGCAGTGGCAGCGGGGAGGGGGGACGCCGACGAGAATAGGCATGCCAAGAGGAGGGTTGTGATGTTCGAGCAGAGAGATGACGATTATGACATGGAGGTGGGCGAGCCGTCTACTCAAACTTTTGCCAGGAAATATCATGGCCCCTGTCGTACCCCTCACAAGGCCCTTCCACCCAGTAGGTGCCGGAGAAACGGGCCCCTAACCCAAAGCCTACTGTTGGCTAAGCGTCGCGGAAGGGGATACCTCTATCCAAGAAACTCCAATGAGGGAGAATGCACTGCCAATGAAGAGGAGGGCAGAGAAATATCTAGGCATCATGGACCTAGCATTAGCCCTACCAGAAATAACTGCTAAGACAGGTACGACAATAGAACACCCTCTCAGAAGTACCGTAGTGGGCGTCTCAACAGAAGGCTTATCTGATTGCACTGAATTAGAAGACGGTTTAACTATGAAATGGGTAGAAATAATTGTACTAGACCCTTAGAATAACTTTTTTACTTTGTCACTACTTCGGGGGTATTGCGATCTAGGTAATGGTTATTGAGTCTTCTTGTTTCGCATTTTACTTATGTAATATATGCCACTACTTCCGCAGGCTTGTGCCGAAATAAAAGCTTTCCCGGGCTTTGGGTTTCCGATTGTTGTCTACTGAGGCCACTGCAGTCGTGTAAAACTTGAGGTATGCAGTACCGGTGTCTAGCTTTCCTGCGTATTATATCTGAGACATATAATACTACAAGCCACCAGGAATACGAGATTCTACTGATAGAGAGGCTGATGCAATACCGGTACTGGTAGTGATATGAGTGATATACTTCCATCTGTAATGGCCACAGAAAAAACGATACCTTAATTGTGTGACAATTGGCACGGAATATCTCGGGCACACTGGAGAGTGAATTCGATGCCATCAAATGTGTTTGTTGAAAATGTTCCTGAGTTTGTTACCCTATTAAGTAGATGAGTTGGCTTCTCATTGTGGGGTTGGATTGAGGCATACTTGTGCTAAAAATGAATATTTTGTTCGGCATGCTGTGGCTCAAGCACCGGTATCTGCACCATCCGGCGTACACTACAGCATATATTAAAGTGGGTATATACCGGCAATCAATCTACCGCTCACTCCTGCTTATGTATAGCTTCATTAAATTTTCTCTCCTCGAACTCTTCTTAGGCAAAAGTTCCAGTCCTTTGATCTCTAGCGGAGGTGGTGCCCTAGATTGAAAACTCTTGGCGTTTCGATTTAGCTCAAACCGCCTTTGACTAGCCTGAACTTGTGCGCTGCCGTAACCTGTTCCTTTTTCCTTGTTCCCTCCCCTTTAGTCTTTCTCTTTTCACTCTGCTCGACAACCATCCACCAACCTCCATTCTCATTACGACCCTCAACTATTATCCGCCGAATTCATTAGTTCTGCGGGTTCAGTCCATCTTCTACACATACCCATTGTACAGGTAAGCTTTCCTCTCTTGGAACTTGGAGGAAGAGAGAAAGATTTTTTTTGGGGTGGGGTGGCATGTTTCAACTGACATCACGCGTCAATCGCATCCTATTTCACCGCAGCCCCCGAATTTTCCTATCGACTTCACGTTCACCCACAACCATAGCGCTCTCTCTCTCTCAATTTCGTCGCCCAACATCGATATTCTTTACGTTTCCCTCTTCACTAACCGAGATCAGATCCCTTTTTCTCTTTCTCTTTCTCTCTTTCTTTTTTTTTTTTCACTTGAGGGATCTTTTCCTTTCTCTTTTCCTTTCTTTCTTTGATTGTTGGCCATGGCGGAACATAATAACTCGGACGACGCTGATGCCGCGTTTCTCAACGCGCTCAAAGCCGAGCAGGAGATGGTTGAAGCCAGGCAGAAAGCCAGCGAGCTCAGGGAGGAATCTGAGCCCATTGGCGATGAGCCGGGAGAGAGAGCAGAACAAGAGACTACTTTTAGGGAACTATCTGATCAAGTTGAAGAAGACAATCATTTACAAAGTAACGAGTCGAAAGACACTTCGACTGCTGCTTCTGGTGCTACGTCTCTTCTCCCAGGTGTTGCTGTTGCGAGTCCTGACGACGGCCCCTCGAGCGTCAACGGCTCGGTAGTGGGTGATTCTGCCGCCCAACCTCTCCTGAATGCAAACATGGGCGCTGGCCCAAACACGCAAGAATCGTCCGCAATTCCCTCCCCTTCTGTTACTCCCGTTGGTGCTCTTGTTCCTGATGAGAATAATAATGACTCTGTTCCGCACACGCTATCTGTTACCTCTCCCACTGTTGGTTCTAATAATAATGATTCCCTTCCTGTGTCGTCTGCTACTCCTGCTCCTGTCAATGCCCCTTCTGCTGCTGTACCTGTTCAAAGCCCGGTTCAAAAGGGGAATTCGAACGTTGCCAATAAGAGGAAGAGGCTTCCACAGGACATTGTAGGACAGCTTGAGGATAGGATTGCGGAGGATCCCAGAGGAGACATTGATGCCTGGCTGGCTTTAATTGAAGAACATAGGAAAAAGGGCAAATTTGACGATGTTAGAGCTGTTTATGAGAGGTTCTTTGTAGTATTTCCAGCTGCGGTAGGTGTTTCCGCTACGCCCAGTTCATTTTTCGTACATCCTTGTACCGGTGATATGTGGAAGTTTGTGATGTGCGAAATTGCGTGCTAACATTATCATTTATTTTAATACAGGCTGACCAATGGATCTCTTACGTTAAGATGGAACTAGCGAACAATGAGTTGCAACATGTTGAGCGCATTTTCCAGAGATCTTTGTTTAATGTCCCCAATGTTGAACTCTGGTCAATGTACTTGGATTATATCCGCCGTCGGAATAATCTGACCACAGATACCGGAGGAAAAGCCCGTGCGGTTGTTAACCAATCTTATGAATTTGTATTGAACAATGTTGGATGTGATAGGGAAGCCGGCAGGATTTGGACCGAATACATACAGTTTGTGAAGAGTGCACCCGGAAATGTAGGTGGCAGTGGCTGGCAAGATCAACAGAAGATGGACTCCTTGCGAAAGGTATATCAGAAAGCTGTCACCATGCCCGTTCAAGGCGTCGAGCAGTTGTGGAGGGAGTATGATCAATTCGAACAAGGTTTAAATAAGTTAACGGTATTTGCGTCCCCCCCTAGAAACGATCCGATTCCCAGCGCGCTAACATAGAGATCTTGTGAATAATGTAGGCGAGAAAATTCCTTCAAGAACGTTCCCCAATGTTTATGACCGCTAGGGGCTGTCTTATCGAGTTATCCAACATCACCAAGGGCCTTAGGCGTGATACATTGCCTCGTCTGCCGCCTGCGCCAGGATATGAAGGTTACGAAGATTACACCAAACAGGTTGAGCTATGGAAGAAGTGGATCCAGTGGGAAAAGGGCGATCCTCTCGTCCTTGCCAAAGAGGATCCCGCAAGTTTGAGTACAAGGATTATATATGTCTTTAAACAAGCTCTTATGGCTTTGAGGTTTTGGCCAGAAATCTGGTTTGATGCAGCAGAGTGGTGCTTCGCAAATGGAATGGATGACCAAGGAGTAGATTTCCTCAATCAGGGAATGGCTGCAAACCCAGAGAGTTGTCTTCTACACTTCAAGTACGCTGAGAGATTGGAAGCAACCACCATCATTGAAGGTGGGGAGGAGGCACTTATACGAAAGGGTCAATTGGTTAGAAAGCCTTACGATGATTTGCTCAACATGTTATACGAGCAGGTCCAGAAGATTCAGCGAAAAGAGAAGGAAGAGCTTGCCCGAATTGAAGACGCCTTCGAATTAACCAACCCTCGTAATGCGCAGGATGACGACGAGGACGATGACCCCACCACGGCTGCCACTAGGGCAGCTAAGGATACTCAAGTCGCGGCATTGAAGGAGGGTACAAAGGCGCAGCTTCAGGTAATGACAAAGACTATCTCAGCTGTATGGATCAACTTGATGCGTGCGATGCGACGCGTTCAAGGCCATGGCAAAGTGAATGAGGCACTAGGTGGAAGCCGTCAGATATTTGCGGACGCAAGGAGGAGGGGCAAGATTAATAGCGATGTGTATGTAGCAAGTGCACTGATTGAATACCACTGCTACAAAGACCCTGCTGCTTTGAAAATCTTTGAGAGGGGGATGAGGCTTTTTCCCGAAGATGAGAATTTTGCGTTGGAGTACTTGAAGCACTTGGTCGCTATTAATGATATTACTAGTAAGTTTCAGTCCATGAATACTAAGTGTTCCTTCTCCTAACTGTCCCTAGATGCAAGAGCTGTGTTTGAGACTTTTGTTGGCAGAGTGGCAGCTGAAAAGGCTCGAAAGGTGTATGAATTCTTTTACGACTACGAAGCTCACTACGGAGAGCTCGGGCAGGTTTATAAGATGGAGAAACGCATGAGTGAACTCTATCCTACTGGTTTGTGAAAATTCGTGTCACAACTCGAGAGAGCATTCCTGACTAGTATCCTAGATCCATACATTTCTCGATTCTCGAGCAGATATGCCTATAAAGCCGTTGATCCCTGCTCGTTCCTTGCCGTTGTCTCCCCAGCGCAACAGTGCAAACCTAAATCGCAAGCCATATCCCCATTGGCACCCGACCACCTTCCCCGAGATGGCCGCGACTACAGGGACCATCCACAGGCTCCTCCGACTGCGCCAGCCAACGGCCGAACAGGTTCGCCAAAACGACCTGCAAATGAGGAGCTCTCAGACTCTTCCGAACACCAGAGGCCCAGAAAACTCCATCGACCTGACTCTCCATTGAAGGGTGCCGCAGGTCGAAGGCTAGATCAACAAAAACGTGCTCAGCAGCAGCAACAGCAACAGATGATGCAGGGCCGTGATCGCAACATTCCGGACCGGGACGATGGTATGCACAGAGGAGGACTCGGACGCGGAGGGTATCAGCAAAATCAAAGACAGCCTCAACACCAACCCCAGCAGATGCAAATGCACCAGCCGCCCGCCCCGGCCCAACTCCCCGACCTTATTATGTATCTTTTGAGTATTCTACCAGGCGCAGACAAGTACCAAGCGGCAAGATTTAGACCAGAAGCCATGGTTGGGCTTCTGGGCAATATTAATTTGCCTAGGGATGTGCAGGCGAATAATCGTGAGTCTACCAGTCACCATCGTTCTGCCCCACAAGGCCCAAAACGAAAGTATTAACTACAATAGAACCATATTCGTATCCGAGATAAATCTCTTTTTTTTTTCGTTTTATTTTCTTTGCTACATGATTTGTGGGTGGTCGTGGCGGTTGGGAGCGGGGAAGCAAAAAAAGGGGGATATTATGTACTTGGGAGGATGTAATGATATATGATCCCTTCACATGAGCGCAAAAGTGGAAAAAACCTTTCTTTTTCAACTGAAGGAAAAAAAAACTGGAATGGAGCAAGGCAGGAACTGTCAGGGAATTCTCGGCCTTTTCTTCTTTTTCTTTTTTTCCCCTTCTTTTAGTATTCTTTCTCCTTTCTTTATTATTTTCTGCTCTTTTCCACTTATAGTGTACATGTCTTACGATAACTTCATTCCATTATCAATGCACAGGCGCGACCTGGTTCCCTCATTTTTTTTACGGCACAATGCTGGTAGAGGCATAGACCATCATAGTTGCCGTATTGCAACTTTCTCTCCCTCTTGATTTTCCATGGTATAATATCTAGTAATTTGAGTTAGGTGGATGGACGGATGACAATGGGGATATCCTGAGGGTTTGATTCTCTGGGACTTGGATTTTTTTTTTTTTTGATAGATTGATCGATTGACCAACTAGCCTAATTGGTGTTTGGCTTTGTGATTTCAACTGTGTGGCGTTGTTGGGATGGAATAGATAGAGGCCAGCGGCAGCACTTGAGCATGCGGCCCTCTTGCCACTCGCAAATATTGCAGCAGTCGACTGCCCTCTGCCGGTCGAGAAAAATCATGATCGAACGCAAGGGGGGGGGGGGCTGCACACTTCCCCTCTACGGCTTCTGGCGCTATTACCGTAACTTAGAGGTCGTTGTGGGGGTTTTTTTTTCAAGTACGATATCATACTTTTGATGTCGAGACTTTAATGTCGTAATCCGTGTGCCGTGACTTTGTTATTGGTACGTGGTCAAAAGATACAGTACAATACCCCGATAATCACAAGATTTTGTTGAATTTACTGGTAGTACGATTGATTTTTTTCTTTTTCTTCTGTTGTTTTCGCGATCAGCGCCAGAAGTCCATGCCTCGTGCAGGAAATTTTTGATCCATGTACGCTTCTGTAATACAATAACGGTCGACGGTGAAAACATGGGGATATGGGATATTTCTTTGCATTAAATCATGTCTATGGGTTTAATGGTTGTCTGTCAAGAACGTTTCACTCCCGGCCCCTAAATAGAATACCGTTCAGGCATTGTGTTGCCATAGCGGCGATTGGCCCCATACAGTATTGGTATGATACATGGATGGGCTCAGCCTACTTGCACTTCGTCACCTCTCCTATTCCACTTCTCCCTCTTCAGCATCCACCCAGCGAACGGGCGAACTACCACCGGTACTGTTCATCCCCCTCCTACAATCTATTCACACTTCATCTGGAGGAATAATTCTAGTTTATTGAAACTTAATCCCCTACAATGTACAATGCGGCTGCCTTCAGGCCGGGGGTCCAGCAAGTTGGGCAACCGCAACAGCAGCAGCAGCAGCAACAGATGCAGCCGCAGCAGACTGGATATCCTGGGCAACAGCAGCAAACTCTGAATGCTATTCCCCCTCAGCCTACGGGATATATGTCGTATCAGCAAACCGGGTTTCCGGGCCAGCAACTCCAGCAGCAGCAGTTTCAACAACAGCAGACGCCACAATTTCAGCAACAACAGCAGATGCCTATGCAATATCAAGCTACGGGACAGCCAGGTGGGCTTCAAGGGTATCCAAGCCAACAGGGGATTCCACCGGTTCCTCAACTCCCTACCGGACTTTCGTCGTTTTCTCCGCAATCGCGACAAACATTTTCACCACCTCCTCAGCAGCAGCAGCAGCAACAGCAACCGCAGCAGCATAAAAAAACGAAAAGTCAAGCAAAGATCCCTACTATCCGGCTTTCCTTCATTACCGCTGCCGATCAGGCTAAATTTGAACAACTTTTCAAAGCAGCGGTTGGAGAAGGCCAGGCTCTATCGGGTGAGTGGGGTTTGCAAAAAGCTTGTATTGCTCCATTATGGCTTCTAACGAGTGATTAGGTGACAAGGCAAGGGATATTCTTCTAAGATCTCAACTTTCTCCAACCGACCTACACCAAATATGGTTTGTAGCCTCTCTTGAAAATGAATGTACCACACTAACTATCGCCTAGGCAACTTGCCGATACTACTAAGTCTGGACAATTGCTGTTCCCTGAGTTTGCTGTAGCTATGTACCTTTGCAATGTCAAACGCGGAGGAAAGAGCTTGCCATCGACGTTGCCTGAAGTGATCAGGAATGAGGTCTCGAGTATGGTGGATATCATTTCCTTTGGTGTGCCTGATTCTGCTCCACTTCCGGCTCCGCGGACGAATATCCCCAGTTTTGAAGTCAGCAGTGCACCATCACAGACCCCTCAAACTCCAATCTCGCCCCCGCAGCCTACAGGACAACCTCAGCCGAGTAACTCTCAGTTGCTCGGTATGATGGCTCAGCCAACAGGGTTCCAACCCCAACAAACCGGAGGGCAGGGACTTCTGACTCAGCAGACAGGATTCCCTGGTATGCAACCACAGTTTACTGGTTTCCAACCACAACAGACAGGGATAGTGCCTCAAGCAACGGGATATGGCCAGGGGCCTGGTGGATATGGTGGCTCAATCCCTCCTGTACCCCCAATACCTACTGGTGTGTCATCACTGATGCCTGGTGGAATGGGTCCACTGCAAGCTCAGCCTACGGGGCGACCAGGCCAATGGGGTTTTGTTAACACTCCGGCGTCTGTACTTCAGGGTATTGATGCTCTGCAGGAACGAATGATGCCACAACCTGGGCGGGAAGGAGGCTTTAGTACCCAAGGGTTGCAAGGGAACGCTGTAATCCCATGGTCCATTACCAAGGTTGAGAAGCAGAAGTACGATCAAGTATTTGAAGGCTGGGATGGGCTTAAGAGGGGTCTGATAAGTGGTGATACTGCTATTGAGGTTTTCGGGCAAAGTGGATTGCCGAAGGACGGTTTGATGCAGATATGGACCTTGGCAGATTCGGGTAACAAGGGAAGCTTAAACAAGGATGAGTTTGCGGTTGCAATGCATTTGGTAAGTCTGTAGCCTTTGGCCGCAATCGGAAGGCTGCTAATTATCTAAAGATTTTTCGTAAACTTAATGGGTATGAAATTCCGACGCGTCTTCCACCGGAGTTGATCCCACCTTCGACCAAGAAGTTCTCCGAGTCCTTGAGCACTGTGAAGTCGTTTTTGCAAGAAGGGCGCAAAGCTTCTGCTCTCCAACCTCAAATCACTGGTGTCAGTTACTTGAAGAGTCGATCTTTCCATGATACGACGACAGTCCAGGAGAGGAAAGATGGGACGGTGTATAGATTTGATGACAATCAGGTTGGCTATAAGTCTAGTGCTAGGCATCGAGCTAGGGGTGCAAGATCTCCTTCACCAGCTGTTGGCGGGTCTCCATCTCCATCACCTGGGCCAGAGATGACGCTCGATCAACTTCGTAAAAAGGTTCGAGAAAAGCAGATTTTACTGAATGCTATTGATATCAAGGACGAAGGCGAGGCGGAAAATGATGACATCCTTAATAGACGTGACCGCCGCGACGCCGATGATCTCTACAGGAGGATTAGACGGGTGCAGGATGATATCGATGCAAACCCCAATGCTACTGTCGGAGGCACAGACTCGGAGGCGGAAAGAAGGCAATTAAGGAGACAATTGCAGAATTTGGCAGACCGATTGCCTGATCTCGCCTCTAAAGTTCGGAAGACCGAGAGAAGCATCGCAGATGCTAAGCTTTCGCTTTTCAGACTGCGGGATGCCAAAGCGCATCCAGGATCTGCATCTGTGATTATTGGAACTGGTCCTGGAGGAGCCATCACTGAATCTGACCGCATCAAGGCCCGATCCAAGGTTATGATGCAACAAAGACTCGCCGCGTTAACTGGAAAGCCAACTGTTTCAACTGGTGATGACGATGAGGCTGCTTCGAGGAGATTGGCCGAAGAAACTCAAAAGATCAAATCTGACCAGGAATCCAACGACAGAATGACCCGTGATGTGGAAGATAGTCTCACAGAGTTTCAGAAATCATTGGAAGATTCTCTCAAATTTGCTCCTAGTGAGAGCGATGGTATCTCGGATTCCGAGAGGAGAAGATGGGAAGAGGCTTTAGGTGTTGAGGACGAAGTCAAGGAATTCATTTTTGACCTCCAACGCCAGTCACACTCTGCTAAGTTGAGACGGGAAGAGTATGCCACCGCTATATTAGCCATTACCTCCATCGTTACTAATGCTTTAAATAGTGATAGGGATTATCGCCGTCGTGACGAACGCTCCGGCTCTAGTGTGCAGAAACCTGTTGAGGAGCCGCCTCACCAAACTGCCTCTCCGGCCCTTGCGCCCCCCTCACGTACCGCCACGCCATCTGGTTCTTCTTACTCAAGCTTCAAGTCTGCTGAAGAGCGGGCGGTTTTCATTAAGCAACAAGCCGAGCAGAAGATGGCCGAGCGTCTAGCCGCGCTTGGACTCAAGCCACCAGCGCGCTCGAACATTGGCGAAACTGCCCAGCAGCGCGCAGAGCGTGAGAGAAAGGAGAGGGAGGAACGCCTTAAGAAGGCCGAGGAAGAGGAAGCCATGCGTGAGCACAATCTACAGCAGAGGCTAGCTGACGAGCAACCTAAGCCACCTTCTCCCATCACCTCAAAGAAACCCCCTCCACCTGCACCTCGTAGAGCCAAGGACGATAACCAAGCAAAGGCCAGGGCAGAGGAACAGGCCAGAAAGGCCGAAGAGAACCTCAGGGCAGCGGAAGAACAGGCTCTTAAACAAGAACAGGAGGCCCAGAGAGCCAAAATTGAGCAGAAAGAGTATGTTTCCAAATGGTATTGATTTTGGTCGAGTGATTTCTAATGATGAGTTACAGAGAGGAATCAAGAGCAGAAGAGGAAGCGCTTTTGAGAGAACAGGAAGCGGCCAGAGCTCGTCTTCAAGCGCTCGAAGATAAAGTAAAGCAAGGAAAGTTACAGAAGCAAGAGGAGAAGAAGAAGAGGCAAGCGGCGCTTCAGGCTACTAAGGAGAAGGAAGCTAGACTTGCAGCTATGCGCGCGGAGATTGAGAAGGCTAGGGAGGAAGAAGAGTGAGTTTTCAAATTCTTGCACAATTAATCGTTCATCAAACTGACTAGCTTATCAAGACGTCTCAAGCGTCTCCAGAGGGAGCTCGAGGATTCGTCCTCGGATGAGGAGGGGCCGGAGGAATTAGGGGGTGTGACACCAACTAAAGAATCGGTGAGCGAGGAGCAATTTGTACCTGCCCCTTCATCGTCCTCAACTGCTGCCTCTCCTCCCCCGCCTCCGCCTCCACCACCACCCCCACCAGCTCCTCCCCTTCCCCCAACTGTCAAGGCACCTTCGCCGCCTGCTACCGCCGTTCCTTCAGTTGTTTCTCCAACCTCGGTTGGCGCTGACACCAATAACCCAAGCAATAACCCATTCCTCAAACATCTTGGAGCGAATGGCGATGCGCCAGTCTCATCTCCCGCAATCTCTGCTAGCGCAGTTAGCACTGCTTCCTCTGCCCCATCTAGTTCTGGCGCTGTTCCTAGCAAGAACCCATTCTATAAGTTGAACCCCGACCAAACTGCCGAGCCTTCCCCAAGGATTACGCGTCGCCAACCTGAGGAGGATGACTGGAGTGTTGTGGATGATGATGAGAGTTCAAGTGATGACGATGACGATCCTCCGAACCGCCAGGACACAAGAGCTCTAGCTGAGATGCTCTTCTCCACCATGGCTCCTCCTAGGCCTTTATCTAGCATGGGCAACAAGGGGACTGAACAGCCAATCAGCCCTTCAGCAGGAGGAGCACCACCTCCGCCACCTCCACCACCTCCACCGCCGCCTCCGCCCCCACCACCAATGCCGTCCGGGTCTTCTACCGCTCCAGTGGCTGCACCACCAATCAGTGTTAATGTTGGTTCCTTATTGAGCGAGATTTCGTTGGGTAGGACTCTGAGGAAGACTGAGACAAAGGACAGAAGTGCTCCAGCCTCAGGTGGAAGGGTTATTAGCGAGTAAGAGAAACTGTTTGGTCTGTTGTGGGTTTCGCTTAATATTCATGCTATAGAGATAGGGGGGGTATATCATTAAAAGGTTGACAGCCTGGAAAAACATTCTTATGCTCCACATTCGTACTTAGCATCTGTTTCTTCGTTATTTTTTGTGTTTGTGACTAGTAACTAGCTATTAGCTAATGGATATGAATGATTGGGCCTCTTGTGGGTTTACAACAGCTTGCACTTTGGCCTCTATAGTCACAATTACTTTTCACTCGTGCTAGCCTTCATGTCCCGAAAGTTGAACTGTGATTATGCTTTTGATGGAGGAGGTGGTATCTGGGTGTGTTTTGTAAACAGAATGCCTTGCTGTGGTTTTAGTAGTTTGGTTATGTAGGAGCACAGTGCCCTGCCCCCAGAAGCGGCTCGGGTGGTGAATGTTGCGATAGTGGATAAGGTACGCAGTGCAAAGGAGGGTCTGATAAGTTTCGCCCCCCGCATGAAGGGTCATTTCTCACGCCATAGGAAAAATTGGGTACACTATATGGAACTAAGTTTTGTCATGTCATATGTGTCAATATCGGGGAGGAAGAAAGGATAAATCTAAAAATTTGGTTCCCCACTACAGTTATAGCATCATACAACCCATTATCGTACACCCCTCTCACCCTCCCACACCCTCCCCCCGTCAAATTCAGTTCACCGCTCCTTCAGCGCCCTATTTCTCCTCTCCCTGCGCCTAATCCTCTCAACCCGTTTGGCGTGCATCTTCTCTGCGAGCCGCTCGTAGCGCTCCTTCTCCACCTTCGCCTCCCTGCGCTCCTTGAGCACACGGCTGCGCTCCTGCCTCGCGGCCTCCTTCTCCCCCTTCATTTCCTTTTCGCGAAACTTGGTCGCAGCCAACGCCTTACGCTGCTCCAACCGGGCTTCCCAGGACAGGCTCGCGCCTGCTTTGGGGCGAAAGGCAGTTTTGGTGGGCTTCCAAGATTTGCCTGATAACAAGTTTTGTTAATTAGCTGCCTTGGGGAGGGTGGGGGTAGGGTATTTACCGTTTTTACGAGTGCCGGAAATGGCCGTGGTAGTGGTGGTGGTAGTGGCCATGATTGATTGATTGATTTCTTGGAGGGGAGGGGAGGGGAGGAAAGTTATTGCGTTGTGTGGGGAGGTATTTTAGATTTTCTCTTCTCTCTTCGAGTGTGGTTTAGCGTTGTTTATCTGATTGATCTGATCTGATGAGATTACGTATATCTTATCAATTATCTTTTGGAGGAGAAAAAAAAGAGAAAAAAAAACCGTTTATCTAATGCTGCAGGGGTTGGGTGAGTCTAGGCTAAGCTAGGATATTGCTTGCGCTGTATTGGACGGGTGCCGCCAACGCGGCAGTCAGCCAGGAGGCTCACGAAACTTTTTTTTTTTTTTCATTCTCCCCTCATGCATGGTTATGGTGCCAGACGCCTGAAACCAGCCAAAACCGGACAGGATAACAATTTTCGAGAATTTCCAACCACAATCGTATCTTCCCAAAGATATGGCCTGATAGAAGTTTTCAGAGGACATTCCTCTCTAGTTCTATCCTTTCTTATTTTCGGTAGGAGCGATATTCGTCTAGGGGGGGAGTGGGGTTTCGAATATCCTATTATTTTGGGTGTGTTATGTAAGTGAGTGAATGAGAGACTGAGTGTCAACGACTAACGATACACAACAGCAGTTTTCTGGGAAACAAACTGGATAGAACTTCTCAGAATCAACCCTTCTCCGATTCCGTGGGCTCTTGTTTTGTGCCGGGTTAGTGTTTCTTGAAAAGGGTAAGGTTAGCATTTTCATGGAGGGAGGAACTGATTTTATTTTGTGAGTATTACTAAGCAAGGTTCGGGAACAAACAGGGCCGGTTTTTGGTGTCCGGCACTACCGTATGCATGGCGTAAACGGTCTTACACACCATACCGTACTCGAGTAATTCGTACCTAAAAATGAAAAAATGAAACAAATAATGGAGCTTTATTATCATACTTGTGCCATAATAAGATTATCCTTGTTCTTTTTTTTTTCTTTCCTTTCCTTCTTTACCCTCCGTCCCCCGTGAATACCATCCCTAAACTAAAACCATCTCGCTCTTTGCTCTGTTCTCCCCTCTTCTTTACTTCTTTACGCACATCACTCCTTGCGCCTTCGAGGACGTTGGTTGTTTGGAGTCCTGTTTGTCATCAGAAGTGCATGCACATAGGTGGTGCGCCTTGGGCTGGATTGATTGCACTGCATTTACTACTCCTCTCAACAGCAGCTAAGGGCCTCAGAGGAGCGTGCGGCGAAAACGGGAATACAGTATAAGACCTGGGCTTTCTCCTCTGCTTTCATCCTCCTCTCCCTCTTTCTGAACTTAACCCTCATAGTTTGGTTTAAGATGTCACTGTCTGGCTAGCAGGCCTTTTTTCTTTTTTTTCTTCTCTCTTCTCAGATTTTTTTTTATACGAAAGGCTTAAGCACTCTTCGTCCGTCTATCCAGATATACAAGCTTGGGGCCTTTGCCTATTGCTATTAATCATGTCCCAGGAGTTTGCTATGGAAGCTGGAGCTGTCCCCACTGCTGCTGGAAGGGGGGATCAGGCGATGGGGCTGGCAGCTGCTAAGGATCTTCTGTTTGGTTCTGTGAGTCGCAACTTATTGCTGCGGTACCCTCGTAGAAGTGAATCGAGGGCTAATGGCAGAACAGTCTGCAGGGATGATTGGAAAAATTATAGAATACCCTTTTGACACTGTCAAGGTGAGATTACAGTCTCAACCGGACGATCAGCCACTGCGCTATCGTGGACCTCTAGATTGCTTCAAGCAGAGCTTGAAGCAGGACGGTATTCGGGGGCTCTACCGCGGTATCTCACCGCCGCTTGTAGGTGCTGCGGCGGAGAATTCGGCTCTGTTTTTTAGTGTTCGTTTATCCCCCGCCACTACTATTTCCGTCTGGTAATTGGTGTGTGTGTGTGCTAAGTATGGAGGCGGGGGAGGGATAAATAGTACAACATTGCCCAAAACCTCGTGCGGAAATCCTTCTACCCATATCTTGATAAAGAAGGCGATCTCCCCATCGGTGCATTGGTATTCTGTGGTGCGGCTAGTGGCGCCTTCACATCTTTCATACTCACTCCCGTCGAGCTCATAAAGTGCAAGATGCAAGTGCAAACTGTCGGCATTCCACGTCCGGCGATTCCCATTGTGCTCCCTTCCTCCTCTTCCGTCTCATCTTCCTCCTCTTCCGTCTCATCTTCCCCACCATTCGGTACGGGCACTTCAACAGCAGGCATACACACGATATCGCCGGCAAGGCTAGCTGGACCTATAACCCTCCTCGGTGAGGTATATAGGGTCTACGGATTAAAGGGACTCTGGCACGGCCAGGTCGGTACCTTCCTTCGAGAAACCGGAGGTTCGGCAGCGTGGTTCGGATCATACGAGTACATTTCTAAAACCCTTAGGACGTGGCGGGGTAGGAGTAGTAATACTGCTGGGGAAATGATGGCTGCCGGAGCTGCTGGTCTGTCCTTCCTCACCCCGGTCTCCTTCAGAGAATATGAGCTGATAGAAAGAGACAGCCGGCGTAAGCTACAACTTTGTACTCTTCCCCGCAGACTCCGTCAAATCCCGGATGCAAACTGAGGCTATCGGAATGCATGGTGACAGGAAGGGGTTTGCACAGGTGGCTACGGGAATGTACCGTGCTAGCGGGATCAGAGGCTTGTACCGCGGATGTGGGTTGACATGCATGAGGAGTGCGCCCTCATCAGCGGTGATTTTTTTAGTGTATGAGAGTATGAAGAAGTATTTTGGGTAGTTGGTTTTTTTTTTACATATTGTGGGTGCTGGGAGTGGGGTGACATGCGAATGGGTGGTTGGTTGTTATTAGATGGGCGTTCTTTTTCTTTTCTTTCTTGCTCTTCTCCATTTCGGCATATCACGTTTTGTGGAATGCCTCTTGGGTAGGGGGGGTTTTTTTTTGTTTGGTTAGATAAGTTTAGATTCTACAGCAATGGTCTCATATCCCCGTTTTGACCAAAATTACCTCAAATGCCATAGTACCCTCAGATGACACAATAAATCTATTATGTAAGTTGTAAATGAGTTTCATAATACGAGTTCCGTGAGTTCAGATCAATGGGGATAAATATAACTACTCCTTCCAATTTCCCCTACATTTAATCAAATTAGGAGGTATTCTTTAGTTCATAATCCTGTGATCCGAGGGAAGGGAAGGAGGAAGACCACTAGTTTTATATTAAATAAACTATTAGTAATTTAACGCTTTGGCGCTTCCGGTGTACAGTCGTGTCTGAAAAGTTTTCGTACATGCTCCGTCACCGCTACAACCTCAGTGTTTGAAATTTAACCTTGTCGCACAAGCCTACGATAACGCTTTCGGCCTATTAAAAGTCACCGTCATTAGGTGTCACATTAGTTTTTTGACTACGATATGGACCCTACGATTGAAAGTCTCAAGAGGGAAGTTGCCATCCTGCGAGAGAAGCTAAATGATACAGAGAAGAAGTTGGAGATCAAGGAGGCTCAACTTCGTACATTCGTTCGGAATTCGACCCCTTTTACGCCGAAAAAGATGGAAACAGTTTTAGAAAAAAGACCGGAAACGCCAAAGTCGATGAAGCGAGAAAGAGAGTCGACCACTTTCGGAGCGGGGGAAGGAAAGAGATTTGAAGGAGGGGGGATACCGTTTGACCCGGTAGGATTGAGGGGGAAGAGGACGGTGGTGGGGCTGAAGGTGAACGGAGTGGTGTGGGAGGTAGGAGTCGACGGACTACTGGCTGCATTAGAAGAGGAGGGATTTGTGATTTGTGAGGGGGCGAGGTGGTTGGTGGATGAGAAGGAGGTGGCCTGGAGGAAAGGTCTTGGCAAGACATCGTCCACTGTGGTGGTGTTTGTGCGCGGGGCTTCGGATGTGGCGGGGTTGTTGAGGAAGGGTTTGTGGCTGAGGGGCAGATGGCACTCGGTCAGGAAGTTTGAAGCGGTGCAGCCGGATAGGAAGAAGACGGGTTGGGTTTGGATGAGGGAGTGGATGTGTCACAAACGGTGACTAAGCAAGGCAGACTCTCACATGACTAATAGTTATTAGTCATCGGTTTGTTATCTTTCACACTATGAGATCAGTTGACTCATAGGTGTTTCACATGACGACGCAATAGCGT
>Ga0307507_10001510_pt1 | contig 51932 bp, 27 predicted proteins | sample 7_EM_MG_FD_207223 | JGI IMG/M metagenome (GOLD analysis project Ga0307507, IMG submission 207223) | Populus trichocarpa ectomycorrhiza microbial communities from riparian zone in the Pacific Northwest, United States - 7_EM | ecosystem: Host-associated > Plants > Roots > Unclassified | place... | reverse complement strand
TACTAATACTAATAAAATATATATAAAATATTAAAATTATAAAAATTATACTTTTATGTATGCTTAGTAATCTTATAGTTAGCACTTAGTAGCTAAATGCTAAGACTTAATTATAAATGCCGCATTTGGCGGCCAAATGCTGATACTTAATCATAAATGCCGCTAAATGCTGGGAAATGCTGGGAAATGCTAGAAAATGCTAGAAAATGCTAAAATGGCAGAAACGAAAAATTAAATGCTGGTAAATTTTTTCCTAATGTATCCTTAGGGCCACCTAGAGCCACCCGGTCAATTAGCGCGTAAATATCTATTATAGTTTAATATAGGCTATTATAAACTAGGAGCATAATATGGTTAAAACTGTAAAAAATATAATAGTTAAGATTAAGAAGGATAATGAGCTTAAGGGAAATTTGGGAAATAAAGATTAGGAAAATGCCTTTATAGACATTAAAAAGCTCTCTAAGATTACCTATAAGATTAATAAGATTAAGGTAGTATAAAATATAATTAAGGAGTAAGGAGAGGAACTTTTAGAAGGTCCCTGTAAGCTCTTCTATATATATTACGCACTAAAAAGCATCCATATCTTTATTAATTAGGTAAAAAGAAGTTAAATCTCCAGGAAGGATATATTAGAAATAATTAATAATATAATACTAAGCCGCCTAGAACTCTTAAAGGCTGGGATCTTAAGGACCCTATACCCAATACCCTTAGACTTTCTTACCGCCTATAAATTTAGATTAGTAGTTAATAAGGAGTTAATTAAGAAATAGAAGCTTGTTTATTATCCAAGCCAGGGCTATAAGCTTTTAGTGCTAGCCTTAACTATTAAAACTAAAGAGGAATCTGTATTGGAGCCAGTTACTCTAGTACCTCTACTATTACCTTTTAAGGAGGTTAAAGCTTTAAATGTAAAGATGCTATATAGCTTGTTTCTATTTGGAGGTAAGGTACCTAAAGCGTAAAAATAAGACTCTAAATCTAATAAATCTATATCTTTAAAAGATGACCTTGTTGCCTACTCCCTATAAAAATGTAGGACTGGGAAAGCTTCTAAGAAATCCCTAAAAAAAGAAGCTAAAGATAGGACCTGTAAAACCTTAAGCTTTTAGTAGAGCTAATAGGTAGAAGGGAAAAGTAGTAGTAATTACTAAAGCTAATGGAGAGGTGATTGTTAGAAAAGTATAGCTAAAGCAGAAAATAAAATGCTTATATTATTCTAAAACGCCAGCTAAATTAATTAAGGCTCTTAATTCTAAAGAGCTAAAAGATAGTATCTTTTCTATCTTATACCAATTTATTATAGCCTAGTAGGGAAATAGAATAGAAGTCCGCGCGTTATGCTAAATATATCTTTAAAAAATGGTAGGGTTGTTAGGATTAGATACTAGTATTTCTTCTACTAATTTATATTTATAAATCCACTTAGTCTCTAAGAACTATAATACTGTTAATATTCTCTAGATAGCTAAAAGCTCCTATTTCTAGTTTAAAAAGAATAGTTGCTTAAAGCATATAAATGATAACCTTAGAATTTACACTTATTCTACTATATATTATTATTCATTGCTTAACGTCCGATTTGGATCCCTATTGGGCCTACGCGGACTACTCCTTATATACATATGGGGAGAAAACTCTTTTAAGAAAACCCTGTAATCCGTCTCCCTACCTTTTAGGACTCGCCTATAAGGCGCCTACAAGTTACCTATAGTGCTCTACTACCTTACTTTTTAACCTCCTTGGGAACCACTGCTGCTGTAATAAGCCTACAGACGTGCTAGTATCGCAAACTTTACTCTACTACTGTAGAGTTATTAGGGGGCGCCTATTGCTCGCCCCTTTGCCTTCTATTACTATTTCCTTTGCAACCTAAAACTGGTCTAGCACATTTTAGCTAATAAGCCACTGGGTAACCGCCTTAAGACCTTTTTATATTAAGAGTAGTATGTTATAGTTCTCTGTGCCAGCTACTAAGAGTATAGCTTCTTAGTTGGTGCGTAGGGGGCATAACAGTATTATATATTTTAGTGTCTGTCTTAGCTAGCTACATTTGCATCTTAGGCTGCCTACTAGAATACCTACCTAGTAGAGCCAATCTTTTAGTCCTATTATCCCTATTCTTAAGAGTGTTGCTATTGTATTTTCTGCCTTTGTTAGGCCTTTTTAGAGCTCTTAAGTATTCACCCCCTATAGCGTTAACTATGCCACGGCTTGGGTTTCTCTTGCCTAAGTTAGCCTCTGTACCTTTAACTCCTATACGCCTCTCCAGCGTTGGTCCAACCAGTATTGTATTGCAGAAGATGGTTTCCTAGCATTCTTTTATGCTCTACTTTAGCTCCTTTCTCTTTCTTACTATTGTCTTTACTGGCCTCTTGCGCGTCTCCCTTCCTCCTCTATATGGGCCTGGGCCCTAATACAGCACTATTTTTCTTCTGCTTTCTTTACCTGTTTCTCTAATATCTCTTCCCTACTTTGGGGTTGTTGGTTTGTTCTCCTACGAGGCGCCCTAGGATCCCTCCATAGTTTATTTAGGCGTGTCTTGATATACTTATTCTACTATATAGCCTAGCGATTATCTAGTAGACTGTATAGGATTAAGAAAGCTTGTATTAGGCTTAAAAGGGGAAATAGAATAGGACCTGCTTAGAATCCACCACGCCAATTTATTTAAATAGTAGGAAGATATTAGAATTCTAGATATTTTTAAGGAAGAGTTTAATATATATATATACTATTTATAAAAGACTACTAGGGAAGAGAAAGATATTATTCTTTACTATAATAGGTGGTTTATATAGATCTAGAGCACTATAGACACACCATAGCTTTACGCACTAATAATGCTACTTATTTTATTGCATATTTAAGCTATACGCTCTCGTTTCTTAATGGCCATCTTCCTAAAAAATAGAACTTAAAAATTGATCTTCTCTGGGTATGTAAAGGAGGGCCAAATTCTAGAGATAGCTAGCTTTATTTTTATGTTTCCTTAATTAAAGAGGGGAGTTAGTCTTATATAGAACTCCTCCCTAGAATGTATTAGTATATACTAAAATAGGTAGATTTGCTTTAAGCGCGCAGAGAACTTAATAGTAGAGGGCGTATTAAGAATATAGAGACGGCCTAGACTAAGGTTAATGCTAAGAAGTTTAAGCTTAATTAGATACCCATTGTGTTAAAAACTAGAGAAGTATAGTTTATAAAAGCTACTATTGCATAAGGAATATCTTAAGCAATATTAAGCCGCTTAATTGTTACTCTAGACTTAATTGCAATCCTGCTAAACACTAGGAAATTAGAAATCCCTAGGCTTAAGAGCTAGTAGGAGATTATATGGATAAATCTGGCTAGTCTTCTCCTAGCATTAACTCCTACTGGTAAACCTGTTACTGGTATTCCTCTATATAAATTCCCAGCCTATATACAGCTGCAGGTAAAGAGTGCTCTTTTAAATGCTTTGGTTGGAAGACTTTTATAGGATAATCCTTAAGTAAGGGTAGAACAGTAGATAATCCTAGATCCTACCTTAAATAATAAATTGTAACGGGACTAGCCCAGTTACAGTAAGAATATCTCGGTGAAACACTCGACAGATAAATTCTGACGCTTTGATTAAATTCTGCCAAAATTCTGCCAAGTTAATTAAATTCTGCCAAATTCCGCCAACTCAATTAATTTCCACCAGTTTCTACCAAATTCCACTAACGTAATAGAATTTGGTTAAACCCTATTGAAATCCGCGTAGGCTTATGCCCACGCGTCTGCTGCTAAGACCCCAAATATTTAGTTACAAGTTTCCTATATTCCTTTCTCTTCTTTACGCAACGTCTTATACTCTGCAAGAGCTATATACCCTTAGATTTAGATAGAATTTATATTATTCCTTTAAATCTTCCCCAAAGCCTCTTCGCGCCCTTATATAAATATAAAGCATTTTAGGAAAGACATAGGGCACGTATTAGTAGTAGATTCTTTAATTAACGTCTAATACGGATCCTATCTAGGCCTATACAGACTACTCCATATATAAGGGAAAAGTAATATTAACGGGAAAAAACCCTTGCTATTAGGGGGGGAGGAAAAACCCTATAAGCCACCTCAGTAGGATAAAAAACCCTAATTTACCATGCCTGCACGTAGCAGCAGCCCTATAGGCCTACAGCTACGTCCTCCTCCTTAAATGTTTTGAACTCCTTAGGAACTACTACTTCCTTCTCTAGCTTATCCAGAGCTAGGGTTCACTACGTCCTAGCTAGGCCTTGCCGATTAATTGCTGTATATAGTTGTGTCCCGTATCTTAACTACCCCCTATATACTATCTCTTATTAACTATTACTATATACGCCTTACCTTCCCCCCCCTAAGGCCTATTAAAGGCATAAGGGGGATTCATCTGTTCTACTATCCTAATACTAAAAGACAAAAGCGGGATGTGTATGTATATGTATCTAGGTATCTTTTATGCCTAGGCCCTAGTCACTAGGCCCTCTCTAAGGGCACCACTCCGTTAAGAGGAGACAAGGAAAACCGTACGGGGTTATCCAGCTGCCTTTTAGTAGTATTACGGTAGTATAGCGAGTGACCGCATGCTCTGCGGGTGATCGCCCTAGGGGTTAGGAGGGGCCGTATATTTACTTATTCATTCGTTTGTTCGCGCTTGTCTATTTATTAATATAAGGTCGTTAATGCTTTCCATTAGGGTTTTTGGGGATGTTATTAAAAACTGCTTATCTATATTGGATTATATAGGTGCCCTGGATAGAACAGTGTAGTAGTTATTATACTGTAGAGGGCCAACAGTAGTGGTTTTCAAGATCTCACCATCCAAAAATTTTTCACCACCGCCCTTAACGCCCACAACCACCACTAGGTCCTGTCCGCACGCTGTGCGACGTCTCTGCGTTGGCTCTGGATCTGAACTTCGAAGACCAGGTTCGTAGCCGTCACCACGTATAGGTGCAGAGTCCGATTTCGACGGCCTAGGGCATGTATTACTAAGGCTGTTTGTGACAGCTTTATAGAGCTAAAAGAATTTAAGTGAGAAATATTTAGGGCTAAGTTTTACTTTTTAGTAAAAGAATAAGGTTATATGCGTCCTATAGATAACCTAGAATACCCTAAAAGCTTAGTTTTAGAACTAGAATGTAAAGATAATCTGGTTAATAAAACCTCTAGCGCTCCCCTATTGACTAATTGTAGTTCTAAAGGTTGCTCTAAAGATAGGGATGGAGCTGCTATACCTTAAAACACTAAAACTGCCACTCTAAACCCTGGCCCTAATATCTTTAATAAAGTAATGCCTGTGGAAATTAACTGGGAATTAAAGGATTTAGGGAAGCTTAAAGAAGGTAGTTACTAGGATATTACTTCTAAATATTTACTAGCATTTATTTATGCTTTAAAAAGTACTAATAAACTAGTAGTATTATACCGCCTAACGCCTTTACTAATTTTAGGAAAGGGTGCTACCTTAGGAGAGTAGGTAATTAATTTTAGTGTTCTATAATCTCCTATATAAAAGACGGTCTAAGCAGAAATAGCTACTGCTTAGGAAAGAGTGTCCTTAAGCCTTTAAGCTAATGCTATTAGTATATAAAAGGATATAAGTGCAGAACTTAAAGTAGAAGGTATTATAGATAAGGATAATATAAAAGAAGTAGAGGTAATAATTAAGGAGGGAGTATAGGTAGCTTTGGAGAAGTTAGGAGACTATTAGGTGTTAGGGTGTCTTCTTTTTTAGGGTATTTATTACCTACTAAGGAAGAGATAAGGAAATGTTAGGAGACAACCTTTTAGGTAGGGGAGGTAATATGGTGGTGTTAAATGCCCCTTAGTTATTTTGGTTCATTTTTCTATTATATATATAAGGCTTAGGGTTATATATATTATAAAAGGAGCTTAGGTTTTGGCCTTACCTTACTTTAACTTAATATAATTTCTCCTCTACCCTCTATTAATTAACAACTTCTCTGGTATAACTTAAGTTATTCTATTCTTTTATTTACAATGCTTAATTAAGTATTATCTTTTAGTATCTGGCTTTGCCCTTCTATAATAGTAGTAATATTAATCCAGTTATAAAGCCAAAGCTCCCTATATATTACTATATATATATTAAATAGCTTATTAATAAGGGGGCTTAGCAAAATATATATAGAGTGCAAAAATATTATTAGAATAGCAACAGCTTACCTTCCCTTTATAACTATAATAATAACTAAAACCTTTTTCTCTTCCTTATATCCAGTATATTCTAGATATATTATATATTTAGGCTTTATAAGCTTAATAGGCTATATCTTACAGGCAATAACATCTAAGTATTGCGTAGAGGAGGCTAGTGTAGGGGTAGGCTTAAAGAGAGTTGTGGTTATATAGTGGATATAGTAGTAACTAATATAGCTTGACTAGTAGTAGTAGTAGATATAGCAGCATTAAACAGGGAGTTAATTAATAAAGTTTAACTCTGGCTTAGTGTTAGATTAATACCAGAAATCCTAAATATCGCATCTATACCCTATAAAGAAGGGTATAGTATATAATTATATTTAAGACTGGCCGCATATAGCTCTTACTATAGACTTTTAGATAGTAGATCTGTATACTCCTATTTATTTATATAGTAATTAGGTGGGATTAATATACTATTTAATATAGCATAGTATATAGAACGGTAATAGTGTAATATATTAGAAATAGAGCAGATCTACTAATAGCTATAGGTACTGCTAATATCTAAGCCTATATCTAAAGTCTCTTAAGGATATAATTCTTTTTAGTATCCAGATTTGCCTCCTTCTTATTATATATTTTATGTTTAGGCGTTCTTAACTAAAGGGAGTTATTATAGTAACTACAGTAGGAGCCTTTATTGGTATTAGCAGTAATTAAAGCGTTAGTCTTAGTAAAATACTTATATAGTGTTTCCTTAATACACTTATAACTGTTATATAGCTAGAAAAACTTATCTCTTATCTCTATATGCTTCTACTTATCTTCCTTTTTACCTCCCCGCTTTAACTAGATGGTATTACTAGCTAACAAGTTATCTAAGTTTATAGAATTAACTAACAGTAATTAGGATCCGCGTAATGGTAATAATTAAGAGGTAAAAAAAGAGTGGGATAATAGTACGCAAGACTATCACTATTAGTGAGAATTTAAATGGTATACTGCCTTTAGCTTTAGCTATAGAAGTAGGTCTTATTTACTAAAGCACCAGTATTTAAATAGAAAGATTACTTTAGCCCTTCTACTATTACAACCAGCTTAACTACCACACTATAGAAGAAAAGAGAAATATTATTTAGGCGCTAGTATTATATATATAACCACTCTGCAGACATCTAGAAAATTAATCCTAATCCTAATAGCCTCTATGGCAAAAATAATTTAAAGCTTAGAAGATTCTACTAGTTTCCTAAACTTATCTAGTATTAACTTTTTACTAAATAATAAGTTTGTTTAATAGAATACGGCCATAATTAAGTAGGTAATATTCTTAGTATATTAAGCTAGATATAGCTATTATAGGTAATTAGACATGCTTCTATACGCCTCTATAGCTTAGACTCTAGTACTAAAGAATATAATAGTCTTTAAAATCTTATGCAGAGTAGCTAAGCAGCTCCCTCCCTAAAAGACGGCAGGATTAATATATATTTTAATAGTTAGAGGATTAATAGCCTTATTAAAAAGAAAGTGGAGTAAGGTGTATTTAGTAATTATATCCTTTAGTATCTAGCTAAGATAAAAAATAAGCTCTCTATAGGAAATAGAAGTCTGCTTAAGGTATATATTAGTATTATTAAAGCCTAAGGACTTCTTTACTATTTCTAATGTTTCTAGATTAAAAGTTATAGAATAGGCAAACCACGGAACCAAGCTTCTAATTAGATTGCGTATATAGTATAGCTATACATACTTAGGGTAAAACTTCTTACCCTATTATAAAATAAGATAAGCTTTATTAATAATAACTAAGGCCAATTACTTCTTAAACTTAGGGTCTTTAAGCAGATCTTAGAAAGATAGTATACTAGCAAGCTTAGGACTAATAAAGATATAGGTATATAGACCAGCTCTTATATTCTTAAGCGCTTTATTTATATCCTTAATGTCAGTATTAAGGAGTAGCGCATTACCACTAATCTAATTAACCTTTTAAACTTGCTCTTTTGCAATCTTATTTAAAGGAAAAAATACTAGCAATATAATATTTTTATAAAGAATTAAAATTACTTATATAATAAGGCTTTTACTAAAGCTGGTTTATATAATAAGAATAATATTAATATAATTATAAATTAGCCTCTAAATACAGGTTACCTACTTATTTTTTGCATAGAATTTGTTGCCGTATAGCAGTAATATAGTACCCTAAATTGCGTTATCTCATACTTAAGTTGTTATATTAGGCTTCTTTTTGTTTTAGATTTTTCTCTAAGCTCTAGCTATCTGCATCTTTAGTATATTCTAACTAGCCAAGCTAGTAGAAAGTTAAGGTATATCCTAGCTGGCTAAGCTAGTAGAGAGTTAAGATATTTATAGATCTATCCATAGTAATTAAAAGGCTTTACTATCTGCTACTAGTAACTAAGACGCCTTATTATCAGTATATTGCTTTTTAAAGACGTTTACTATACTAATAGTATTATTTACTACCTCGCTAGCAGTACAAGGGCAGTTATATACTATACTGGGCGTATATCTAACTTTTAGCCTCCTTATTAAGGCCTTTAAGCGTTTCTTTATACCAAACGGCGCTATATAGCCTATTAGTAAATATAAAGTTAGTAGGGGGTTTACAGGTTAATATTTAGGTAGTATAGGTAGCGGAGAAGCAATAAAGTAGGTAATAAGGTATAGAATTAATCTAGATATAATATATTAGCTATTTAGGTGTATATCTACTATAAATATTAATATAGGAGGTTAAATATTAAGGATTTGTAATAGTTAATAGCTTTAGTGGAATATTTACTATTTTAGCGGTAATATTTAAGGCAAAATGTAGCGGTAACCACTAGGCCGTTTATAATAATTTTAGCAGCGTTAGAATTACCCTATAAAGCTCTAGAACATAACATTGGCCAATTATTTATAAAGACGTTAGTTTGTTGTTAATTAATGGCTAAAAAATTAGTATAGCGCGTGAGTTTATATAAGAACTATATACAAATTAGCGCAAGGGACTAATAAATTTCTAAACTATGTACCAGACAACAACAACAAAAGATGATTAATATATAATGTAAGCAGCTTATGATTGGTTGATTGTCTGGGATCGAGATAAACGTTAATTGATCCTGAGCTTGCTGAGGTAAGTGTACCACGAATATGGTTAGCTTGCGGGCCAATTGAAAATCCGCCCACGGAATCACGTCTGATAAACCAACTTCACTAAATGTGAGTTTACTACTAGGTAGACTTTAATCCGAAATAAGCATTGAAGCTGGCGTTGGTAAGCCGAGTGTTTCTATTACAAAGTACAGGCATGTACTACGGTATCAGGCATAAGTTTCGTTAGTACGTCCCGTCTGACATGGGTTATTGACAAGGATAAGACATGTCGTCCGATTAATAATGTGTGATAATCTTTTAGAGTAACCAATGAGAAAAAAGGGATTCCTTTGCCAAGCTCCACGCATACTATCGAAACTTATGCCTGATACCGTAGTATAGTCGCTGAGAACCCTTCCTGTGTAGTCCGCATTAACAGACCCACTGGGTGAGTGTGTAACCGACGAAAGTGCTCATGCTTATCCACGTCATTCCGTGGTTGCTTTATCTGCCTTAATCCATGTCTTTTCATCTTCACTGCCATGCGCTGGAGGTATGGTGCCCTGTACAAGCCAGAGATCTGTCGGAGCGCGAATAAAATGAATCTCCCATCTCAAGCCAGAATACGCATCAAAGTGTGGCCTCAGCATATTGATTATCTATGCATGAGATGCTCTCATTATGCGACCTCTTCAGCATCTCCAGTGTCTGGCGAAAGCCGCTCGATGTGGTCTGCGGACAGCTTAGGATTTGCCAGGAAAGTTCTTTCAGCCAAGCATACGGCTTCGCTTCGATTACTACGTTTAGTTGGTGGCAATCAAGCGAAATTGAGTGCCCGTGCCGAATCTACAGCCCGCCAAAAGGGGTGAAGCTGGTTGTGCAAATGGCTGCACGAGCTTCGGCTTCACCCCCCCCCACATACGTCCAATTTCACTAATAATTAGTCAAGTATACTATCTAGTGTAGATACTATATACTTATAAGAAAGGTAAAGTCTCTAATTTTAAACTTAATTATAAGAGTTAAACTTAAAATTCTCCAGTGTAAGAAAGCAGAAGCTGGAGCTCGCACAAATTGTCAAGGAACTGATCCGCGTATCAGGGCGTGTTATCCCTTATTGTCGTAGAGACCTGAGCGCTTCGCTTTCATCGTAATTCGTACAGTGCAGTTTGAAAGCAGATCGAAAGCAACACTACACCACCTTGGCGCATCTGGTTTAAAGCGTGTGTTGATCTTGGTGATTAAACGGCGGAATTTTATACCTTTAAAGTAATAAGCACAACCATTTTGACGTATTTTAACATATTTTTGGGTATAAATCCGTGTGGTTTGATCTGCGTGATCAACATGCGTTTTCAACCGGATGCGCCAAGGTGGTGTACAAATCCCGCCGGCTTGCTTCAACCCCTTTTTAAATACGAGCTATGATTAAATAGTTTCAGTGATGGTTTGTGAGGTGTGTGGAGACGTATGATAATTAAGGGTGGCTTGCATTGCGGAGGCCCTAGTTATACGGCGGCCAGCCAGTCAGTTGCGCTGGCGAAAAAAAAAGGAATAATGGAATTAACATTGCAATACGAGAATCAGGGTCAACAACCGACCCTACCCAACAGATGCACCCCCCGCTTGTCCAAATTCATAGCTAGTGGCAGCGTCTGGGTCAACAATCCATGCTTGATCCTCCCATGGCTGTGGGTTCACAAGGGGGCTGAATATCAGCCCGCAAGCCATTTTTTCTGTCATCAGTTATTTAAAGTTCAGACGTTCCTACCAGTGTCTCTCGCAGGACCATCAGACTCCTTCAATACGCTTTCGCTTCAATCATATTTTCCGTCTCAATACTTTCTCTACGGTCATTTCTATCCAGTCGATATTTTATTAAATTTTACGGATCTTAGCCACCATGCACGCCAAACAGCTCATTCTCTTCTCCTTGACCACGGTAGTAGCGCTGGCCGAGCCGGTCGCTAACCGCATGGAGCGTCGTCAGTACTCCTCCGTGGACTACAACTCGCTACTCGCAGCCGCATCATCAGAAATGGCCATGTTGAGTGGCATGCCCACCCTCCCCGCCTCAGTCGAATCTGTTCTGGAGACTGCAATCCCTACCTCTATCCTAACCAACCCAGTGGCTGAGTGCTCCGCATTAAACGGCAAGGAGCCAGATTGGTACAAGTCGCTCCCGGGCGATGTCAAGAGCGCATTGACGAGCTACGAATCGGCACTTTCGAGCTGGGCGAAGGACCACACTCTTATCACCGGGACGATTGCCGCGACCGGCCTGACCGGCTGCGGTGCAACTGGGGCTGCTGCGGCTGCTGCGACTGCTACCGGAACTACCGCAAAGGGTACCCAAGCTTCCGCCACGGCCGCGGGTGCCCAGGCGACTGGAACGAATGCTGCAGCGAGACCCACGGGCGCGGTTGCTGCAGGCCTTGCGGGAGCCGTTGGACTTCTGGGCCTGGTTATTGTGTTGTAAGAGGGCGCTGGATCCTGAAATAAGTGGAGGGGATTTGTGTTCCGTTAAGAAAGGTTGCAAACTGTCCGCGAGCCAGAGGGCTTCGTTCGCCGAAAGGTCACAAGCTTGTGCTGTAATTGTTAATTACTTATTGACCCTATTGAATTTTCCAACTCGAATGCGCTGTGTAACAATAAAGGTGTATGCATTAACAAACACCTCAGTGAAGTCCAAAGTACTGAATAGAAAATGGCAAGAGAAGGCGTTTGTCAACAGCCTGGCAGCCAGGCCATATGCCGAGCTTCCTCACTTGAAACAGGTTGGTAGCAAACAATTGTGAATCCATATCGTAATCCATATCGTAAACCATACATAGGCATCCTCGTACGGACATGTTGATAGTCATTTTTTGCGTCTTGAAGTTCATCTTCGTTGGGCAGAAATGCATCATGCATCACCTCAGTTCCTCCCCAGCTACCTCAGGGCGCACTTCCTCATTCGAAAGTTCATACATTACCTTTGGCTCCACACCCATCTCAGCTGGCAGCTCTTGGGGGACACGTGCTCTCTCGTCCGCTGAAAGCTAGGCCCTACCAATTCCCGTCTCACTGGTGGATGCGGGACCCCCCTCGGCCGCTTTGAGGGCCCCCTTGAAGTACAAAATAATACCAGACGCAATAAGAAGTACCGCAACCGCCAATACCAGTCTTGGGGCCCGTAGAAATACCAGCGGATGAGCCTCGCGTCGTGCCCTTACTATCGCTTGCGCCCGTGGGATCCGAGCTGGCGGTTTTACTGCCAGCAGTACTAGCAGGATTGAGGCTAGCTGGAGCCGCAGTGGTCGTGATTGGATTGGATGTTAATTTCGTGGATGCGCTATTGAGCAAGCTCAGGACAGCAGTTTCTGTCGCTTCCCAAGCAACAGTGACGCCCATGTTGAGAACCTTGAGATATTGGTGTACGCGCGGGGTGTAGGTACCCGCCAAGCTATCCTAGCCGGAGAGATCAACCGCTTCAATCGTGATAGAAGGTGAAACAACACTAAAACATTCTGCTGCATATTCGGTGCCGGTATAGCAGGAAAGACCTCTGAAATACAGTTATAGAGGGGATCTGAACGAGCTCATGTAAGTGATGAATAACTCACGTCGGACAGCAAAACTGGACGGTTAGGCTGGGGGGATCGTCATCGAGTCCGAACTAAGCCTATTAGGGCTACACGCGGTGGTATATCCTGCAGGGCGTATTGCCGGCGAGTGATACGGCAAGTACGGTTCGTTCTCTGCAGTGTAAAATCAGCTTGAGATTGGTGGCACGCAGTTGGTATACTGATTGTAGCTGCAGTCGCGTCCCAACAGGAGCCAGCTAATGGATATATCTCTAGTGTCTTGCACAAAACACGGAGTAGCGCAAGAAGCGAGTGCAGTGAAAATAGACGTCACAGGCCCAATCGCTATTGCCCAGGATGCCGAGCTTGCCATGACTTCGAAGCTGCGGAGAGAATGCAATCAGGCGACGTTGGGCTGGACGCGCGAGAATAGGTTACAGTACCTTCAGATAAGTCGCTCGCACTGGCCTGGTTGATACTTCGTATTGGGCGCCAGCTCGCGTAAACTCCCTGGACAGGAGATACAGAATGCTTCCATAGCCGCTGGTTCATATATTCGCTAGCGATAACAACTGGCTGGAAGACGCTGTCGGTGTGTCGCTTAGGCTGGGATAGCAGTGGTTATGGATATTTTTGGCTCGGGCCACCCTCCACGCACGTGACCCGGATGGAAAAGCTTGACTTCAGCCACGCGGAAGCTTCTTTCACAAAATGCTTGCATCATACTGAACGTGTCAACCAATTTTTATATCCGTGCCTAACAAGTTGAGTGGAGTACTAAACTCCCACACCACATGATACGACTACAGGCATTATCAACACATAGTGCTTATTATAGGACTCGAAGTGGGAAAGGAAAGGTAATTACCCTTTTAGAAAAAATTTCAAGGTTCGAGTACACCCGTCCTGGTCACAAACTCCGAATACATGGGCTTCATGAAAAGCAACTGAGAGGTATTATGGTTCCCACTGGTTGAGAGTTACCAGTCTTCGTACGGTTAGAGTAGAGGAGTAATTCTATCAGATTTTAGGTAGCGCCTATGGCTAGTGTGTTGTGAATGGGGAGATGACGCGAAGTTTACGAAGGTTGGCGAAGAGCTCGGCGGCTCTAAGGCGACGCCCGTAGTTTTATGACTTGCAAAGCAACTTGTACAAAATTCATCGAACAATTACATGAAGACAACTACCTCTTTACAATGCCTTGAAGATGCTTTATCCGGGCTTCAATCATGCTAATCCGTAGCTTAATTCTGCTGTGCATCTCCTCTGATGTTTCCCGTCGTAAAGCGCGTCCAGCCCGAACCAATTCGTCTATCAAAGTGTCCAACTGTTCTAGAACATCTTTCCACACATTGCATGAACCATGAGACTGGGAATTGGCTTTCGGCGCCATTGCAAGAAAGGCGGTTCCCGCACGGGATAGAACAAGGGGAACTCTGGATGGGTCTTATTGTCTTATCGCCAGAATAGAGTGGTAATCGGTTGTGCTTTGATAGCCAACGTCTACAGAGTTATCAGTAGTGTACAAGCAAAAACTATTTCCTAGCACGTAATCTAGGTCGCTCCTAACCAATGATTACAGCTTTGGCCTGTTTCCACGGATTCTGAGAGATTGTATGGGAACTGTGAAAATATCAAAGAAATATGTATGCCTGCTCAGGAGGAGTAGCGTGGTGGATTGGTTTGTGAGTGTTAAGGTGACGCGATAAACGGCTTTGGGCAATTATAAAGTAGATGGAAGAAAACAGTGAGGGACTTTGGGTTAAACTCTGCAATTGTGCATAGAACAGGCGTTTGATAATATGTGAGAAATGGACGTTAGTTGGAGAATCGTCAGCAATATCAACGGTGTACCACCAGGCAAGAGCTACTCATTACAAAACTGTATCATAGTGCGGTACAATAGTGTGGTAAGAGCCACCCTTTCTGAAACCGCAAACATAGACGTATAAGGCTCTACTTCGTAAAGTTGACGGCATGGATGCGTGGATATGGGGAAATGGGCCTTCTGGAGGCAAAATTGACTGAAGGTGCTTGTATATCGCCATGAAGTATAAAGAGCCGCTAATCCTTGACCCATGACATTGAATGTGGCCATATACTTCGTGGGTATAAGCAGTAAGCGCCAAAACAAAGTTCCCCACCTTCTCAAAAGGAGAAACTGGCCGATTACATCATGCTTAATCTTTTTTGAGGGGAGAGGTTGGGGGGGACGTTCTTCGCATGTCACGAATACGCAATGATCAGGATATTAGGTAACAGCAAAATGTGATAAATATGATGGCGAGATACGATATGAGATTCTAATTGCGAAGGAAAGGAGATTTATCAGTGAAGGTTGTGGAGTATCGACGCCTCAAGTAGTAAGCTCGTTGAGCTGCAGCGGGTTTGATTCCCGAGCAAACAGAAACACGCGAACACGCAAACACACAAAACGCCAAAAAAGCCGAAAAGCCTTACAGAGGGGTAACAGCTGCGGGTTAGCGAACTTTGAAAAAAGAAGTGGTATCTGGGTGGGAAACATGCCATGCGATGGACGATTCTTGCTCCGGAGCACGGAACGTGCTTGGTGACATTTGACAGATGACGGACGACGGATGATGAATAACGGATCAGCGGGGCCAGGGCAAAGTGAAAAGTGAAAGATTCTCAACGAGGGGCCGAGACCAGTTTTGCCTCACTCTTTTTCTTTTGTGAAACGTTTGGGCGATCACCAGGCGGACCGGCGGACCGTTCCGAGCACGTGGCCTGGAATAGGATTGGTTGAGGACAAGCATCTCTCCTGTAAACCTGTGGATTCGTAGTGTCATGTGGAGGACTGTGGAGGCCTGTGGAGACTGGTGGAGGCCGTTGTAGTCCTGTGTATCCCTTCGGCTGGTAAAATTTGTCTTACGGCTATCGATAAGAACAAAGCCAAATAGAACCAATCGGATCAAGTTGAGATGCCCAATTATCATTTTGCCAGCGCACGGATCACAAGATGGTAGGAGCTACCGGGTGTTGAGTACTGTTGAGGCTGAGTTGAGTAGGTAAGAGTTGCTACGATACACCCAGGTGGGCCTCAGGACAGAAGTATGGCTATTGGTTCACGTTGATTCCCACGGCATGGGAAAGGACTGAATGGGGCCGATTGTGCCCGATTTACTATCAGAATCAATACCGGTAGATCCTCAGGGATGTAATCAAACTGTGTCGGCACGTGAAGGTATAACAAACAACGAAAGCCTGGGAAGATTATACCCTGCGTGGTTCTACTCTTGTTCTGTTCTATTCTACCCTAACCCAGTTGAATAATTTTGACTGTACAACCATATGACTGTACGACCATACGACCGTACGACTGTACACGACCATACGACCGTACGTACAACTGTACGACACATATGACGACCGTACGACCGGACGGTCGTACGATCGGACGACCATGCGCACACATGAGCAGAAGTATCAGCAGTAAGCTATATCAGCATATGCGCAAAAATTCTCATTATTTTAGCTAAGCACTGTGTTTGAGCCACCAGAGCTATCAACGCCACACTCGCTTAAAGCATGGATGCTGCTCGAAAGAAAAACTTATCTCTGCCACCGTTGAGCTGAGACACGAGTACCCAGAGCGCGTCCTGTGAGGGTTGGTCCATTTGTTGCTTTGATGGGCGGGGAAAGCCTCCGGAAAACCGACCTAATCTCAGCTGCAAAGCAGAGCGACTTGAGCGACTCGAGCGTCTCGCAGCTTGCAGCATTGCTTGGAGGCAGGAATGAAGAAGTTTGCCAGTGGGTGGCCGAGTCCTCAAGAGCCAAACTGCCTGCCTAAGTGCATAAGTGCATAAATGCATGCGTGTACTGCCAATGAACTTCCCTCTCTCAGGGATTCAGCATGTTGAACGGTTGCAGAGTTGCAGCGCAAGTGAGGTCGGGATTGAGTTGGCGCGTTAGCAGCGCTCTGAGCCAAAGGAAAATCTCCGCAGCGCGGATGAACGCCCCAGGGACGGTTGGATAGTAGACGCATTTCGAATTTTCCTTACGCTAGCTGCATCTGATTTAGGAGGCCTACAGGTAGTGTAAATACGGCTTAGAGCAGGCCGATTGTAGTAAGAGACGAGGCTAAAGAGCTATGCTTAGTTTTATATAGAAGATAATATTAAGCTTTATAAAATAAGCCTATTTTATATTAAACTTACTAAAATAATATATTATTACTTATTACTTTATATTATATTAAATATAACTCTAAACTTATTTTAAATGTTATAAATTTTAAAGCCGTTTAAATACTTTTTTTATATAACTATATTATTATTAAAAATTCTAAAGCTGTATTTATAATTATAATTATAATTATTAGTTCTATTTATTGCCTAATTTGGTCCCTTTTTGGGGTCTATATAGGCTTCTACCATTATATTTAGTAAATAAAAAGCTATAATAAATAAATATTAAATATGGTAAACCTTTTAAATTTATAACATTTTATTAATATTTAACTTAGTAAATAATAAATTAAAATCTATTAAAGTTTTATTTACTTTAATCTTTGCTAAGGTTTAAAAATAAGTTAATAGTATTATTAATATAATAAATTCCTTTATATATAGGTTTAAAATATTAAATAGCTTTTTATTTATAACGGATTTATATAAAATCAATTGGTTTTATAATAATAAAATAGTATAATACTAGTAGTAAATTATTTTTATTTTTATTTTGACTTTTAAAATAAAAGCTTTTAACTAAATAACTTTATAACTTTATAAATAGTAATACTACAAGCTATGACTTTGCTTATAGCGCTTAATATAATTATTAACTTCTTTTAATTAATAATGCATATTAATAAATAAATTAATAATTTTTTAAAGTTTTAGTTTTTTAATTTTTTAATTTTCTTTTACTAATTTTCTAATAATTATTATATAGATTTTTATAATTATACAAGTAGTTGTTATAAATTTTAATTATTTAATAATTTAGCTAAAGTATTATTAATAAAAAGACGAGTAGTTTATACTAGCTGTTAAATTAATGACTTATAACTTTATAACTCGTTTTGATTTAAATAGTAAAATTTTCAATATAGGATGTATTAAATTAAAAATAGGCTTATAATAAAAATTATTTATAGGTAATATATTAAATTTAATAAGTAGGTTAATTAATAAGGAAATATAGTAAATATAAAGTAATTAATTAATTGAAATTGAAACATAGAATTAAAAGCTTAAAAATATAACTTATTATATCTTCTTACTACTTTTATAAAGGCCTTTTATTTACTATTTGGTTTTTTATTACAATTATTTTTTAAGCTTTTATAAAACCTATTGCTTTAAGGCTATAATTTTAATATAATTTAAATCTTAATTAATAGTATATATTATTTATAGAAATTACTATATAATTAATTTATTAATATTAATTCCATTTAATGGCCGATTCGGTTTTATATTAGTCTATATTAGCTATTGCCTATTATATAGAAACCCTTTTTTAAGAAAAAACCTCTTATTTTACCACCTATAAAGTAAGCTAGTTAGGCACTTACGTCTACTATACCTACTATACACTATATCTATTTTACTATCTACCTTTTATATTATTCTACTATAAGATAAAGATATTTTATATATATTATTCATTGCTTAACGTCTAATTTAGATCCCTATTAGGCCTATATAGACTACTCCTTATTTATATATGGGGAGAAAACTCTACTTAAGAAAACCCTGTAATCTATTTCCCCGCCTTTTAGGACTTGCCTACTTAGCGCTTATAAGTTGCCTATAGTGCTCTACTATCTTACTTTTTGACCTCCTTAGGAACTATTACTGCCATAATAAGCCTACGGACGCGCTAGTATTATAAACTTTACTCTACTACTATAAAGTTATTAGGGGGCGCTTATTACTTGCCCCTTTGCCTTCTATTACTATTTCCTTTATAACCTAAAACTAGTCTAGCACATTTTAGCTAATAAGCCACTAGGTAACCGCCTTAAGGCCTTTTTATATTAAGAGTAGTATATTATAGTTCTCTGTACTAGCTGCTAAGAGTATTACTTCTTAGTTAGTGTGTAAGGGGTATAATAGTATTATATATTTTAGTGTCTGTCTTAGCCAGCCATATTTATATCTTAGGCTATCTATTAGGACACCTACCTAGTAGAGCCAATCTTTTAGTCCTATTATTCCTATTCTTAAAAGTATTGCTATTATATTTTCTACCTTTATTAGGCCTTTTTAGAGCCCTTAAGTGTTTACCCCCTATAGCGTTAACTATGCTATGGCTTAGGTTCCTCCTGCCTAAGTTAGCCTCTATACCTTTAACTCCTATATACCTCTCCAGCATTGGTCTAACCAGTATTATATTGTGGTAGATGGTTTCCTAGCGTTCTTTTATACTCTACTTTAGCCCCTTTCTCTCTCTTGCTATTATCTTTGCTGGCCTCTTACGCGTCTCCCTTCCTTCTCTATACGGGCCTGGGCCCTAACGCAGCACTATTTTTCTTCTGCTTTCTTTACCTGTTTCTCTAATATGTCTTCCCTACTTTGGGGTTGTTAGTTTATTCTCCTACAGGGCACCTAATAAAGATATTTTAAGCTATATTAGGCTAATAGAAGACCCCCTAGCTAAGAAGCTAGTAGACTATAACTTATATATATCCTAGCTATAAGAGTATTATTTAGAGACCTCCTATAGTAGCCTCTTTAATAAGCGTTATTTAGGTATATTAGCTATAGAAGTAATATAGAAAATTCTTTAAGATATTAACTAAAGCGAGTTATGGGTTAAGGCCAATAACTATAGTATATAAAAGGAAGAAGGCTATAGTTTATAAAGCTAGGTAGCAATATATTTCTATCTACCCTTTTAAGTAGCCGCTTATTACTCTTCTTATTATCTTATTAATATAATTTCTAAATTCTGTTAGCCCATTATAAGATTAGTATTATCTCTTTCTATCTATATTGGTAGTCCTTTTACTTTACCCGTTTGCTACGCTACTCTTACTACTAGGTTATAAAGGCCGATTTAGTCTAGTTTTACTTTCTATATAGCCTAGACGTTAAAGGTAAGTAGTCTTAGTATAAATAATATTAATTAGTATTTCCTTACTCCCATCTAGTTCTATAGTAGTAAATTGAGGCCTTCTACTACTCTAGTAATCCTATTTATAAGTATTCTTTAATAACCTTCCTAAGGGTATTTTTTAAGGTAATAGGTCTATAGCTACCTAATAGTAAGTGGTCTTTTTTCTTTTCCTTATAAAGTATAACCGTAATTAATTCCTTAAGGTAGGGTAATAGCTAACTATTTATAGAGGTATTGCTTATTACGTATATAAGATCTCTTTGTAATTAGTCGGGCTATAAGTTTAAAGACTTTATTTAGGATATTATCCGGTCTCGCCGCCTTACTATTAAGGAGATTCTTAATTATATCTTTAATATCTTTCTTTATAAGGTCTTAGGGGATATAAATATATTCTATCTATAGCTCGCTGGCGATATTGCTAAGGTCTACCTAGTCTATTTTAGAGGAAAATCTTTTAGTAAAGATTTAGGCCTTTTCTCTATTATTGTTTATTACTATCTTTTATTTAGTTCTCTGTAGGCTTAAGAGGTAGGATTTTACCTACGATTTATTTACTAATAGCCTATTCTATTTAGATATCGTCTAAAGGCCTCTATTATATAGTAGTTTAAGGTTAGCTATAAATCCTTAATACAGCATATCTATTTATTACGTCCTACTTAATTTTTTAAGAGGTTAAATAGTATTTTAAAGCTTTAGAGGTCTTATAGCTAGTAGGAAAAGTTATATCTATATCTTACCCGCCTCGCGTCTATAAAGAGCTCTATTACCTATAGAAACTAGTCTCTCTTTACTTAAGGTACTAGTTAAGCCATTTAAGGGGCCTCTTAGAGGGTATAAATAGGTTTGCTAGTTAATACCTATAGAGAGGTACTAATATATTCTATAAAGACTTTATTATTAAGCCTTTTAAATACAAATCGCTTACTTACTAGCTATAATAAAGATTAAAGGTTAAACTAGATACTAATTAAAATATAGTTTTTCATAATTACTTATTTATCTTTTAGCTTATAGTAGACTAGGTAGTACTTAAGAAAGTTAATAATAAGGATAACGTTAATAATGCTCTATTAGTAACTCTTTTCTATATAGCCTTACCTATAGACATAAGTAGTTATAGCGCTCTCTTCTTTATTTTATATAGTAGATATTCTATTTACAGCTCGTATACGGTTTAGATACCTAGGTAATAGGTATTAAACTCTCTAAATAGGAAAAATTCCCTTTAGGCGCAGTTTAGGGCCTTTATTAAAACGACCTCTACCTAGATTATAACTCCTTAAATTATATATATTAATTATTATAACTAGATAACCTATTATCTGTAAATTAAGCACGGCTATAAAAGGCCTATACTATTTATAAAGCAGGCCTATATATTTAACTAAGCATTATAAGATAACTTATAGTCGCTAAAGCAGTATATTAATTCAGTAAGGTTACTGTAGTAAGGCTTTTAGAATACTATTACTTAATAGGTGGTCGGTGTTATAGTATTAAAGAATGGTCTTATTGCCTTATAGTTTAAGTTATTATAATTATACTAAATAATAGAGACTGTATCTATTAAGTAGAAGTAAAGGAGGGCTTAGTTCCTTATATATTAAGTATATAGTCACTACTAGTTAGCTATAACCTAGCTACTTTAGCTACTTAACGCCCGCGTATCTAATACGCTTTACTAAAGCTATATATAAAGCGGCTCTTATAGTTTATATCTCCTTAAAAAATGTATAAAATATTTTATACTATCCCCTTTATAGGGACGGCTATATTTAATATATATAGTTTCTATTTTAAAGTAATATATTATATATACCTATATATTCTCTATACTTTTTCTACTTTTTATATATAGATTAGATCCTAATTACATACAGACTAACAGCTGCAGAGAATTGCAGAACACTAGAGAAAGCACATAACACCTATATAGAATGGGCAAGACAATATGGAGTCCAATTCTCACCAGAGAAATACCAGCTAATCCATTTTACAAGAAAACGCAACCAATCTATAGATCTCTAGCACACAATTCGCATCCAAGGCTTTGGGGGTCAACCAGTTTAGGGCCTAAGAGTATTAGGAGTATAAGTGGACAGTAAGCTCCGGTGGAGCGTACATGCGGCGTAAGCGGCCCGTAAGGGCCAAACACAGTACATCGCATTATCTAGGATCGTTAACTCCACATAGGGTCCATGCTTCTAGAGGTTACGCCTACTATACACAGCAGTTGTCCGGCCAACTATAACGTATGGGTCCAGTATCTGGGCCATTGGAGAATCTAAGAAAGGCCCCCCTAAATTACTCCTTAAACTACTTTAAAAGGTCCAAACAGCCTGCCTCTAGAGTATAATAGGCGGATATAAGCGAACGGCCACAGCACTGCTTAAGAAGGAAGCTAATATTCCCCCCCTATAACTATATATTAAAGCCGCTGCAATGTAAAGGGCGCAAAAGGAACGTAACTCTAATGTTATAAAGTATATTAAGACACGCCTAAATAAACTATAGAGGGACCCTAGGGCGCCTTATAGGAGAACAAACCAACAACCCCAAAGTAGGGAAGATATATTGGAGAAACAGGTAAAGAAAGCAGAAGAAGAATAGTGCTGCTTTAGGGCCCAGGCCCATATAGAGGAGGAAGGGAGATGCGTAAGAGGCCAGCTAGGACAACAGTAAGAGAGAGAAAGGAGCTAAAGTAGAGCATAAAAGAACGCCAGAAAACCATTTACCGCAATATAATACTGGCTGGACCAACGCTAGAGAGGTGTATGGGAGTTAAAGGTACAGAGGCTAATTAAGGCAAGAGGAACCTAAGCTGTAGTATAGTTAACGCTATAGGGGGTAAACTCTCTAGGGCTCCAAGAAGGCCTAATAAAGGCAAAAAATATAATAGCAATACTCTTAAGAACAGGAATAATAGGACTAAAAGACTAGCTCTACTGGGTAGGTATCCTAATAGGTAGCCTAAGATGCGAATATAGCTGGCTAAGACAGACACCAAAACACGTAATACTATTATGTCCCTTACGTACTAACCAAGAAGTAATGCTTTTAGTAGCTAGCATAGAGAACTATAAGACACTGCTCTTAATATAAAAAGGCCTTAAGGCGGTTACCCAGTAGCTTATTAGCTAAAATGTACTAAACCTGTTCTGGGTTGCAAAGGAAATAATAATAAAGGGTGGGGGGGTGAGTAACAGGCGCCCCCTAATAACTCTATAGTAGTAGAGTAAAGTGTGCAATACTAGCGCGTCCGTAGGCTTGTTACAGCAGCAGTGGTTCCCAAGGAGGTTAAAAAGTAAGGTAGTAGGAGCACCATAGGTGACTCGCAGGCGCCTCACAGGCGCCTCGCAGGCGAGTCCCAAAAGGCAGGGAGATAGATCACAGGGTTTTCTCAAGTTGGGTCTTTCTTAAGTTGAGTTTTCTCCCTACATGTAAATAAGGAGTAGTCCGCGTGGGCCCAATAGGGATCCAAATCGGACGTTAAGCAATGAATTATTATTATATATAGATTAGATATAGCCATACTAATTATATCTTAAGCATTATCTAACTAGTAGACTATAGTTAAATAGCCTGGCTTTATAGAGTTAAGAGTTAAGAATTACTCTATATTAAACGAGTTTATATTAAAGGACCTATATTGGTAAGCTAATAATTAAGAAGCCTTTTATTTTCTCTATATATCGCCTATGGTCCTATTACTTCTTATAGTTATATAGCTAGCAAATTCTATTAATAATAAGACTTAAGATAGTTCTTTTTTATTGCCTCTTTAGTTAGTTAACTAGAGGGCTATTATTATCCTCTTTCCCTTTTATAAGTAAAAGAAATTGAAGTACTTTTGGTATCTTAACGAGTTTTTTTATTAGTTAATAGCCTAGTTCTTAGTAGTTTAGTTAGGTATTATTATATTTATCTTTGCTTTATAAATAGTAGACCACGTACGCCTTAGGGATTACCTACTATATAGCTATAAGAAGCCCTTTTGGAGATTTCTCCTTAGCTCTCTTTAGGTGGACTTTAGTAGCAAAACGCTTACCACTTACTAGCATTATAGCTACTAATTTTAAACTAGTAGTAATACTAGCCTATAATTAAGTAGAGATTAAGGGGCTAGATTTAGTTATAATTATTATATCTTTAAGGTCTTAGAGGGTCTATTTAATTCTATTTAAGCGGTATTTAATTAGGCTTTAGGGGCGTGGCGATTATATTATATTTATATTTATAATATAGATTATCGTTTAGACGCCTTAAAGGGCTAACGATATATCTTCATTATCTCCCTCTTATATAAGACTCTCCTATACTTAGGTATAAGTACTTAAAAGCTATTCCTAGCTCTTTTTAATATGGGATTTTACCGCGGTAGCATGCCCCTAGCCTCTTAATAGTGGTATTATACTTGTTAAATATAACGCGCTATACTTATAAGAGGCTTACAAATATCCTATAATAGCTATTAGGTGCGGTGCTTTTAGATTTACAATCTTAGGGATCTTAACACGTAGAGCTAGTTTTTAATATTTTTAATATTTTAGAATATGTTACTACTAATATAGTCTATGTTTTTTAAATTATATTTAGTGCTTAATTTTTATTTATTTATAACTAAAAGTTTAAAATATGTTTAAAGAAATATTGGTAATAATATTTATCTATTGCTTAACATCTAATATAGATCCTCTCTTGGCCTATATGGACTATTTCTATATATATAGGGGGAAAGTAATATTAATAGAAAAAAACTCTATAAGCTACCTTAAAAGGATAAAAACTTAATTTACTATCTCTATATATAGTTACGGCTCCTTATAGCTATTTAGCTTATCTAGAGTTAGGGTTTAATACGTTCTAACTACGCCTTACTATTTAATTACTTACTATATACTAGTAGTCTTCTATATCTTAACCTTCTTCTATTACAATATCTCTATAGACTATTATTATATACGCTCTACCCACCTACCTTTAAGAGCCTATTAAAGGTATAAGGGGGATTTATCTATTCTAACTGCCATTTAATACTAAAAGGCGAGCGAGAGAGGTATATATATACTTTAGATATCTTTTCTACCTAGGCCCTAACTACTAAGCCGTCTTTAGGGTAGCTAGCTATAGAGAGGAGATAAAGTAACCGTAAGGGGTTATTATCTAGGCTACTAGGCGGGATTGTACGGTAACTAACAGTAATTAACAGTATAATCCGCAGGTGATTGCCTTAAGGGTTAAAAAAGGAGTTTATTAATTATAAGGTATTATTAATGCTTTCTATTAGGGGTTGAGGGACGTTAGTATCTATTTTATATCTATAAGGATTATATAAGTAGGCTTAGGTAAGGCATAGTAGTTATTTACTTAAATAAAAATATAGTTAATATACATACATTTAATTTTTATTCGCAGTTATAGTCTAACTATATTAATATTATATTATTAATATACCCTTTTACTACAAGTATATGATTTCTCTTTATATATTTTTTTAAAAATAATTTTAATTATAAAAAACTATATTATAGCTCTACTATATGCTTTATAATATATAGATTTAGTTTTTAGTTTTTAGTTTAGCCTTTATAAGCTATATAATAAATACAATTATATAATTAACATTAGACTTAGCCATATTATTATAATAATTAATTTATAAAAAAGTTTATTAGTAATATATAAATTAAATATAATTATATACTTATTATTTTATAGATATTAAAACTATTATTTATAATTTTAAAGTTATTTAATATTTAAAACTTAATAAGTATAAATATTACATTTTAAAGTTTATTTAGTATAAGTTTTTATAATATGGCGTACTTAAATACCACCGGAGGTCTCAGGGGCACTCTCCGAGACTCGGACTCACTCCTCAAGCAAACATCAGCACCCAGAACCCAGTTCAAACAACCCAGCCTTGCAATTACTCGTCATTCTCCCCCTATTCCGTCATCCTACCTTGCAGGATTCACCTGGGCTGAGTGGTCAGTTTTCCATGGACATGAGGTAAAGGGCTTTCGTGGATTTAATAGCAACCTGTCTGTTTCGAATCAGCTGAGTGAAGGCAAAAGCGTCTAGACCGTGCTCATGTCGACGCTGAGAGTCTGGTTGCTTGAAGCTACTAGCTTGCTGATAATTTGGTAAGAGCTAAGGCAGAGGCTCTTTGACACCGGGTTAAACGTTACGCACCCACGTGCTGAATAGAGCCAAAAGTATAATTGGATCTTGTATCTTCCAAGTCGCACCTCATATTTATCATGAACGTCGACTCCTGTCTTTTGGGAAATATGTTAAAGGGGCAGTCATGATTGACACCCCGAAAGAGTGGCCTAACTCCCTGACAGCATAATGATTGGATTCCAGTAAAAGAAAGCCGACCAAACCAGAACCCCAGCATTCCCTAGGTCAACCCCAGTCTTTCAGTCATTCACCTGCACAACCCTTGCGGCGGGATATGTCGGCCGAAGATCCGCAAGAGGGGCCCAATCCGCCACTCCAACTCTTCGGAAGCGCATAAGCAACCGTCAGTAAATGAGTTTCCCTTCTCAGCCGTAGACGACACACCTAATGATAGCGGCTGTCTCCGCTCTCTATATCAACATCGTATAGAGAAGACTGATTCGCTTGGCCCGCTCAGATCACTTCATCACTCTCAGTCTCGAAAAAAGCACTCAATGGATCTTATTGCTACTTGAATGGAATTCGACACCCTTCCAGGGCGACCCAGCACCCGAGAGCTTGCTGTCAACACTGTCCCAATCAGATGTCCTGTGCTTCTGTCATCCAGTTCATGGACCTTCTCACACCGATGGCAGGTATGAGGGGCATGTGGAGCGACCAAATCCATAGCTCGGATTCTCAACGGTCGTCCTTTGGACCTATGCCATCGCAAGATCCTACAACAACATCACCAGCCTTACCTCTGGTAAACACGAATCACTTGGCGCTACCTTCGTCCTACGATAGTTCCCTGATACCGAACTATCCGAACCAAGGCAATATTTACGCACCCCCATCCCACAGCGTAGATAGTGGTGATTTATTTAACACATTTTATCATCCCGAATTTGTACCAGCGACTGCTCCTATTTTCGACATAGCTGCATCGCCCATGCTTTCGGATCTGTCCATAAACCATGTGCAAGGAAGACCTCCGTCAACAACTTCGGTAGCCTACTCGAACACAGTTGCAGGATCCAACAGAGCCGAAAGCGACATCGATTTTGCAGAAGACAGAGAAAAGCGAAACATATTGAAGAGTTCTATAAAGCCTTCAGCCTCACAAACATGCAAGGAATTATCTTCGTCGCGTTCATTATCGTCCTTGCAAAAGAATAGACCGACGGAGGGCAAGCAAAGGGTACCAGAGCATCCACAGCACCAAGCAGCGTCATCCTCAGCAGCAGTCCGTCAGGACAACGAAGGCCAAGCCCGTCGAGAGAAATTCCTGGAACGCAACCGTATGGCCGCGAGCAAATGCCGAGCAAGGAAGAAAGAGTGGACGGAAGAGGTTAAGAAGCGCTCAAAGGAAATTACCGACGAGAATGAGCGGCTGAAGGAGAGGGTGGTCGCGCTGACGAACGAGGTGCTCGAGCTCAAAGGAGAGCTACTGAAGCATGTCGATTGTAACTGCCCAGCATTCCGGAGTTATATGGAGCGGGCTGTATCGCGGATCGATGCAAACGGGGTACCACGTCGATGAATGAGCTTCTCAAACAAATCTAAGAGCACCTGAACTATATGGATCGGCGATCTCAGGCATTTTGCGGGCATGTTAAGCGAGTTGTGTCATACTGGCCATCGTGCCGTGGCATGGTATTAACGCAAGTAGATGCTATTTCTTTAGAATGTTGAATTAGAAGGCTTTTTATAATATTTAGGCAGACCCTATAACTATGCTGTAGCCATATTAACGCCCTTGACTAAGACCATAATGTATGGTACATAAGCCAAGTGTCATGTAATAACTGTCCCTCTATATTCCCAGTTGAGACTTTCTACCACTAACCAAAACCATGTTCCATCAGCGATAACCAGCACAGTCCAATATTCAGAAGTTTTAATAAACATAACCATAGACAATCTATTTAAAGCCTTTCCGGCTCGACTGGTGGACCACAAACACTTTCTATGTCCGACGCGCGACCGACTAGTGCAGCTACAGCCTTGCCAACACAAAAGCTAGAGAGCTTAGAGCAAGCGTTTTTCTTGCACAGACTAACTTAACGCGTGGGTTCCTTGATATTCTTCCATATAAATAGCTTAAGGAAGGTACCACGAGTTCTTCGGAAACTGTTTATGATTCACTTGTAGCTTACCATGCACTAAGTATTTGTGAACACGTGTGAACTGTTATGCAACAAATAAGCTCCGCTATCTTTTCTTAGAAGGCTACGTAGAGTATGTTGGGAAAGCAGACTTGCAGTTCTAGTAGAAGAGAATTGTTTAATCTACAGAAGAGCCCTGCCTTGATTGCCCTGAGAGCAGAAATTAAGATGATAGACGGCAACCTTTTTTGTGCATCAATTAAATAGCTACCTAGAATGAACCACATTTCGTCAACAGGTAATTCAGCCAGATTCCGCTAAAAACCTCTCGCTGAACCCCAACGCATAGCTGGAATTGGTGCAGATCAAGTGCGAACCTACCCATAATCTTTCACCGCCAGGCACTTTTGCTAGATATCAGAACCGCGTGAATGTTATACTGGTATACTTTACTTAGCCGGGGGCATGATGATCCGTTGAAAGTGGAGGACCCTCGAAAGAAGTATATTATATTAGGTTTTTGATCTTCGTCAAGTTTTAAGATTTACTAACTCCGCGAAGCGTACAAATTACGGCCCCATTTCACCATAGGAACACCTTCCGAAATAAGATTTCAACTTTAAAAATATTAAACATACCATGTGGGATGTGCAAAAAACAAGTCAACGGATATGTATAACTTATACAAGGACGCGGAGGCTTTGCGGGCAGATTAAAGGATCTGTAAGATGAGTAGAATGCTACTATATTAGAGGATTCCTAAGCTAATCGCACACGAAGTCGCAATAAGGTAGACCTCTGCTTAAGCAGTAAGCCCTCCGCGGAGAAAAGAACCCCTTCCGGAGCAGATTTCTCCACCCAATTACCCTCTTCCAAGTCCACAACCTGCGCCCGACCACCTTCACTGCAATGCATAGAAGAGAGACACTCGACCTCCAATTGCAACGGTTTCCCTTGATTCCACAGTATCTGCCCCTCTAACCGGCTGCCCTGGCTAGGAGACGTATCATGTTGCAAGCCTTCGTGCAAACCCGGGATGTGCACATGCAGCAACTCATTCTCCACATCAAATGAATAACTGGTAACCTCGCCTTATCGTAAGCACAACGGCCCGATTTGCACCTCTCCAAAGCCCTGACTTCTTCCCCCATGCGACGTCACAGAACTACCTCTGGAACCATGCCTTCTCATCGTCGGTGTGACAGTTCCACCGCAGGACATCAAGTCTTCTGCGCCCACCATCGGACTCGTCAACGGCGTGTCGACTCGTGGCCCCGATGGCTGGGATGAAGGTTTAACAGTCATCGTGCTCGAGGTCAAGAACTCGTCATCAGCATCCCCTTTATCCGGGGGCGCAATATCGACATCTCCTTGAAGCTCTTGATGAAGCGTTGCCCGACTGCGTACGCTGCGGGAGTGTCGCGAGATGGAAGATAGAATGGACGGCGTTATCACAGCGAGCATGTCCACTCTACTTTCCAAGGGGTTGATTCGCCTCACTGCCCTTGCGGCGTTCAGACACTCTCGTATATTGCGGTCAATGGCATCGCCGAATTTCGGTAACAGACGTTGTAGATCGATTTTAGCTCCGCTATGGCTGGGAAGCTGCGTCGGCGCGGGCCATTTCCAGGTATCGTACAGTTTGCCGTGGGTGCTGGGAATGTGGTATTGGCCATGAATTTGGAGAAGGAGGGGCACAGATAGCAGGCGCTTTAAGTTGAGCATATTAGGTGGTCGCAGGAGTCTAGCATCATGCTCGTAGTAGAGGACGAGCTGGACTTCGATATGTGACCTTGATGTTTCGCGTAGCCGTGCCTTGATGCTTTCTTGTATATTTAAAATCGATTTATGGCAGCGACTTAAGATTTTTGACAATGTCTCCCTTGTGCAACTGGCCTCGATAATCTCATCGATATCGGATGTAGCGCCTACGGAAAGTCGCCTTCCACCCTGCTGAAGATTAACGAATTCAACAGCGATGTTCGAAAATATTCTGTACCTGCGAGCAGCTCTGAGAAATTCGTCGCAGGCTTTGACGGACCGGCTTATTTTTCTTAGGCGGTCTGTTAAGGACTCAGTTGCGTTTCCATTCCAAAGGCCAGGGGTATACGGGATAAGTTTAAGATCCGGCTCGTACTGTAGGAGAATGGACTGAATGCCTTTGACCAGACCAAGAAGACGTTCTTCCAACCTAAAGGATCGCGCTTCAAGAGTGTCCATGTCTTCTAGGCGGTCAAACTGCCTCTGAAGATCATCTACATCATCCACTAGGCTTTGAGCTCGAATAGTGCAAATCAAGGAACCCCGCAACAGCTCCTTGGCAGTTGTAAGCCTCCGGAGCAATGGAGCCTTACCTTTTGCTCTCCAAGATGCTACGTGTCGAGATTGAATGCGAGACAAAATCCGCCCGTGTTTTAATGCCACCACCGTCCTAAAGAGAGCATCACGGTTCGTGGAGCATTTGACTGTGGTTAGCTGGTTGGTGGTATAGAGTTTTTTTTTTTTTGACGAGGGACCGAACCATTCACTGCCTCATTCTGCAGGATCTGTGATATCGTCTTCAATCCATCGATGGAGCCTCATGCTTCGCAGTATTCGCGGCAAAGCGAATACTGAGACAGTTTCTCAGAATTGATTCCTCAAGCAGATAGCCAGGACATGAAGGGGATCATCAGAGCAGGCACATATGAATGCCAACTGTTGTGTTATGGAGATCTCATGCTTAAGTATTAGAGTTCTGCCAGGCAGTGACTCACCCGACTCGATGTGCGGGCTGGATGTGTTGATGCTTGGCTGCTTAGGCTCAAGAGAGCAATTTTCACCGATAGACAATCGATAGGGTTTGCCATAAAATACAAAGGTTTATTGCTGGGTTCATAAAGTGGCTATAAATCTGCCCCGATTGGGGGCGGTGGCGGTGGCAGAGCTAGGACACTAGTCCTATTTTAGTGTTATCACATTGAAGTTGCCGTAATCTCCAGTTAGGAACTAGTGCATGTCGCGGAAAAGCTAAAAAAAAACGACAACAGCGCGCATTTAATACGCACTTTCCCCCAATCTAAGCCACCGGGCATTCAAACAGGGCTCTCGCGGATGCTCGGCCTTTTACCATGCGATTCACGATATAGCCTCTTTAAAGTTAGAGGTCTCGCCTCGCGCGACTGTTATATCTAATAATGCGCCGCTGACGTCATTTTAGGTTATATGAAGAAAGTAAAGTTTTAGGTTTCTTCTTCCATGCGCGGGTTTAATGCTTCCTTTTAATTCAGGATGGGCAGCAATCGATGCCAAACTGATTGGATTGCAATCTCCCAACGATAGTCTAATCCGGTATTGTTGAGCCGCAATCTATAGCAGTGAATGACGAAGCAAGATCAATCTGGATTCAAGAACCAATCACACAGCGGATTGAGGCTGACTGGGACGGATCGTTGCCCACCCTGCTCTAGATAGAAAAAACTTGTCACGACACACAGATCGAAGCTCACCGAGGCTCGATCCGTGTGTCGTTACACAGAGACCCCATGGCCCCTGATCTACTTGAAGTTGGGCTGCTTTTAGAAACCTGTATGCTTACTACTCGCAGTAGATGTTTTCTAGTGCCTGTTCAAATGCATCCCGATACCTGGGGGCCTCGTGGAACCGAGCCATATCGCTCTCATAAGGTGCTGATGGCCACTTGATTTTCGCTATCCCTTCAAGTTTGCTCCTCTCGCGTTCCAGAGTAGTTGTTAGGTCGGATATAGTCTCGCCGCACCCCCATTCGCAACCATAGTGCTGTTCAGGCATATCTTCCTTCCATTCCTCACACTCGGGTCGGGGCTCAACTGCATTGGTATCACTCTTGCTTTCGGTAGGCTCTAAAACGTGACGGATTTGATCAAGGTAAACACGAATTTGAGCGTGGGAAGCGATCACGCTGTTGTTGAGATCGCGTTGAAACTCGAGATCTACAGTGCCAATAGCACTCTGCCCTCCGTTCCAGATGTAGACGTCAGCTATCAGCTTCCGCAGTGGGTCGTCGGCGGCTTTTGTGATTGAGTACGCTAGGATAACTTCTTCGCTTGATGGTACGGTTCGTTGCTGCTTCCATATGGCCGCTATGGTATCAATAATATCATCCTTGAAACGGGCGCTCTGGAAATGCAGCATGCTAGAGAGGTGGCCAGCGTTAGCAGGGGATGGTCGATCGCCCTCTAGAACGTCTTTGAATTCGAAATTAAGAAGGCTTATAGCGGCTTCATAGCATTTTAGAAGGCATTCCGTGTCACCATTCTTTTCCCACTCATGCCGGATGGCGCCTAGGTCATCGTCGAAATACAACCAAGACGAGAACATCATGAAGATAGATGTTTGAATGTTCGGAATATCTATGATTTCGCATTGTAGCTCACGAAAGCGCTGGCGCAGCGCCGTCTTCCCAAGCAATGAAAGGTGTATCACGCCGGCTTCCGTAGAGTCATCTAACTTAAAACTAATGGTGTGTTTGAAGTCCGATAGCTTGAGCGAAAGGTTGGAGATGGTTCTCCGAAATATATTGTGACGCTCGGTGAACGGATGGAAGTAATTCGACATATCGCCGTTCAGATATGGCTCCCGCAAGCCAGGATTACTGAGTCGACGTGACGCGGCGATTGCGTAATCAAGAGCGAAATCAATAGGCGCTGCTTTTAGTAGAGGCTCAACGTCTAAGACTACTCTTTGATCGTTCCAGACAACACATTCAGCCATTAGTTTCCTTAGACCAGAGTTCTCTGGAGTACTGTTATCCCTTGCACCGTCAGTGTGTTCAAGATGGTGGCCCGTGCGCACAACACCTAAAATCGTCGTCACCATCAACGAGGCTGCAAATATATAGATATTATCGCATACAAGCTTATTCTTTGGTGTTCAGTCGATCTATATGAAGCCCCCAACAGTCACCCGCCCTGCAGAGAGGTATTTGACAAAGCTGGCAGCCAAAACGAGTTCTTGGCGCCTGCTTCCTCCTTACCCTCTTGTTACTATTTGACGACCTCAATACAGAATTATTTGACAACTCCGCCAAAGGCTTCCGGCGGCTCTTACGCTTAATTGGGGTTGTCCTGCCTGCCTGCTTACACTCCTAACAAGTAAGCAGCTTACTGCTTATCTTAACTAGCTTGTATCCGTGTTCTACCGCCGGTTTCCATATAATTAAGGGAGGTAAGGACCGCGTCGTTAGTCGAATAGATGACTTAAAAAGACGATGAACGAGCTTTTTAAGGAACGCCTTATAGCCAGCTTTGTGTGGCCAACCAGGGTAAGCGAACAACGAGAGTTTAAAGTAATTAGTAGTGATTATAGTAAGGAGGAAGTTAAATAGAGGTCGCCAAGTCTTCTAAAAGCGCCTATAAGTAACGTAATATGACCTCAGTTAATCAGCTATATCAACACCTTTTATATAGTAATTGTAGAGATCTATAAGCGTTGGAATTTCTAGCTAGGCCCTAGCATTGTCGCCAAACATCTTCCTAGTTTGTAAGGCGCCGCTAGAGGTTCTAGCCGGCCGTCGTTAAAGCCTTATCGTTAAATTAGAAACTGGTGATGTATAACATAAGTGCCATAGTGTTAAGCGCGAGTATTTAATTAACTTACCGTTACTAATAGTACTTATAAATAACACTACCTAAGCGTCCTTCTAGGCAAGCTTCATCACCTAGCCGTCCTTTGAGACCTCTGTATATAGCTTGCCCCATTTAATTTGGTTATTATAGTATAATTTAAGGTTAACAAGGGTAGGGCTAATTTGCTCCTTTGGCTAGTAATTAGTATTGCCTCCATTATGGTCTTTACCTTCCTGCTCCTCCCTTTTTATCCTTACTGTCCGAACGGTTCCTGCTGCGCCAATTCCTTCCGCTTAAAGACGTTGGAGCAAGCAAACGCTGGTAAATAGGTTATTAAGCCAAACGATGTGTTTATAAGGTGGGTAGAAACGCGTTTTAGTATTAACATCTTCCTGTAGTAGCAAGTTAAGAATGACAGCCTTAGTCTTTAAAAACTTATCTGTTTTAATAAAGGACATATCTAAATCGTAGGGGCCCTTTCCTAAACCCTTTAAATAAAAGAGCTAGTTAAGAACGTAGCCCTAATTAGCTAATATCCATATTTTAAATCCCTCAGGCGTTGGTTTAGTAGGTATATTTATAATCTCAGTCGCGCGACCGGTAAAACGTTTAATCAACTCATCAACAGCAAGGTGAGTTCCCGGCTAGTAGAATCATCGGTAACAAAGCCGAAGGTACTTAGAGAGGTCCTCTATCTGTTGGAAAGTATTATAGAAGGGCTTATTGTTATCCTCCTTTGGTATTATACAGTAGAGGTAGCGATTAATTTAATGCCAGTGACTGCAACCAATATAATCCTAAACAATATAAATTGTTCCACTGCTTAAGTCCTTATGCCAGTAGTCCTCTATAGCCGATTCGCCGTGGAGCCCTATATGAATCCACACTGCTAAGTACGTAAGAAGCTCCTTTCTTGATGTTAGCTTCCACGCCCTAGGGGACTCCTTAGGTTGACGCTCTTCTGGTGTCGGATTAAGCTCTGCATTACGGTTTATATGCTCCACCAGCCAATCTAAAAGCTCATTGGTAAAGAATAACCTAAATATAGCGTAAGGATCGCCCCTATCTATTTGTTCTGGTATATTTAGGCGTCCATATTGGGTATAATCGCGAATTGGAAGAGGGTTAAATGGAGGGATAGGTTTAGGGTCAGGAGGTCGTAATTTCTTCTTTCCCTTGGGTAATTTAGGATACTAAGTTGGTGGAACAAAGTCCTTATTGTTTGATGATCTGTTTTGTACCATAAGTGTTAGTATTCAAAGTATAAAGTTTTGATCTATTTACAAAGGTCGCACGCGACGAAGTTTGGTGTTCCTGGCAGAATACTGACCGCCTGTAATCCCAGCAATATGATTGGCTAAGCACGGGCCACCACCTTGAACACAAATTTGACGGTGCAAGGGATAGGCATGTGTAACTTCTTTAAGACTTGGGACCCAATAATTGCCTCGAGCGAGCTTAGAGAGCATTAAAGAAATAATATCTCGCGCAAAGTGGTTAATACGATACCCATCTGCAAAGATGTAGCAAACGATCAAGAAACCCCATGAGTGAGATATGTCCAGATTGGCACCGTACAGCCAGTTCGTATATACCTCGAGTGGCGCAGCGTCATGCTCAGGTATTGTAATGGCTTTCTCTTTGCCTTCTTTCCAACTCCAGCGCTCTTCTTCCAACGCATTTTCGAAGAATTCAGAGGAAGCCTCGAGAAGCTCTTGATGAATAATAGCCTTTTGCTTAGTGCTAAAGCTCTTCTTCTCATCCCTATTGACTTGCTTATCTTCGGAATCGATTCTAACTAGTTCGCATATCAGCTGGTCTTTTCCTTGCATTGATCCGTGCTCTTCTTCCACCTGCTCCATAACATTTACTTCGATGACTCTTAGGAGGGATATGTTGACGTAATCAGTTGGTTTCGCCATGTTGCAAGCTCCAGATCACCAACGGTGGGATGCTGAGTCTTATTAGGTAGGATGCAGAGAGGTCAGGGTTTAACAACTTTAACAACGTTCTTGATGCAGGATGCCGGGGTTGGGTAAATGACTTAGGCAGCAACGCTGACGTTAACGTGTTCCACCAGCGAGCTGCGAACCCCAAAAACCACCAAAAATCGGAAAAAGTGCACCTTAATATCTTGACAATGGCTTAATAATAAATTCCGAAATTTTATAATTAGCCTTTATGCCTACATTAAGACTCTTAATAAAATTCTAGCGAAATAAGCCTGACCGTTACCTGGCCGTTACTAAAATATCGGGTTTGGCCCCCAATCTTAAGCTAAATTGTAATATCTTTAGAGCTATTTAAAGATTACTTTTTAAATCTAATAAGAGGTTTAAAATAGGTATAAAAGGCTAATTATAAAATTTCGGAATTTATTATTAAGCCATTGTTGAGATATCAAGGTGCACTTTTTCCGATTTTTGGTGGTTTTTGGGGTTCGCAGCTCGCTGGTGGAACACGTTACTGTCGGTTGCAATCTTGTGCACGACCAGCTTCCACCCCGAGTGGTGCCCTAGATTTAATCACGCCTTAATCCTTTTGATTCTATTGGCTAGATCTTATCGATAACCGTAGGACGAATTCCACCAGGACATGGATAACCAGCCTGTTAGGAGCGCAGGATCGGATTAATTGGACCCCACAAAAGTTTGATCGAGGAAGTTGCTTATTGTAGGCTTAATTGTGCTATTAAAAGGCGACAGAAGTTAGCCTCATAGCGCCATAGGCTAGGCAAGGTGTTCAGAACGCTGGAGGGATGCATGAGGGCCCACCCGCCTACAAAGGAGCAGTGACAAAACGTGGTCGCTAAAGCGCGGGGCCGAAAAGCATACAAGGGCAGGAAAAAGGTGGCACACCAAACCACCCAAATACGTGAAGCCTGTACATAATATTTAACATCGCAGCCTTTTTAGGGTTACAATAATGTTAGCTATCTAAATTAAATAAATTTATAGCGGCTTGAGATATTATACATATAATATATATTTTTTTGGATATTATTACCTTATAAAACCGTCGTATAAAAGCATGTTAAAAGTGGTAAGTTATTTGGTGTGCCACTTTGTTCCTGCCCCTCATGTGCCAAGGCCAGCGGGAGCTAATCCTGAGCCCTGGTTCCCGGCCCCACCGGTGCCGAAACGGTCGTATTTATGATCTGCTTTGACGTTGACCGGATTGTGCAGGTACAACTGCTTTCACTGCTTCAAGCCGAAGGGAAACCCAAGTTCGACTGCCCCTTGTAACTAAACAATTCTAAAGTTCTTCCATAATCCATACAACAATTGTGTTGCATCTAGAACGAGCATTAAGATGGTTAATTGGATTCTCGGAGACCTTTTCAAAAAAGATTATGGCCATCAGGGTTCTATCAAGGCCTTATGGGAGATGAGATGGATGTTTCCTGTACGCATTTCCTAGCTTTCCCGCCCACTCAGTTGCCGCTGTAACTAAGACTTCCTAGTGCCGTCGGGCTGTCTATCCGTAAGTCACTTAATTATGTGTATTATCGATCATGTCTTCTTACAGCCTTTTGGTCAGCTTCCACGATGGGAAATATGAGGACTTTGAACCCATTTTCGAGAAGCTCATAGCTGGTATTGTCTTCTGCCTAACCAACTCCCTCACCCAATTCTCGTAATGAGAACCTAATCGGTCCTTAGAAAATATCAACGATCCATACTCAGACGCCTATACCTCCGCTTTTCTTCTAGTTGCTGAATCTCTCGTCAAGAAAGCCAACGAAGCAGAATCTACAGACCGAGACCTTGCCACCCAGCTATACAAGCGTGCCAACGCCGTATTTAGACTCTCTCGATTTCCTTACATTGGGACTCCACTCAAGGAACAAGTCTTTGAAAGTCAAAAGGAGGCATACTTAATGGGTGCTAAGCTGTGGGATGTCCCGATCACCGAGGTCGTGATACTGCACAAGCATGCCAGTGAGGGAGATGGTAAGGAGATCCCTCTATACCTCCGCATACCGCCTTCTGCGTCAAAAGAGTCACCATGTCCCGTTGTGCTTCTTGTCACAGGATTGGATGGACATAGGCCTGATAACACGGAGGTAAGCCGCCTTCCGCGCTAAGACAAATACACACCTTGAGGAAGAAACTTATTTTTCAAATTCCTAGCGTACCGAGGAGCATCTCAAACGAGGCTGGGCGACAGTAATCTGCGACATCCCTGGTACTACTGTCGATTGCCCCGCTCTCAAGACAGATCCGGTCTCCCCGGATCGTCTCTTCAGCTCAATCCTCGAGTGGATTGCATCACAAGAACAATTCAATTCTCGCAAAGTAATTGCTTGGGGTCTATCAGCGGGAGGGTACTATGCCATACGTCTCGCGCACACACACGCCTCTTCCTTGGCTGGGTCAGTGGGTCACGGCGCAGGTACCCACCACTACATCGGTCGCGAGTGGCTCGAGCAAGTTGGGCGGCACGAGTACCCATTCGGTCTCGAGCGAGCTTACTGCATGAAATACGGTTACTCCGATTTCGAGGAGATGAAAGAAAAGTGTCAGAAGACTTTCAGTCTAGTGGAGACAGGAATTGTGAACATGAAATCGACAAGATTGTTACTCATCAACGGAATCTTGGATGGGTGCATGCCAGTGGAGGATTCTATGCTGCTAATGGAATATGGGAGCCCGAAGGAGGCGAGGTTTATTCAGGGCAGGGCGCACATGGGCTATCCAGAGGCAAACTCAGTGGTTTATCCGTGGATGGAACAAGTGATGGATACGGCTGTTTAGGAATTACGTTCATTGATATCCCTAACAGCGTTAATAAATGTGACTGTCCTGAAATAGGTAAGATTAGGACATCTAGATTTAAAATAATTTCAAAGAGCATCTTCGTATCTAGAAAAATGGGAATTAATGACGCAGGGGTGTTCAGAGGCCGAAAAGAAGCGCAAAGACGCCACATATTAACCAAAACCCAGTAACTAGAGCTCAAATGAGAAAACTGACGGGTCACCAAGAGAATTGTTAGTAGATCAAGCAATGTCGACCAACTGCTGACCTTGCCGACTGTACCCTTTTATGACATTCACCAATCTCTGCCTAGTTTTCTCCTGCTCGAATGCTTGTGCGTGATCGCACTGTTTGAACCACAACACATCTAGACCTTCTCCGATCCAGGTATCTTCTTTCCAGCTCCCGTCCTCCCAGTTTCCGTCATTGGCACCCACGAGGTATCTTCCAACAGCTTCAGTATCTACAATCAGATCTCTTCCACCCAGCGCCACCGTCACATCTCGGTTGAGAATATCTTCTTTCCATAGAATATTCTCGTTCCAAAAGAAATGACGGGAAAGTGTGTGCGCGACGCCCATATCTTTTGAGGCGAAGTAGTAGAGTTGGTGTTCATTGGCCGCTTTCGGCTTGCGAGCAGTCTACTCTAGTGGATTAGCGAGCTCGGGATGCTGAAGCAAGAAGGGAATACCGACAAAATTGTACGCTACATCCGGCAGATGAAGCAGGAATGTTACCGGATCAATCAATAGTATTGGCCCAATTTTGTGCGCAATCTCTGGAGTTTGAAGGAGGTGTGTAGATACCACAGTTCCATAGCTTACAATGGTATTAGTAAAGGTGGCTATATTCGGAACCAAAGATCACCCATACGAATGCGATGCTAGCACGAACTTATCCCATCCGTGTGCTTCTAGGATGGCATTTATTTCCTTGCACATTTCCTCTTTTGGCAAAGCTGCACCCGTGATCCTGAAACTGATGGGCATAATCTCTACGGCTATAACTCCAATTTCGCCCTCAGAGGCCTGAAACTCATTCTTCTCGTTGATTTCGGCCAAAAATCTTGCATACGGATAAAGGCCAATGCCGATACCGTGTATGAATAAGATGGGCAGACGGCTTTTAGAGGCATGTGGCCGGTACCAGTACGAAATATGACTTGAAGGAGAGCGATGAGTGTTCAAGAGGCTGAAGAAGCGGAAGGGAAAGACTGTAAAGAATCGACGGAGCGGAATGTGGTAAAAGTGAAAAGATTTAAAGCGCAGATAGGCTGCGGTGGCCATATCAACGACACCCACAATCTACAGGGTAGCAAGGTTAGCCAGAGATTGGTTGCAAGACGGTAGCCCAGGAATTTACCATATACCACGTGAAACTGCGATGCATTATGTCGACTCGGTCGATGGTCAGACGCAGACATGTTGCACGCCCTCTACCCGGTCCTATTTGCCTTCCTAAGAGTTCTTCAACCCCGCCAACATACCTCTCAAGCTCTTCGTTGTCGGAAGCATCGAAATCTCCGGTATTCAAGAAAGCCCAGCGGAAGAAGTCCTTGATATTCTCCCGTTTAATTTCCGACAACGGGCTGCCCAAAAACCAATTTGTAAGATATCGTTCCGGGTTTGGTATCGTCTGGTAACATCTTTGGAAGAGGAGCTGGCGATGTTCGCGGCTGAGAAGTGTTGGATGCCGTGCTGGTCTTTGAAGGTAGCGCCTTTGTGGAAGATAAACCAGAGAGTAGAAGGCTGTTTCCACAGCAGCCCAAGCTGCTAACACTCTCGGGAAGGTTGATCGAGGAGGATACACGACGCAAAAGCCGCAATAGAGGATGCTGAGAGGGGTGATGGCGCGCAGGCAGGCGATGCTGGCTCGGATGAAGACATATTCGAGGGTGGAAGTGCCTATCATAGCTGTGACGCAGCTTTGGATTAGTGTCGGCGCGGTGGCCAGTGGGTTCTGAACGCGAGACAAGTTTGGTGTACATGGACACCTGCCCGGCGCATGTGGACGCGCAGCAGCTGCGGCCAGAGCTCAGGATTTGGGCGCAGAAATATGGCGTTTCAGGCATTTCAGGTTGCAGTTGCGCAGCTGGAGCTCAGATTACCTCAGCAAAGTTATTACCTCAGCAAGCTCAGACGTTGGTGCGGATTTTCAATCAGTCCGCAAGCTGACTAACTACGTTTGTGCGAAACCACCGGAATCACGTCTGAGCGAGTTTCGTAGCACTTATAGACGGCGTCAGCGATATTCACGTTGCGGAGGTTGCGGATATTAAAATAGCTCAGCACCAATATTTTATATTACTTCCCAAAGTTAATTGATTATACAACAGAACCTATGCTTTCAGACTATATCATTTTTATTACTTAGGTATTTTTAGGTCTTGTAATTAATTTTATTAAAAAAAAAACCGCGTTATTAACGACATTAGAGCTCTATAACTTTACTAAATGCTAGCTAATATATATAAAACCTATATAGATTAATAATAGCCACCCCAGAGAACCCATTATAGCCTAGCGGACATATAGCGTCGTGTTGTAGTGTATAATATACTTACTAAAACCTTACTGCGCGCCGACTACTAAGTTATAGATATTTAAACTAACCTATAGTATATTATCATAAAAACTTACTATATAAAAAAGTAAGGGGTTAAATAGGATACTAAAATAGTTGCTATAGTATTAGGTGCCGTATTACAGACGTATAGAGTACCTTAGGTAGTTATTGTTTGGGTAGACCGTACGGACAAAGCTCTGCATACGGAGGCTCTGCACGAAGCTCTACATGAAGCTCTGCACAAAGCTTTTATATAGAGCCTCCGTAGTAGAGCCGCCGTACACAGAACCGTCACACGCAGAACCGTCGTACGCAGAGCCGTCGTGCAGAGCCTCCGTACGCAGAGCTTCGTGGAGCTTCGTGCGGAGCTTTGTGCAGAGCCTCCGTATATAGAGCTTCGTGTAGAGCTTCGTGCAGAGCCTGAGTAGACGAATCGCCCGTTCGGCAGCGCTTTTTACCAGATACCGTGGAGGCGTACGGAGTAGATATACTCATTGATTATAGAGCTGCTTCTGCGGATTAATTTAACGGCATTTCTAAGATGGTAGCTGTTGTAGAGGTGTAGATCAATTTCGTTGAAGAAGTGAATCTTCAAACGGGAAAAGTAACAGTCCGACGTCCAAGCGGGCTTAGACCGCCCAGGCCACGCGCGCTTAGGCCAAATCTCAACGTTGCCACCAAAGATAAGCCCCTTTCTCGGAAAAGTTAGCAAAATTCTATATACGGCTTAGTTGGTGCCTAGAAATACCTAGTACGCCTTAATATAAAATAGGGCACGGGGTTAGGCGTACGAGATAATATGCCATATTTTACGGATTTTCCGGGAAAAAAATACGCGTTTAGCCCCTTAATGGACAGTTACAATAGAACCTAGCGCCAGGTTTCCAAAGGTACGTAATTACTGGTAAAATTGGCTTGAAGCTTCTTTAAGACCGAAAAGTAACCGTCCGGTAACTGTCTGGTAACGGTCCAGTAGGGGTCTAGGGGTAGTTAAGGTAACCATTCTTAAGGGGTGCTACTGAGAATTTAGCTCTATATACTAAAATTTCTAAGAAAATATTTAAAGTGGACATGCGCCGCAGGCACGATTTTTTTTAACATAGATAGAGCTCCGTATAGGGCTTTAGTAGGACTCTATATAGAGCTTTAGTAGAACTTCTAGTAGAGCCTTTAGTAGAGCTTCTAGCAGAGCCTTTGGTAGAGCTTCTAGCAGAGCCTTTGGTAAAGCTCTACGCGGAGCTTTAGTAGAGCTTAATGCGGAGTCTTGGTAGAGCTTCGTGTAGAGCTTCAAGGGAGCTTCGTAGAGAGCCTCTGGCAGAGCTCCGTGCGGAGCCCATGCAGAGCCCTATGCAGAGCCCCGTGCAGAGCCTCTAGTAAAGCTTTGGTAGCTTTATCTCATAAATCCGACGCTCCGCAGAAGATTCGGGTAACACGGGGTGACGCACGGACGCTAAAAAACTCCTGCAAACTCCTAGGCCAATTAGAACAGCACACTAACTCTTGCTAACTCCTACTAACTCCTGGACCAATCAGAACAGCGAACTAACTTCAGCCCCCTGTATACCCCTATCACCCACCAAATCTTCTGCGGAGCGTCTAAGAGCTTATAGGCGTCGCTTTAGTGGTAACTGATTGTTTTAGATCGCGTATCTCAACTTCAAATAGCTCTACAGAGGCCCTACTAATAGTTATTGACGCTTTACTTAATGTATTTTAATCTCTAGGTAATTATCTTTAATTCTATACACATAAAAGCTAATTATAATGCAGTTAAAGGTATAAGATATAGCGCGTAAAACCTTAAACGCGTTTTTTTAAATGCATCTGCGTACTACCGCAGGCCGTTCTTCCTACCACCACCCATACCACCACTATATTACGCCTATTTTAGTTCCCTATTAAGTCCTATAACCTCCTATAAACCCCTACAAAGTCCTATAAACTCCTATAAACTCCTAGGCCAATTAGATCGCTTGTGTATATATAAAACCTAAGACGCGTTACTCTTCTGCATACACCTGTTACCGGTTAAAACATGACCAATTTATATTCTTCCTAACTCCTACTAACTCCTGCCAACTCCTGCAAACTCCTATAAACTCCTAGGCAAATTAGATGCCGCCTAAACGCTCCTAAGCTAAGAGTGATTGTAGGAAGAAATAGTATAAGGGCTAGTAGAAAACAGGGATAGGTGGGGTAGAAGCTTATCTACGCCCAATACTATAACTAGGTTATATTGCAGCAATTAATTTAATAAATCTGGAAGAATTACCGTCTATCGTTCAGAAAGCTTAGCGTAAGGAAAATGTTCTGTTATAGATGACCGTTTTAGAAGTATGTCTTAAATGAATACTCTAGTATATAAACCTAAGAGGCCTCCCTTAGACCCCTTATCCGGAGTAGGTACGCACCTTAAGACGTCTAATATTTGGTTTTAGTAATATACTTCTTATTACACGTACTAGTTTTAGAAAGAGTCTTATTTTTTATACTTTTTTAATCTTAACGGGCAAGATTACTATTTAGTTAGTCCTACTAAGCAAGCTTAGGGACGAACAATTAGATAATATCCGGAAGCTTAGTGGTTCTAATCTATATCTTATTACTACTAAGAGTAGAAATATAGACAAGGCCTTAATTATAAAGGTAAAGGAGGGTATATATATACACATTCTCCTTGGTCCTAAGCAGGCCTTATTAAAGTCTTTCTAGACTGCGTTAAAGAGCCTAGAACTATAGGCTAGGATTAGTCTTATTGTAATTAATAAATGCTATCTGGTAAAGCAATAGGAAACGTTCTAACCGGCGTTTATAATATTAGGCGAGCTACGGACAATACTTTGTTAGGATATAGTTTGGTTTAGTTGTTCTGCTATACTTAATAAGGAGGCAGAGTAACTAGTTCTTAAGAACGCCGGTTTTCGCTCTATAGGTAGTCGCATATACCAGACTAAGGTTATTTGGACTTCTATAGATCACCCTAATGTCTTAATCTGCGTACTGCCACTTTGTAGAGTTAAGGTAGACTTATGGGAGGCACTATACTTCCTATTAGACATATGTATAGATTTAGATACCGCTGTCCCAGAGCAAATACCAAAGACAATTGTCTTTATAGACGGTTATCAGTCCGTCTAAGAAGCAGTAGTATACCTCTAAAGAGTACTCCTTATAAAGACTTTAACCTTTGCACCTAACAAATAGTATTCTACTAATGCTAATAATGGAACCCGTTGCGTAACCAATGTGGTTTAGGTATATACCGCATACGTCTAAGAGTATAATCGTACTATTCAATATAAAGAGTTTAAGAAACCCTTCTCAGCTATAAGAATTATGGTGGCAATAACTTCTTTTAGCATAGGTGTTAACGTCCCAGACGTTAAATAAGTAGCGCTTTAGAAGTTTCTAATTATAAAGAGTCTTGCAGATCTATAGCAGCGGCTTAGTCGCGGTGGACGGGGCTATGGTCAGACTAGTAAAGGCTATATATTTCTGCCATATTAGGCCTTTAACACGGAAGGTATTAATAGACCAGAGAGTGAACAGCTATGGTTATAACTAGACGCACCTTAGAAGACCACTCGCAGGCGATATTGGAATTGACTACTAGGTGATTAAGTAATAGCACGTAGTTAACTAGCCAACGGCTATACACCCAGCGATGTAAGCGACACGGAAAGTATTTCTTCTTAGATATTAGCTTCTACTTAGGCTCCTGCTCCTATTAACAAATCCACAATGACTAAATTTTAGAGTAAGGTAGAAATGTCTTATTGCGCTAGGCTGTCAGCTAAATAGATAAAAATAATTAACGGTATATACTATTAGAAGGCCTTTCTAACTTACCTTAGTAAGAATAAGCTACTACTATAAATTAAGGCTACCCGCGTACCGCCGGATTAATATTGCAGTTGTTATAACCCAGCACTGCTTTTAACTCTTACTTAGGCTCTGGATGTCCTATAACCAATTACTTAGCCAAGAAGTGGTTTACAACCTTATTTTACCCTAACTCTTATTAATAAATGGACAGCTACGCAGGTGGAAGCATTATACAGTGTAAACAGGCGCTTCCCCTTACCACCAGATGGGTATATAAATAAAATATACCGCTAGCAGCTTGCGTACACGTACAAGCTAGGACTGGACTTTTGGGATATGCTAACCTTTAATTATCTCTGTTCTAAAGCTCCTCTACTTTAGATATGGCCTTATAGAGAGAAAGCTAGGGAACTGTTAGTAGAGCAACTACAGTATTTTGTTAAGGAGGTTAACAATTTACACACCAAGATAAAGGATATAAGAAATGCAAGAAAGTAACAGCAGTAGCTATAGGAGTTATAAGGCGAGCATAATTAGGCACCTAATACAAGTGTATCCAATTATAATGCAACTATTTATAAAAGGGATAATACCCTTGCCGCCCAGGTTGCAAGATAAGAGGCGTTAAGGGCTGCATAAATACGTGTAACTGAGACGGCCGGAGCAAATGAATATACGTTGGGTAATGTAAGAGATATTACACCACCGTCAACCTTATAACTAGGAGAATAGGTTAATAGTGTTATTAGTACGCTAGTATCACTATTACTAACCTTACCTATCCTACCACCTGATGGTGTATTAGAAGGTATTTAGCGTGCTATAAGACAGCTTAAATAGGCTTATATCTTAGGAGCAGATATTGCTAGGCATAGCCCTAATAGCAGCTAGTTAGATATCCAGTAGCCAGTTATTAGTATATCAGATACTTGGAAAAGTGCTATACCTAGTTAAAAAAGACAAAGGCAAAGGTGTAATAGCATAGAGCTACTACCTATTAACACATTAGTTGCTATTAATAGAAAGAGATCCAAATACAGGTAAAATGCTAAACTTTACACCTATCTTAAAGAGGGGGTATATAAGGCATACCACCCCAAAGGGTAGAGAGAACTTTTATATAGATATATAGATATATCTAATTTGTCTAGGAGTTTATAGGAGTTTACAGAAGTTTGCAAAAGCTAATGCGCTATTTTAATTGGCCTAGGAGTTTACAGGAGTTTATAAAAGGTAGTGCGCTATTTTAATTAGCCTAGGAGTTTACAGTAGTTTAGAAAATTAAGAATATTAAAGTAAATATAAATCAAAATTCTAATTTCGTTTAGTATCTTTAACCTCTTTAAAATTCTTTATACTTATATCTATTAACTGTCTCTAATTAAAGCCTTTAAAATATCTCCTCCTGCTCTCTAGGTGCGTGCGCACCCCCCCAATATCCTCCTTAATAAGGAGAGAACACTGCAGGCTACGGCCCTCCTTTATTATCGCCAGCTTTGGTCTGGTAGAATTCGTGTTAAGATATAGTTAGTATTAGAACTCTAACCATTAACTAGGAGATATAGCTAACTAGATTTAATAGGCGCTTTTACCCTCACCACCGCCCTCCCCTAGCAGCAGTAGCAGCAGCAGCAGCAGCAGCAATAGTAGCAGCAACAGCAGCAGTAGCGCCGCCGTCGCCGCCCACCGCCGCCAACAACGAGGACAAGGACGAGGATAAGGATAAGGATAAATAGTTTAGCGGTAGGGAGTTAGGAGAGAAGCCGTAAGTATTAATAACCGTATAGTATGTACTTAGCTCACATATGTTTATAAACCACTACTACTATTACCATTACCAGCCCTAGCCCCGGCCCTAGCTCTGGCCCTAGCCCTCCCCCTACTGCCCGCCCTCCCGCTACCTACCCTCCCACTGCCCGCCCTCACTGCTACTAGGTTTGCCCTTACCTAGCGCGCCAACCCTATCCGCCTGCCGTGGGCTTAGGCCCCCCGCGGCAAGATAACTGCCGCATACGCCCCCACTGCCCAAGGTAAATGGTGGTCGCAGTTAGCAGTGGGGTTGGCGGCTATAGGGCCAAATAAGCAGAGAGACTGGGGCCATATTAGCCGGATAATAGAGACGGAGTTAGGGGTAGAGTTGGTAGGTAGTAAGCGATACGCTGCCTGCCAAGCCTTAGGCAATAAGTGTTGGGTATACTCTAAAAAGGGTGCACAGTAGGTAAGCAGGCCTAGGGATACCTACACTCGCTACTAAGTAGTAGCCCACTCTGGCGGGTGCAGCCTCTTAAAGCGTAAGCGTAAGGACCCTAAGGATCCCTTACCCCCACCTCCTAGGCTAAGGTCTTTAGCGGCGTACAAGCCGTCTAGTGGTCCACCACTAGGTCCTAGCGGTAGTGGTATTATAGCGTAAGGGGGAGGGAGGGTAGGTTGGCGTTGCTTTCTAGTACTCCAGTATGCTAAAGTGGCGGCTTTTATAGCATGCTCTTCGTGGGTAAGCTTTAATCCGGCTATATTAATCTAAGGGGTAAAACCCAGACAATAATACTGTCTAGTGTGGGCCTAACCACAAGGCATCCTTTATAGGCAAGCTTTAATCTAGCTAGGTTAATCTAAGGGGTAATCCTAGACAACGGTACTGTCTAGTGCGGGCCTAACTATAAGGCGTTATAGAAGCCCTGGAGTTGCCCAGTAGGTAGTATAGGTAGATAGTAGTTAAATATAGTTGCTGGGTTCTATTATTGTCTTAAGTAAAAGTTTATATATAAGTTTATATGGATTAGTTTGCCTAGTTAAATAGAAACACAGGCATTTAATTAGCCTAGGAGTTTACAGGAGTTCGCAGGAGTTTATAGGAGTTTAAAAGTTAGGCTAATTTAACCTAAGGGAGTTGTTGCTAGTATGCTAGGATAAACGCAGGCATTTAATTGGTCTAGGAGTTTGCAGGAGTTTATAGGAGTTTATAGGAGTTTAAAAATTAGTTAGCTATATTAACTGCTATAAGGTCAATTGTTATAAGGTTAATTGTTATAAGGTTAATTATTAGATTAATAACCCTATCTAGCCTCTTCCTAACCTAGTTAGTATAGTCTTCTATATTAGCAAATTTATTAATATTATCTGGGTTTCTAGAAGGATATAACCCCTAAACTATATCTAATTATTAGATATGCTGCTGGTTAAACTAATTAACCTTATTTACTAGTACCTTAATGCCTTCTTGTAAGATATTATAAGAATTAAATAACCTCATACTAGCTAATTGCTTAGTACTTCGCGGCTTAGCTAGATCTAAAGTAAAGAGAGTATAAGCGAGTAAAAATATATCTAGTAGTGCGGCAGCAGTAGTATAAGTCCTAGGTATATGCTCGCTAAATATAGCCTTTACTCTTTTACGCAACGCCCTGACCTAAGTATTAGATAGATATACCCGGTTAAATATAATATCTATATTATAGGTTAAGTTCTTATAGCACTTTATTTTAATCTTATAGCTACCGTTAAGATGCTTAAGCCCAAGATTAATTGCTTTATATATAGTAGCCCTACTAAGCCAGTTTATAAGCCTAGAGGACAGTATCGCATGCTATAATTTAGGAGTATTTACCAGTGAGAGATTCCATCGATAAAATAATATCTTGCGGCTATAGTTGTGCTGGGACGCGCTAAAAAAGTAGATAATAAGAGGGTCAATAAAGCGCCTTAGCATGCCTATATTAGCATGTTTAACAGCATACCAAATAGATAGAAATAGCTTAACCTCCTAAAGCATATAACACATTATTTGGAATTTAATATTGTTATATAGTTGCCTATTAGGGCCATTGCTATTCCACGCATCTAAAGTAAAGGCGGCTAGATGGACGTCTTTAACAAGTTCCAAAAATTAATCTAGTATAAGAGAGCTAATAACATTGGTAATGTAGTCCATTCGCTTAAAGAAGTCTCTACTAGAGGTGATAAGGTAGCCCCTATATCGCATTACTGTGTAGAATAATGCAACTACGCGCCCCGTAAAGCCCTGCGCAACAATTGGCTCTATTAGGTGGTATTTAGCGTTCTTCTAACTATACTAACTGCGACCCCATATGGTAGTATTAGCTTATAGGCAATAATAAGCCTCCTCTCTAGAAAGAACGGGTGCCCAATGCATATAGATAATAGTATTTAGTAGGTTTATCTAGATATAAAACTACGCGGGTATACCAAGAAGCCAGTTCTGTTGGTTATATAGTTAACATGCCTAGGTTTGCTCGTTCTTAACAGCCCTAATATAGTATGCTATAAGTTGGTCTCTATGGACAAGCCAGAGTTAATTACGGAAGTCGTTACGGGCTTTAGCTTTAGTAGGGTTTTCTAGTGCCTATAGACTAAGCTAGTCTAGAAATATACTTTTATGGACGCTATATATACCATCAATGGTACCCTTATCCTTAAATATGGCCCTAAATTGCTAAAACCTAGTCTAACTCATATTAAGACAATATATACTTAGCATATTAGGATAGCAGTCACTATCTCTAAATACAGAATTAATGCTAGCTGTATAAATTCTCTTAATTGCATCTAATATAAGGCTTTGCGTAATATCCAACCTAATCCTGCTATCTTCACTAGATATACCAGGGGCAGCCAATATATCTTTAAGCCTAAGTGGTATTGTTAGATTGTGCATAGATTAACATAGACCCAAAAGTGGTAACTTAGGGCAGAGAATAATGGCCGCCGTTATTATTAACTATATAGTATCCATATAGCCCATAATCTCGTCACGTTTTTTGTCCTTAAAGTTAACATTATTATAGATAATCACTGCCTGCTTATTAAATGCTTAGAGATGGAGCTGTCTCTAAAAACATTAGCTAATTGGCCTAGAAGTTTAAAGGAGTTAGATACTATACCTCTGCCTCTTTAATAATCTTACTTATTAACTAATTAGCCTAATAGTAACTATAGCATATTCTAAGCCCCAATAGAGTCTTGATTACTCGCTGCTTTACACTAAAGCCTATTAAATAGATATCTAGTATTAAAGAGAGGAAGCTGGATCACTTTTTAGCCCGAGAATAACATACTATACTAGTAATAGCAAACAATCGCCTAGCTAACGCGTCAGACTAAAGTGGCGTGTTATAACTAGCTTAGTAGGCGCGCTGGTTGCTTATAAGTTTTAAAAAAACAGTATGCCATATTAGGGCAACCTCCTAGATAGTCCTAAAGGCTAGCTTAAAGTCTAGCGTCTCTAGGTCTGTGGTATAATCAAATTAAGTAAAATAGGGCTAATAGATAAGATTATTAAGCTCTACAGCAAAAGAATCTGCTAGAGAAGGACGCGGGCAGACGCCGCTTATACGCGGATCCTCTATAGCACGTATTAGTATATGCCGTCGGTGTTATAGGTAGGAATATTAGCGGTACTTAATTATAACCTCTCTACCCTCTTCTACCCCAACCTAAGTAAGTAAAAAGGTTTAAAAACTCCATTAAACGCGGCGTAGTGTATTAGCCACCTGTTATAGCTTAAATTGCATAGACTGCCGTTCCCTAGAGGTTATATTGTATTAATTATAGGTAGGAGAGGAAGGTTCGTCAGAGGAAGGCAGGAGGGCCTTAATAGCGTCGCTATTAAGTTCATCATTAAGGTAGTCCATGTTGCTATTAAGTTCATTAAGATACCCATCAGGATGTCTATTAGGAGGCAGAAGAGGGCTAGGAGGGACACTAGATAAAGGGCTTTGCGAATTATCAGATAGGGGCATATATATTCCGCTAGCAGCGTCCATTACTTCTTAATTAGATAGAGGAAGTAAATAGCTTCTAATTAGATCCAGTTAGAAGTATTTTAGAGTTAATTTGGGGTATAAGATACAGCGTTGTAATAGAAGAGTTATCGCCTAATAAGAAATTCTGAAGTTGCATACAAAGGGCGCCCATTTGCTCTTAGACCCTCGGGGAGAAATTCCTCTTAGTGTGATTTAATTGGTCCAGGAGTTTGCAGGACTTAGTAGGAGTTAGAGCGCTTTTCTAATTGGCTTAGAAGTTTGCAGGAGTTTATAAGCGTGGCGCAATTTCTCCCCGGGGGTCTAATTTATGAGATAATGGTAGCTAGGGAAATTAATTATAGAGTCTAGCTTTAAGCTAGAATTATTATAGATTGGTAGACTAAGTCAGAGGCTCTACCATAGGCTCTATACAAAGCTCTACCAAAGCCTCTGCATAAAGCTCTACCAGAGGCTCTCTACAAAGCTCCCTCAAAGCTCTGCATGGAGCTCTACTAAGGCTCCGCATAGAGCTCTACTAAAGCTCTACACGGAGATCTACCAAAGCTCTACACGGAGCTCTACTAAAGGCTCTGCTAGAAGCTCTGCCAGAGGCTCTCTACGAAGCTCCCTCAAAGCTCTGCACGGAGCTCTACTAAGGCTCCGCATAGAGCTCTACCAAAGCTATACACGGAGCTCTACCAAAGGCTCTGCTAGAAGCTCTGCCAGAAGCTCTACACAAAGCTCTGCTAAGGCTCCGCGTAGAGCTCTACCAAAGGTTCTGCCAGAAGCTCTGCCGGAAGCCCTATACGAAGCTCCACCAGAGGCTCTCTACAAAGCTCCCTCAAAGCTCTGCACGAAGCTCTGCCAAGACTTGGCACAGAGCTCTACCAAAGCTCCGCGTAGAGCTCTATCAAAGCTATACACGGGGCTCTACTAAGACTCTACACGGAGCTCTACTAAAGCTCTACACGGAGCCCTACTAAAGCTCTGCACGGAACTCTACCAAAGCTCTACACAGAGCTCTGCTAAGGCTTTACATGGAGCTCTACTAAAGCTCTACACAGAGCCTTATCGAAGCTCTATATAGAGCTCTATATCTACTATAATATCTACTATAATACCTTTCCCCTACTCTTTTTTAACGTAACTATATCTTTAGGTATTACCTAATAGGGGTTAATTATTTATAGGTAACTATAAATATATACTTTTT